>Ga0315903_10000464_pt1 | contig 61112 bp, 82 predicted proteins | sample LakEriMetagenome_7_FD_203524 | JGI IMG/M metagenome (GOLD analysis project Ga0315903, IMG submission 203524) | Freshwater fungal communities from buoy surface, Lake Erie, Ohio, United States - Buoy 2 MA119 | ecosystem: Environmental > Aquatic > Freshwater > Lake | place: USA: Lake Erie, Ohio... | reverse complement strand
GTTTGGTTGTGGTCGATAGGGTCAACACCCATTACAAATCCACTGTTGTTCGGGTAGTAGCTTTCACCCTTTTTAACATACCTGTTACTTTCTTCGTCAGTATCAAAGAGCTTTACAATCTCCCATCGTCCTTGCCTGTTTGGTTCCCAGATTACTCTGGTATCTCTCTCCCCATTCTGCCAAACAAAGTTTCCCCTTGTTGTTAGGTTCTCTTTCCAGCTTAACCTGTCAAGCCTTTCATTCAGCTTCATGGCGTTGTACAGACATTTAGATCCGTCTATCCTGAACGCCTCCTCCCAACTTAGTGGCTCCTTACGGATCACAGCGCTGAGAGCTCGGGGGTCATTTGTCAGTAGCTTCCTCTCGTCCAGTATCTCCTCCAGAGCTTTGTCTCTATCCGCCAGTCCATACTGATCGTAGTACCTAGTATGATCCGATGGACAGAAGTACCTATACAATCCTGAAGGAGTCCTCTTGCCAGTCTTCTTGGTATGATCCGAGTTATCCCAGATCTTCTTAAAAGGCGCACCACCCTGTTCCATGTCTTCGACTGTTGTTGTCAGAAGACACTTACCTATGATCTTACCTTCATCATCCAAGTGACAATACCTAGTCACCAGATATCTTTCCCACACATTTATCTCTGCCGTCTTACCAACCTCATCACCTAAGTATCTTTGCAACTTCTGACCGTCATACGATATAGCATCTGATGACTTCCAGTCGATCATACTTTCCAGCTCATCCTCGTCCAAAATGCTGGCAGCCTTCTTACCTTTTACTACCGTATTAAAAAACCTAAGCTCTGATGTTGGAGTCAATCCCTTTGACTGATCGTACACCGGAACAAAGAAGTCGGGTAGTTTCTTAAATGGTTGGATTATTGCTTTACGAAAAACCTCCTTGGCGTCCGAGCCAGTTTTGGACTGTACACCTGCTCTTGCATTCTTAGTCCTAGAGGTATATTCGTAGAGGAATACTCCACCCCTGAATGTCTTACCCTGCCTACGTTTAGTAATCTCTACCATACCAAAACACTCAGGGTCTTCTATACAGTACTGCAAGAAGTAGAAGTACTTCCTGTCTGTATCCCTGTACTTTGGTACGCCAGTATCTAGATTCCAATAGTTTAAGTAGAAGTAGTGTAAGCCTGTTAGATAGGTTGGAACGCCATTGTTATAGAACCAGACTCCATTTAGTCTCCTGTCCCACTCTTCAGTTCTAAACTGCTCTAGTACAGGATCGAAGAACTCTTTATCTTCCATCTGTCTGGCAGTCTCCTTTTCTCTTAGCTTCACATAATCTTTAGGGAGCTTAACTGTTTCCCAGTATTGTTCTTTTGCTTTGGGAGATCTTGATAGTATCAGCCTTGGTTCAACCTGTCCAGTCAAAACATTGTAAACCTTTCCGGCTGGCGGAAGGTTACAGACAAGACCCTGAATCTCTTCTGTAGATCCGTTATCTATTGGATTGAACATCTGCCCTTCTTCCTCCTTTTCTAATATTATCCACAGCAAACATTGGCTGCAAATTCTTGTATGAAAACGCAAACGACCTATCTCCTTCATGATATACATCTATCCAAGACAGAGGTAGTTTATGATCAACATGCCAAACAGTACCATAATTATCCCAAGTCATTCCTTCTATAAACTGACTTTCTAAGTATGCCTTTAACTCACTACCAGTACATCCTAGATATTTCATTTTTGTCTTGGGTAACTCAATACCCTTACAAACAAATCTTACCCTCGATCTTACATTATGAATTATTCTATTCTCATCCCTAGATCTGTATTCTTTCAGGTATTTAGCTTGCCTTTTCCTTACTGAATCTTTATTATCGTAGTAGTATTTGATGCTTCTAGCTCTCTGTTTATCAGCTGTTTTTTTATACTCTTTCTTTTTGTCAGCCAATATTCTCTCCCTGTTTGAATCGTAGTGTAACTTTTTTGCCTTTATCCTACAATACCTACACTGAGGCGTATGGCCATCTTTAGTTCTACGATCTTTATTAAAATCGGTAATACTAAAAGTCACTTTACAGGTCGAACATTTTTTATACAACTCCATTTGCTATTGATTCCGGTCTTAACCTTTTTCTTGTGGTGATTGACTCCTCAAGCGATGCGTCTCCACCGCTCAGGTCTCGATAGTATTTCAGTAGGCGCTGATATATCTCGTCTTGTGAGTTCATGATCTGTGTCTTGATGCTGATGGCCTGAAGGATATCCTTATCCCTATTACCTTCAACTGGCATCATTACCCTCCTATTGTATTCAAAGAATGCCTGCTCATTGCTGACGATCATCGCCCAAACCCAGTTGTTCTGGTACTTTAGGTAATTGATGATCATATCTAGCAATTCCTCGTATGGCTCTTCATTGATCTTAAAATCAAACAGAGCAGTTACATCATCCTTAGCCAAATCATATCCGGCCATCGATGCAGCAAACTGTTTTCTTTTACCAAGCTCAGGATAGTTTTGACGTAGTGGACTGTTGACATCGTACATTAATAATACATATCTCAACATCTTGTCATCCCCCGAACCAACGATATCCTTAAGTTTAGGATATACAGTTGTCAAGGATTTCTTGACAGTTGGGTCAAATTCCATCTTAGTGTAGTCCATATACTTCTTTATATATCGATAGCCTACGGTCTGCGTAGTCAGCTAGGTTATAATTATGCTTACAGAATTTGTATAAATCCTCCCCTCTTTTAACCCTATATAAAGGATCTTCAACCAAGCGAGTCACATGTTCGACAAAAGAATTTTCGCCATTGAAATAGTTGACATCCATACCTAAGTAAGGATCACATTCGGATACCACTGCTGGAATCTTTAGGGCTCCATACTCTAATACCTTCAGGTTACTCTTATAGCTGTTAAATTTTGTGGGCTTACTCGGAAGTATTCCGATATCGCCCTCGTATCCTGACATATAATTATCAGGACTAGACCACTTCGTAAACCTGTGAGGTATCTCACCGTCTGCAGTTAAGTTCTTAACCAGTATGTCAAAGAGCGGACTGTCGTGATGACCAGCTATCACAATCTCAATGTTGAGATGTTTAAGCTTTTTCATCGCCCCGGCAATGATTGCCGTGTTGCTATAGTTCATGATAGTGCTGGCGTATAACAACCTAACCTTATCACTAGTCTTTTGTTTCTTGTACCTGAACTGACCCTTGCCATAATCTAAGGCGTTAGGTATCACGTACACGTTAGGGTTGTAAACCCTGATCGCATCAGCCATCCGCTCGTGCGTACAAGTGACTGCATCAGAATACATCATGTGTGACCTGACCTGAAGTGCAGTATTACTCTTGGTCCATAGATAATACTTCGGATGGTCAGGATGTACCTCCCACCAGTCATCATTGTCTAGAATGACTTTAAAACCATGCTTCCTCTTTAGTTCGTCCAGAAATCTTGCAGCTACTATTGTGTGCCTACTGAAGTGTAGAATATCACACCAAGCCAAGTCTGGCTCTGTTAGTTCTGCCACCTCTCTGATCTCTGCATCGATAGTTCGGTTTGGCATGGTTACCCTATGATATGAGGAACCATCGTTCCCCTTGATGTAGGACAACACTTTCATGCAATAGCAAAGTTAGAATGGGCCAAGTTCGGGGGTGTGGAAAACAGGGGGTGAATTATGACATCAACTCCAAGAACTCCTCTACAGGCATATATACATCGTACTCCATACCAGACTTACAGAACACCTTTGTCCCGTTGGTAGTAACCTCATCTCCTTCAGGAGACTTGTACTCAATGTCTGTCTCAATAAATCCTTCTACCTGAAACAGGTTCATCCATAGGTCATGGAACCATATCCTACCGTCCTCGTAGAAGTATGCTGGAAGTTTTGTAAATCTCTCTTTCATATTGTTCCGTCTTGAAGTGGTATATTATTTCTATCGTCAACCCTGCGGTACATTTCGTGCCACAGAGTATTGGTGAGGATGATGCTTTTCTTGACAACCTCCTCTTCGCTGGCGTCTGGCCAAAGAAGGTGTACGGTCTCATGTATCAGAATCTCTAAATGTTTCTTACCCTTGGCACGGTCATCAATGGAGATTTCGTTCTTAGTAAGGTCTGCATATCCCCAGACCTTCTTAAAACGCTTGTATGTTATTTTAAACCTCCTCATAGAATATGTCCCAGTTTTCTTGTTTATCCTTCCTACCTATATATATACTTCTACTTCCTGTGTTTTTAAAGAAGTGCCACTTATCTCTGTGAAGAAGGTAAACAGCTATGACGTCAACCTTATCTGTAGGGTAGCTGTCATTGTTCTTTCTGACTAGATTTACTATAACACCACCACGGTGATGATTCTTAGTTAGACACTTGATCTGAACCTTAAAGAACTTACCGCCACTTTCAATAACCCTGTCGTATATAGTACCAGAATGTATTGGCCTGTTAACGACAAAACCCCTCTGTACCGCTCTGGCATCAAACAGGAACTCAGCGGTATCCCCTATCCTGTTAGTATTCTTCGTACTCAATTATAGTCGCCTTGTCTACAGGCAGGAAGGAGTTTGGTCTGGTTATCGTTCCGCCATTGCAGGTCATCTGCGTTGACGTATTCTTAGTCTCAAAGTCAAACAGATAAAGACCCTGATCGTCAGTAACTTTCCAGATCAGGATCTTTTTGTCAATTAATAAGTTGACAATTATAAAAAATGGTACACCAAAGAGTTGACTTGCATCAGATCCGTACAGTAGCTTGTCGTTTGTTATTAGATATCCGCCATTGGATCTGAGATATTCTACAGTCAGCGGTACACTACCAGCCATCTCACGGCTCTTAATCTCGGCAACTCCACACAGTACAAACATTCCTTCAACTTCCTTGGCTATCAGGACATCAGCCTTTGACGAGTCTGATGACATGTTAAAGAACTTATACCCCTTTTTTTCTAGGAGCCTTTGTGTCCTTAGCTGGTGACTTATGAACTTTTTTCCGTTTGGTGTCTGGCAGTCTAGCATCAAAGAACTCAGTTATCTCCCTTATTGTTCTTTCTTCTCTTTCTCTTACCAACTCCAGACTCTCCCGTTTTATCCAGTACGGTATTCTCAGAGTCAATTCCAGAATCCAGAGATCCAGTGTCGGTTCGTAGATCTTCAGGTACCACCGATAGTTCTTGCTGTCGAAAATTCTCATTTCTTTGTATTTGAAGTTTATGAATCATTTCCAAGTAAGTCCTAATCCCATCCATGCCCAGACTCTCGTAAGCCTTCCTCATCCTGCGAACATGATTAACCGGATGGTTTACTATGTTTGGAAACACCTGCATCTCGCCCTCTTCATTATAATCCTCGTAGTACCCAGAGACAGTCTGGTCAAATACCACTGGAAGCCTATCAGCTATCTGCTTGATATACTTTACGTCCTTCTTATTCATGTATGCAGAGTATGTTTGAGTTATACATTACAAAGAGCTTCTTACCCTCAATCTCATTTTCAAACATCCCAACATGCTCAAAGCTTACAGTTGAACCGTTCGGAATTTCCGGATCGTTGGATGAGAATACCTTACCCCTATTCACCACAATTTTCTTGGACATCTCTGGTATTTCTATCGTACTCTTCTTCTCCTCTACTATCGGCTCAATCAATATGTGTTCTCCAACAGGAATAACTTTATCCCCCCGAACAGCAGCCAGTGCCATATAATAGTCAACACACCAGATGTCGCCATCAACATGATTGGAGTCGTCCGTCAGGACCACATAGTTGACGTAAAGCCTGTCGCCAACCTGAACATTACAATGGAAGTCGTCCGAGATAAAAGGATTGCGTAAAGGAACTGAGTGGACTTCTCCGTAAGGGAATGCATTCCACTCTGGACGGTAGCTCGGATCTATATACATCTTACCGCCATTGAAGTCGACCTCATCTTGAAATCGCTTCTTAACCTTGATAAGAATCTTAGTTGGAGAAACCATAATGCTAAATTACTTAGCATTCTCTATAATAGAGAGGAGTTATACTATTAGTTATCCTCACCAACCCATAAGCTGATTAGAATAGAACGTGTATTCTGGGGTGTCTATAATACCCTCTTTCAGTGTATACCAAGGACCGTTCTCGCCATTAAGAATATGTATATCCTGAGCTGGCATATAGCTCTGTGCTAACATATAAACTTTCTCTCCCTTAGCATTTACCGCCATGTCAACGACTATAACTACATGACCCGGGAATCCACCCTTGATCAAGACGTCACCGATCTGCATATCCCTGATGTTCTTCCTGACCATCTGCTTCTCCAGACTAGCGGAGTTGCACCTACTGAAGACTACCTCAAGATATTTGTCGAGGTGACCCAGAGTTGTTCCGCTAAAATGGAATGGCTTTCTGTTATTATCGTAGAAGCAAATCGGTAATTTATTTCTGAAAAGATACTCAGACCTGATCCTCATGACAGCGTCAGCACACTGCTGCAAGTCCATGATTCCAACCGGAATGTCAAGTACAGCATACTGGGCAGTCTGGTTTACCTTTTTTTGTCCATTATATAAATAGACTGTCTTGTCTTCTTTAAGTCTGTAGTTCCTGATGTGAGTACCAAAGTCATCTGTCTTAACCCTAGTGTATCCTGCTGGCGTTGGTATAGAACCAATCAAAACGAGAAGTAGTGTAATCATACCGCTAAAATAGAGAGTTATTCACTAAATAAATGTTAATGAATATCAAACTACTTTTGTACTACTTTTTTGTGAATATCAGTAAGAAACTCAATGTAATGTTTTTTGTCGCCATACTCAAGATGGCAGGATCTACAAAGGGCCATTAAATTCTCGATCTTGTCTTTAGATTTGCTGCCGCCCATACCCCTGCAATCAATATGATGAATGTCAACAGCTCGGGAGCCACAGACCTCACAGCTAATAAACTCATCGCCAGTATAGCCATAGTAATCCAAGTAAATCTTGACGTGCCTTTTCACTTCCAGCCCTTCTTCATCTTGTCGTAGGCTTCTTTACTTACTGTAGACTTACTCTTAGGCTTAGAGGTTCCTGCCTTCTTCTTGGCATTAATGTTATTCACTAAGCTATTCTTAACACCTAACTTATTCTTCATAACTAGTATTTATAAGTAACTATCACCATGAGTTATTCATGTTCGGGTAAAGCTTCGCTTAAAAGGAAGTAACCCTATTCGTTAAAACTATCACCATTGAGAACCCACGTCCCGGGTCATAGCTACCTTTCGGTCAGAGAGTCTGATCTCTGTCGCTCCTGCTATCAGCTTAAACATTCCGTCCTCGGATAAACCTAGCTTGGGGTTTTGACTGGACCCCTACCCTAGCAGGTAGAACCAGAATGGCGAAATTACTTCACTCTCTATTATCGTTTACGAGTTATCCTCAGATGTTCATAAAACAATAATATCGAGAGTTAGCCGTTTATCTTCGCATCAACAGTACCACGATGCCTCTCCAATTGCCTTGAGATAGTATCGAATAGGATTGCGAAGCACACTTCAGTGGTCTTGTTTCCACGCAAACGAATAGCCAAAGGCATAAGTTATGGTGGATTACCAAGCCGCTCCTTGCTGGACGCATCAAGTGAAGCTTGGGACATAGAACAGTGGCGTATGGTACGTAGGATGTGCTCCCCTTACAAAGTGAATAGGGTTGTAGCTGCCTTTGCAGGTTCGAATCCTGCCTGTTCTACAGGTTTAATAAACCAAGAATATGGCGGTTGTTATTGCCGCAATATCTCTGCTGATTAAACATAGAGACCGCCTAGAATCGCCTGTAATGACCTCACAGGCCCATTCAAAAAGTCGTGGGTTCTGTGGTTGGTAGGATCTGGTTGGAGAAATAGGATTTGTGTGGATGAATTGTGGGGGTAATGCATATAAATGGTGGGTGTGGCGTGCGGTTGCGGAGTCGGATTTGCGCATCGGGTGGGGGTCAATTTGGGCATCCCGAAATCGGTTTTCGGCACACAAAATTAATGCACCATTAGTGTATCCAAAATGCTAATCGGTTGTGCCTTAATCATGTGCATCATGCGAGTGGATGCAATGAGTCCGAAGGGATGCAAATCGGAAGGGGAAAATGGATGCAGACAAACGATAAAAAACATCAACGATAGTACTGAAAAACCACACAAGGTGGCGGTGAACGTCATGTTACAATTGCCGCCCCTTCTTTTCATCCTTTCCGACCCATGAAGTTGAATAAGTATATTTTTCTCATGCCCTCTGCCATTATCAAAGTATCTCGAAGGTTCGACCTTCCAGAACTTTCGGCCAGTGATATCTTTGTCCTATACTCCATTGCATACCTTCCCGAAGGCATCCGTCAGTCTGGAGTTCAACGCCATGCCAAACGAATGGGACATCCAATTAGTGTTGGGGCGTTATACAATTCGGTTAATACTCTCTCTTCCCTCTCTCTTATACATATACAAGACTATAAACTTTCTCTTGCTCCTCTTGGTCGGGAGTACTTGTCTGCTATACGTAGGTATCTACTTAATAAGAGGCTTTGATGCCCCCGAACTGCCCCACTTTCATTACGGGAAATCACGTAATCATGGGAGTATTTTGTAATGTATTTTCCGCCTCCCAAATCTAACCACATGAACACGTATTTTGAATCCGCCAAAGCAGAAGTACTTAAAGACTTGAAGCAATTAATAATAGAAATTGAGGGCAAAAGTGAGGTCGAATTCCTCCGTCTTCTGATGCAGTATAAGAACGAAGAAGACCCCGAAGTTGTCGCACTCTGCCATATGTTTTTTATAGACCAATCAAGGTTGAATAATCACCTCAACACGCTATAATCGAGAGTTTTTAGAAAGTACTTTTAAACTTTTTTACTAAAACTTACGAAAACGTTTTCGTTGTTGATATGACTGATTTGTAGAGATTTTAAATTCTCTTTTTCGTTGTCAATACTTAGTCCACATTTTGCGGATAAATATTTTCCTTGCAATTTTACTCTCGAAAGTAGAGAGTTAGTCACTACTTTAGTTCTTTGAAGTTTCCGCTTACAACCGCTCTGAAGTAATGGTGCGACTGCCTGAGTGCAATAGTCTAAATGCAACCACATAACGAAACCACCGCAAGGGAAAATATCGGATGAGGTGTAGAGTGTAAGTGCAAAATTTCTAAGTACAAAAAAGTTCTTTGTTTATTGGAGTGAAATCGACTGAATGTGTTAACCGAAATCGGGACATCGGCTCTGCCCCATGGCAACCCACAATCGGAGAGTCAACAATGGGTAATCAATCCCATCAATGCACTGACATCCACCACGACAAGGCACGTCACATCGAAAGTAACCCATCAGCCGCTACCCAATCTGATTTATCGTTTGGGTATCCAATGTCTCTGCTTCGGCAGAAAGCGTACCCGTGAGGGTGACTGATGAGAGTGTGTCTTCGGGTATTTCTCCCGAACTGATGAGCCACAGAATGGCGAAACACACTAAATCACACACACATGAAACTGACATTCACCACACCGCTTCCTATCATGGAAGTTAGAGAGTTAACGTTCGATGAAGTACTGAACCACTCCAAAAGTGACTACAATCAAAGCGAATGGGTAAGGGTAGTCAACCGCTACAAAAAGTACAATGATGTGGTATTCCTTGAGAGGTTCAATTCCATCAATGACTACCCCGAACTTTTCGCCATTTATACGATACCGGAAGGCATAAAGTTGATCAACGAAGTATCCTATTCCGGAAGCATGGTCAACTCCCCTTTTGTTCGTGTCCAATACTACGACAATTCAATACGTACTGAGAAGCCTTTCGCTGATGGGTATGTAGCCAATAACCCACAAGGTCGTGAATGGATGGCGAAAATGTCCAATGAATTCGGTTGGGTATTCTCAAATAAGCTACCACTATCGAAGTTGGAAGAGCAGACGATTGAAATTCCCGAACTGCAAGGTTAACTGATGAGGCTTAGAGTAGCCGAAACCACCGCAAGGTGGTCTTAACCAAACACACACACAATGAAGTATCAAATCAAACAACAAAGAACGTACACCACATGGTTGACTATTGAAGCCAGTTCTCAGGCAGAGGCAGAAGCAAAGTACCTCGAAATGGTAGACAATGGAACTGCGTATGACCAAGAGTTGGAGCAGATGAATGTAGATGGTGAGGATTATACCATATATCCTAACGAATAAGTCCCCGAACTGAATGGTTGTAAGCAGGGTTCGATTCCCTGCTCAGTTCCCAATCAAAACCACACACGATGAAAGTATACTACCACGTAATTGAAGAAGGTAACTACAATGAAATCGGAACTCATGGATTTTATGACAAACGAAAAGATGCCGAACAAAAGGCTAATGCATTGAAGGAGAAGTTCCCGAACTTATTCTTCTACATCTACCCATCGCCAAGCAAGTTAGAACCCGAATTTGTAACTATTTAAACCACACACCAATGAGACCCGTATTTAGCAGAAAAAACAAGGTCAGAAAGACCTTCACTATCGATGACAAGATAGTCCGCCAATATGTCGAATTGTATGGCATTTCAATAAGGGAGGCGAGACAAATGTACCGCACCTTTCTACTGAGGATGCAATTGAATAACCCAAACCTTTATGCATGAAAAATAGAGACTTTACTTACTTGATGATCGTATTGGTCGTCCTTGCCTTTGGTCTTGTCTTAGCAGGGAATATGTAATCCCCCGAACTGCCCCCATTCTGATGGCATCCTGTTCGTGACAGGAGGCAGTCCTCATCAAAACCACACAAAAATGTATAAAATTGACACAACCGATTTTGACCAAGCAATGCACAGGAGCTACATGAATAGTTACGGGGTCTTCTGCATGGCAATGTCACTGCCTGACCGAAACGAGAGGGAACTTGACTACCTATGGGCAGATGCCATCAAGATGTACGAATCCTTCCTTGTAAGTGACTACAACGATTTAAACAAGTCTGAATTGGACTGCATTCACGATTACTTAATGGATGCTGAAATTTCAAAGTAATCCCCCGAACTGAGAGAGTGGATAAGGCAGAGCGATACTGCCCTCAGTTCCTCATCAAAACACACACACATGAAAGTTCTAAAAGCAATGACCGCCATCGTCACCCTTGCCTTGACAATTCAGATCGGATTCATTACCCTCTACATGATGGGCATGGACCGCCAAGTAACCACCATTGGAAAACAAATCCTCGGAATAACATGGTAATCATCTCAACCATCACCGCCTTCGCACTTGCGAACATCATCTTTGCATCACTTTACCACAAAAAACTGAAAAAATGAACGACAACGCACTAACTAAAAAGTCCACAATTAAGTTGAAGACATCCACCGGAAAATGCAGATGCGGATTCCGAAGGGCAGATGGTTATATCATGCCGAAGTCTGAATACTATGCTGAACTGATAAAAAATGGATACAAGGTAGAGTATACAAAAAACGGAGTATTTGTTAGTAGATAATACCCCCGAACTGCCCGATAGACCGCTATCATTCGCCCTCGTTAGGCGAGGCAGTCCTCATCAAAACACACACACATGAACTACCAAACAATCAAAAGACTCCAAATTGAGCGAGGCTATGACTACATCCAACACCTAATCGACACGGGTATGGCATGGAGGATGGAAGGGTCAATCGGAAGGGAGGCTATGCATCTGATCGAATGTGGGGCTTGTATGCTTTCTGCAATGGGGCATAAAGACTACTATGGAAACTATGTTCCATCCCGACATGAAGTAAAGAAAGGCACTAAAGGTTCATTTCAATATTCAGTTAATTACTATAAAACCACACACTATGGAAATGATTATTAATGGCATCACGATCGATATTCGATCCGATGAGTCCCTCTATGTAACGATTGGAGATTGGACTATTTACTTGGATGATTCTACTGGGGAGAAGATCATCACTGCTTGGGAAGATTAATTACCCCCGAACTGGCAGGAAAGGCCGAAGGTGAAGCGATATCACCGCCAGTTCCTCACTAAACCACACACCAATGAGAGAGACAATTACCAAAACATTTGACGTTAGATTTTACAGCGGAAGAGGCAAGGTCGCCAAGGTAGAGCAAGTCTACTTGGGTGGTCAGAACATCGTTTACGATGTCACCTTCTTTGACGGAGAAAAAAAGAGGTTGACTGGAGATGAATATCATGGAATGAAACCAGTTGAACAATGATAAGTAAATGCGTTGACCTTGGGATAGTGTTAACCAAGGTGGAAATAGAACACATCCAGTCCTTAATGTTAGACTACCATACCGAAATAAAAGTCATGAGAAATATGGAAGATGAAAAATTTAGTAGGCTGATCGAACTGATCCACAGCCACAACTTTGAGTACCGAAGATCGGATGTCCATAGTACTTGGGAACGAGGCGATCGGGAAGAAAGAGAGATAAAAGAACTGATGAGAGATTATTTGTGGGAAGACATTGAGCCGTGCATTAAGGATGAGTGGCGAAAGGAATTTTTGATGTCTTCGTTTTAGTGTGTGTTTTCCACCCCCGAACGTGTCTACGTTGAAGGGGTTTTTTTGTCACAAAAACAGCAAAAATTTGTGACATAGTTAGGTAGTGAAACTGGCAGATTTGTCCAGTAAATTGCACAAAAAACTTGACATTTGTCATTCATTTTCGAAGAATTGTGATATACAATTTACCCATTAAATAAACTAAAATCTGCACACTAACATAATTTGTGTTACTGTGCATTATGTCGCACATTATGGTAAATATTTATATGCAATTCAGATTATTCTTGTCAATAGTGCAATACTATACCCCATCGCATATAAAAAAGCCAAATCGGTACTAACTATATCCGATCGCATATAGGATAGGACGCTATCCTCCCCGTCTATTTTAATGGTAGAATAATGCCGTCCAAAGGCAGAGGTCGAGGTTCGAATCCTCGGATGGGTGCTAAAATTTAATCATGGACTATATCGCTGTCCCAGTACAACTAATCTTAGACACCCCTAACAATATGGAATTAGGGGAAAAGGTAAGGCAACTTTTAACCCAGTTCGGGGGAATATCCGAACATACAAAACCATGCACACAAGAGAAGGAAGACCAGTAAAGAACCTCACGTTCGTAAAGGAACTCAACTGCTACGTTGGAGAGGTAGATGGCAAGAAACTGACTTGGAATCGTAAAGGGAATTACGCCAGCAAGTACAGATCCAAGAACGACCTTGTCAACACCATCTACGTGAACGTAAAAAGATGGGCAGGCAAGATCGTAACCAGCGAAGCATTCAATTCACGGGAAGAAGCCATCCTCAACAAAGGAAACGGCTACCTCAAAACCATAGAAGTAAACTTATGAAAGTACGATTTGAATACCCAGTCAATGGCGAAGACATAGAGATCTTCGTTGACGCAGACATGGATGGAGAACATTACGACATCCATAAATTGTCAGCAAGATTTAGGTCGGTAGAAATCCTTCACTTTGAGGAGGGTCAGTCAGGATTACTGGCTGAGACTGAACTGGCTGATGAGATTATTAACATAGCAAAAGCAGTATTGAATGACAAAGTTTCGACAGATTATGAGTAGAATCGAAGATGGAGTGTCATTCTCTTGGGGACTGGATGGGTTCAGTTCTCCCGAACCATCGGGGGAACTGCAACTCATCTGCCAAAGAGATGAAGAACCCAAGATCGGTTTCTATACCCAGCAGTACATGGGTAGATGTCTCTATTTCGAGAACCTTCGGATCACCTTTGAAGTGGTCGGAGATTACGTTAAAATTTATTACTAATGACCTTCAATGAATGGATGATTCATATCCACCGACAACTCGGATACCCTGAAGAAAAACTAAAACTATATGAACAAGGAAGTAATGCAAATATTCAGACAGATAAACGATGCTCTCTCGAAGTTAGACTCAATGTCCGTACAAGAACGAAGGATAACTATAGAGTCCCTGAGAAGGATTAATGAAGAAATGTGCGACTTAGTTATTGACCTTTTAAAAAATAAAAATGGATCAAAAATTTAAAGAACTTGTTGAACTGGCAAAAGATTTTACTGGTCTTGACATTACCTACACAAGATCTCGCAGACGGGAGATCATCAACATCAAGTGCGCCATTGTTAACGTCATGAGAAGGTATCACTCCCGAACTATCACTCAGATCGGGGGTTTACTGAACCTTCACCATACGACAATTATTCACCACCTCAAAGATCATCCAAATAGATATCGAGATATCGATGATTATGCCGATCTTTATGATCACCTCTGTAAACGCATTGTTGACTCATCAGAACTACTCAGCACAGAGAAAATTTTAACGATGATGAGGTCTGTTATGGTAGTGTAAAAGTGTGATGATAATTCTGAGGATAACTTTGCAAAGTCAATAGAATCAACTACTTTGCAATACCCAACGGCACGCACCGTATATTATGTTAAGTAGATAGTAATTGAAAATCAACTAATTACGTAAAGGTGTGCTGATTTGGTGTGCTGAAATGAGCAAAACCATTCGCCAAAGCCTGATAATATTGTTATGCACACTGGTCTTCATGAGGTGGAAATTGTGTCACTATTTTAGATATATTGCACTCTAATAACAATTTAAACCCTCTATTATGAAGATTACGTTTTATGCAAGAGGTCGGGTTGTACAAGCAAGAATATCGGATGGGAGTGAATCCTATAGGATATCAACTGGCATCACAATCTACCCTCACCTTCGCTTTAATGGCGAGTTTAAGGGCAGGACAGCAGAGGTTGCCCAACTGAATGCTGATCTGTCAAGAACAAGAATAAGACTCACAGAACTTTATCTCGAACATAGAGACTTTAAAAAGGTACGTGAGCTGTTTGAAGAAAAGCCCCCCGAACTGCCGGAGACTGAGACTTATATCCTCAATGATCTATTCATGCGCTACATCAAGTACATGGTAACTGGCGAGGTAAAGTCTAATGGCAAGAAGCATTACTCTAAGGCATCGATTGATATCTATAGGTACGTGGCAAACCTACTCAACGAGTACTCCCACTTTTACAAGCCAATGGATATCAGAGACTACCACATCGATCCAAACTGGGATGCCCAAAAGAAACGACAAGTGGCTGATGATTTCGCCAACTACTGGAAAAAGTACGAGGACTATCTGATCGATCGTGGACTGGCCATCAAGAGCAGATCCGAGATCATGAACATGACTGGTATCATTACCAAGTACTGGGCAGATCGCTTGTTCTTCTCTATCCCTAAAATACAGAGACTGGACAGCCATCAGAAAGCCATCGTGGTATTCGATCACCAGTTTGTTCGTAAGTTTCTCAATGATGATGATCGTATGTACAATAAGCTGTCCCCCGAGCAGAAATTTTTGTGGGAGATCAGCGCCACCATTCTGATCACAACCTTGAGGATCGGAGACGCCATGAGTCTGACAGAAAAAGATCTGATCTTGACTAAGGATATTGTCTACCTCCGCAAAAAGAATGAGAAGACTGGTGTGTACTCGGAGATGCCACTGCCTAAGTTCCTTTCCGACATCTATCGGGAGAACCTGACAAGGCACGGGCGGATCTATTCCATCCAGCCTGACAGAGAGGTTGTCTATAAGGGAATGAAAGACTTTTTCCGGATGTACGATGACCTTCACGAGATCGTATCTGTTGCAGATGTAGATGTTCGGGGAAAAGAGTTCATTGTTTCCAAGCCATTATGGGAATGGGTCCACCCTCACTTGCTCAGGAAGACCGCCATCACCACGATGATCTATAACAAAGTACCTGAGAGGTTCATCAAGTTCGCCAGTGGACACAGCACCAATTCCACCGCCTTTGAGCGGTACGTAGGACACGTTGAAAAGTATTACAAATCTGAAATCAATGACTACTATGGAAAGATGTTTAACTGAAACTCCACTCAGAAGGCTACTCGATATAGCCAAGCAGATGAACAACGATGAGCTGATCACGGAAATTGAAATGATGCTGGATGATGAGGTGGAAATGATCAGGAAAACGTATCAAGATGCTGTTGACTTTGTCATGATCGGATTGATGCTGAATGATGACTGGCCTACAGCAGATGAATACTGCGAAGATATATTCACCAACTAAAAACTAACCCTCGGTCTTCGGATCGGGGTTTTTAAATTATTAAACGATGGCACAACAAACAGCGGTTGAATGGTTGGCTGAGAGATATAACTATATCACTTGGATGCGAAACAGAGATGAAATATCAGCAGGTACAGCTGATGAATGGAGAGATAAGTTTTTAGAACAAGCCAAAGCAATGGAAAAAGAGCAGATCATGGATGCCTATAGGCACGACCTCCACCCCATGTTTGAAGGAGATGCCGAGCAATACTATAACGAAAAATATGTAAACCATGAAAGTAAAAAAGTGTAAAGTCTGTGGGGAAACTAAGCCGCTCGACCAGTTCGGTATAGACCACCGCATGAGTCAGAACAGATCCATTTATTGTAAGCCATGTCGAGCAGCTAAGTCTAGAAATAACAAGCTAAAAAAGAGAGATGCTATTTCAGTAATTTGTCAACTATTCTAGTGAGTCTCTCTATTTCACTCTTTAGCCTTTCATTTTCTTTCTGTAGATCAATACTATTAGATTTAACACCATCTATGATATAATCATATGATGCGTTTAGCCTCTTCTTTAAAACACGCATAACATCAAAGTTCGGTGTATAAAGATCATTCTCCATTGCACCAATTGAACCGGGACTGAGACCCACAAGTTTTCCCAGTTCTTTTTGTGTCATCCTAGCATCAAGCCTTATATCTTTTAATCTCTGCCCTACTGTTTTCATATTTAAAAAATTGTCTAAACAAATTTATGTTGAAAAAACATAGTAAAACTAATCATTTGTTTAATTCACTATCTAAAATAGTTTAAAGAACTTTGATATAGTGACAAAATATAACTTTTTAGATGATACTTTAACATTTAACGGGGCGTCCTATGAGCTTCATCCCTATCGTATTTGGTTGATACAGAACTACGAACAGCTCTGCTCCGGTCACTTTATAAAGGCTATAAGGGTTGGCGACAGAACCAAGTTTACCTACGACTGGCAAACCATTTTCCTCAAAGCTGAGGAATATCTATTTCTAAATCAATACATCGATGAATACATTACTGCAATCGCTCAGCAAGTTCCAAGATATTTGCCCCCCGATCGTTCGGGCGTCTAACAACCCATTCTTTAAGTCTAAGTATGCGTCTTTCGATGACATACAAAAGCACATCAAACCCTATCTGATTAAGTCTGGACTGGTTGTAACTCAGGCCAATGTAGTTATTGAGGGTCTACCCTATGTTGAGTCTACTGTATGGCATATTGATACTGAGAAATGTATCAAGTCTGTCTTCCCGGTGGTTGCCGGAAAGTCTACAGCACAAGACTATGGGTCTGCGGTATCCTATGCAAAGAGGTACAGCTTGACTGGTCTGCTTAACCTGATCATCGCTGATGAAGATGATGATGCGAATACCGTTAGTGTAAATGGATTCGCTGGAGGTACTGGAGTTCTTAATCAGGGAGCTAATATGGTTACATTCTCACCTAATTACAATCCTTCTGTTACTAGAGCTACACCCCCGAGCACACCCACTTCTGATCTTCCTCCCCTACCTCAAGACAAGTACGATGCTATGGTAAAGTTCATTGCTGATGGCAAGATCAAAGAGGTTGAGTCCGCCATCAAGAAGTACTCTCTCAATGAGTCACAGAAGAAGCTGCTGACTACCATGATCAATCAATCTAAGGCGGAAGCAATAACCAAATCAGTTAAGAAATGAAGCACTTGAAACTAACTCCAACGGCTAAGCTCAGCGAGGCCGAATGGCAAACCCTGCGCCAGTCTTTTGTAAATAGGGGCATGATCGGGGGATCAGATGCTGGTACTCTGTTGGGTTTGAATAAATATAAGAGTGCTATTAATTTATTCTACCAAGCTATAGGACTGTCCAACTTACCAACTAAAATCAATTCGGCTATTCTTCACGGCAAACAATTAGAAGATTATGTCGCCAAGTGCTGGCAGTATTATGACGGCACTGAAGAAGGCTGGATCACTAACACCCTATCCGACAATAAGATTAAGAAGTTTAGGAAGGTTAAAGCCATCATCGAGAATCCTAAGTACCCTTTTCTTTTCGCCAACATCGATGCCAAGATAACCAAACATCCAAGCTACGGGAAAAAGTCAGGAGTGCTGGAGATCAAGACGATCTCCGGCTACTCTGCTGACTCCTATGAGGCTGGACTACCCCCGAGCTATCTCCTTCAAGTGCAGCACTACATGCTTGTTACTGAATGGAACTACGCTGAGATCTGCTACCTCAAGGACGGAAGAGATCTGGGTTGCGTGACGTTCGAGGCAGATGCTGAGATTCAAATGGCGATACTGGATGCCGCCATCAATTTCAATAGGCGTGTATCAGAGGCAAGGAAGGCTATCAGTGGTGCACCGATAGATGAGGCGTTGCAAATAGCATCACACTTTGAACCAGAGGCTGACAGCTCTCAGGCATTCAATGACTTTGTTTCTGAAAAGCATAAGGCTCGGGAGAATGAGATCGCCATGCAGGGATCAGATGAGCATGAGCAGTGGGCATACACATACACCAAGCTGAACTCAGACATCAAAGCACTCGAGAGTGACAAGCAGCTCTACCAGAACAGACTCAAGCAGGTGATGGAGAAAGAGGGTGCAACGATTATGAACCTTCCGAGTGGAAAGATCACATGGAGAAAACAGTTTCAGGTCAGATTGTGATAAAATAACAAATGTAAAAGCAATGATAAAGCTAAATGAGATTGAAAAGGTGATGAGACCAAACTTTGTCTGGGACAGAGAAGGTCTAAAGCCAATGCAGGTTTCAGAGGAGTATGAAGGAAACAAGGAGCTGGCACGAACGGTATTTGTTGGACTGGCGGATATGTACGGCTTCGATACCACCGACATCATGGAGTACATCGACTGCGGATACGATTCGTTCCGACACAAGGTGTCCGTCTTCAGGGAATACTACAAAGAGGGTAAGAATAGAGAAGATAATGGTACGCTCAGGCAGTTTGATGACTCGGTCAACAAGCTGTACGTCAAGACCTGCCTCTGTCTCAATGCCATCAAGTTCCACACCAAGCGAAACCCATACATCAAACTTGAAGACTATCTATGATATCAGTAATCGATCACTCAGTTCGGGCGAAGTTAAATCTCACGCCCGTCACGTACATGGTATGCCATGCATGTGCTCAACTCCGTCCCTTGATGAAGGGAACTGGGGTTATCTACCTATCTGAGTTGCTCGGTCTGAGTTCTGGTACTATCAGTCAGTCGATGAAGACTCTGATTGAAATGGGCCTGATAGAAAAGTTAGAGAATGGATACTACTACCCTTCCAACAAATGGTATCTGGCGCATGAAGGTGAAGAGGTTGTCACAACCACAGCCCACGATGATTTAGCTAAGCAGGTTGTGCAATACTTCAATGAGGTCAACGGTACTAAGTATCAGCTCCACTCCAACATCGAACTCGTCAAGAAGATCTTGAAGCAGAACAGCAAGCTGACACTCGATCACTTCAGAAGTGTGATCGTCCACAAGAAAGAAAGCTGGGGCGATGACGATAAGATGAAGGAGTACAACAGACCATCAACTCTATTCTCCGGCAAGTTCCTCAAATATTTAGATGACGCCAACCACTACTGGCTAAACAAACAGAAACATGATTCAGCAACTCAGATCATTGGGCATTAATGTCAGAGATGGACAGAGAGGCAACGTCAAGGTTGTCTGTCCAAAGTGCTCTGACAGCAGGAAGCATAAGAGCGATCCTTGCCTCAGCGTTGATGTGGCTGAAGGTATATGGAACTGCCATAACTGTGGTTGGAAGGGATCTATCAAGACGCCAAAGAAGGAATACTTCAGGCCGATGACAGAACTCAAGACCTTAAGTGATGGCGTAGTCAAATGGTTTGCAGATCGGGGGATATCCAATCAGACTCTCATTAGATATAAGATATCAGAGGGGCTGGAATACATGCCTCAGGTTAGCGAACAGAGAAACACCATTCACTTCAACTACTACTACAATGGCGAACTCATCAACATCAAGTACAGGACTAGTGATAAGCATTTTAAAATGGTTTCTGGTGCTCAGCTTATTCCTTACGGGATTGACGTTGCAATTGACAATTCTGACACTGAACTGGTTATTGTCGAAGGCGAAATGGATGCGCTCTCGTTTTACGAGGCTGGCATCAAGAACGTAATCTCTGTACCCAACGGAGCAAGCAAAGGATCACAGAAGCTGGAATGGCTTGACGAGGTGTACCACATCTTTGATGGCAAGAGGATCTGCTTAGCTACAGACATGGACGAGGCTGGCATAGCTCTGAGAAACGAGTTAGCCAGAAGGCTGGGCAAATCCAACTGCTGGATCATTGAACTCCCATACAAGGACGCCAACGATACCCTGATCAACAGCGGAACAGCAGGATTGGTCGAGTGTTACAACTCAGCCAGTCCGTTTCCTGTAGAAGGTATTGACGATGCACTATCTGTAAAGCATGAGGTTCTCAGTCTATATGACGAGGGTACTCCTCAAGGCTTTGACATTGGTATGGACTTCATCTGGCATCCCGGTCAGGTTACTCTCGTGACTGGCATACCGGGACACGGCAAGTCCACCTTCATCAAGAACGTCATCTTTAAGCTGGCGGAGATGCACGGACTGAAGTCATTCATCTACTCAGCCGAGGAGGCCAACACAGCCTTTGCATTATCTGATATGTATCAGATTGGCATAGGAAAGTCCTTCTTCAAGTCTGACTACAGCAGCAGGATCACCCGTGATGAAATTGAGGAGTGGACGCCATTCATGAACGAACACTTCAAGTACTATCGGTTGTCAGATAACGACCTATCTATTGAGGGTATCCTTGAGAAGGCCAAAGACATGGTCAAGAGGTTTGGCGTGAACATCATGGTCATCGACAACATGAGTACTGTCGAGAAGAGTATGAGTAACCAGACCGATACTAGACACCACCAGATAAAGAACATGATGAACGATGTGTCAAGGTTCGCCAGAAACTTTGGTGTCCATGTATTTCTTGTGGCGCACCCAAAGAAGATGACTGAGATCAAGAGTGGCATCTACAGAGTCCCTAACGGATACGATGTTGGAGACTCGTCACACTGGTTCAACCTACCTGACAATGGTATGACTGTCTACAGAAACCTCGAGACCAAGCAGACTGAACTACACAGATGGAAGGTAAGGTTTAAGTACTCAGGTCAGGTTGGAGTCAACTACTTCCAATTCAATATCAACAACAGCAGATATCACCCAGTAGAAAAACTAAACGATGGCAGCGACAAGACGAAGTTCATCGGCCAGCCGATCACGAACAAAGACATCCAAGGTTTCGCCTCACTTGCAGATTCTCTTTAAGGAGAACTGGAGGACGTTCAATAACGGAGGTCAATGGCTTGAGTATGTGGAGGACAGTTCGGGGGAGAACCTTCTAGAACCAACAAAGCTAGAAGATATACAACCCAACAAGACATACTACATGCAGCAGGTATACAGAAAGAATGAGTTCCACCCTACAGTCTTTCATGAATCTGTAAGCTGGTCAACGATTGAAGAGCTACATAAAACAGGAAGAATATGGCAACGAAAGGAAAGTCAGCAAGAGTCAAAGGTCATTCATTCGAAAGAGATATGGTAAAGTTCTTTCGTGATCTAGGGTTCGAAAAGTGTAACACATCAAGGTTTGAATCCAAGATGAAGGATGATCAAGGTATAGATCTAACAAACACAGACCCATTATCAGTTCAGTGCAAAGCTGTAGAAAAGCTCGGAAGCATGCATGATATTCTTGATAGTATGCCAAAGGATACAAATTGGAATATAGTGCTACATAAAAAGAATAGGAAGGGTACTATAGTTGCGATGGATATAGAAGACTTCAGAGAGATAATACAATCACTAATTACAAACCAAATTATTAAACCATGAAAGAACTAGTAAAGAGGATACTAACGAACCACCCTCAGTCGTCTCTCGAAGGATTACACATGATAACTGGCGGAAGCATTGAGGAGCTAAAAGAGACTATTGCCGACCTGCTTGAAGAGGGATGGCTGTCGGAAGGTAGTGTAAGGCACGGTGATGCGGTAGTAACAGTATTCAAAAAGAAAAAAGAAAAGCAATTAAACCTCGGAATATAAAATCATCAAACCATGAAACTAGTTATTGACGCTGGCGAGATCGATGTATACATGATCATCCCCACATTCACTTTTCTCTACGATCCGGAAGACAAACGCCTTGAGATCGGAGCTTACCTGTTCAATTATTTCTTAACCATAAACCTGAAGAAATAATTCACCCCCTGTTTTAAGGAGATGTGCAGAGATATCTTTTGAGCTTTGCATTAATCCTTAGGCGAAATGCGAGCCGACTAAGGGTTAGTAATAATCCGCCCCGTTTCAGCTCGCATCTGGACGGGGCTTTTGTTTTTGTATGTACTACTTATATCAACATATTAGGGATGATAATGGTCAAGTATTTTATGTAGGTATAGGAGATAAGTACAGGCCGAACGAAAAGACTTCTCGTAATAAATTTTGGAAAAACATAGTAGGTAAAACTTCATACACGATAGATATAGTAAAAGAGTTTGAGTCTGTAGATGATGCAAAAGAGTGGGAGAAATTCTTTATATCTATTTATGGTAGGAGAATAGATAATTCTGGACATCTTGTGAACCTAACATTTGGTGGCGATGGTTCGTTTGGCAGAATAGACTCAGAATATTCTAAAAGAAAAAGATCGAGGTCATTTAAACTTAAGATGTCATACGCGATAGATGCATATGATGTTAGTACAAAAAATCATATTGGATCTTTTGAGAGCATATCAGAAGCATCCTTTGCTACAGGAGTAAATAGAGGTGCAGTACATGCATGTATACACAAGAAGCAATATCATAGTAAGGGAATTACTTTTTGTCACTACGGTGATACTCCAGAGTGGGATGAGATAGAATCATCAATTAATACTGGGAAGTCAATATCAGGGAGACAAAGGTTTACAGAAAGATTCTCTAAGAGAATACTAATGTATTCTCTAGATGGAGAATTATTGGCTGAGTATGAGTCAGCATGTGCAGCCGCTAGGTCAATCGGAAAGAGCCATTCAAGTATATCTCTATGTGCAAATAACAAACCCGGACATCTAACTGCATATGGGTATGTATGGAAATGGAAACAATAATTTTTAATAACCAAAAACAAGTACAATGAGTACAGCAAACCAATCAGTAGGCGCAGCTTGGCGCAAGGTGATCAACACATCTAAAGGACAAGTAGAAATTCTCTCTCTAACTATTGGAGACAAACGCTACACTATGTGGCCTAATGGCTTCAAGAAAGAAGGTGAGAAGTCTCCAGACTATAGACTGACTGAAGACAACTACGAACCAAAAGCAAAAGCAGCAAGCGACTTACCATTCTAAATTAAGGGGGAGGGTAACTCCTCCCCTTTCTAAAACAAACCAAATGCAAGTATACGTATCACATAAGATAGACGAAGGACCAATACACTGGGAGTATACCATCGAGAAAGGAGACAGGACAACTACCATTAACCAAAAAGATGGAGAGTATCTGGCTGGTATTCTGGATAGCGGTGATGATATCACTATCGAGATCGCTGGTCAAGAGCTGGTACTGGACTACCACGAAGCTGAGTACCTGACAGCTCTGCTACTGGCACAATATGAAGGAAGATTAGAATTAAAGGAAGTTAAAACATACAGATCAATATGATTAAACTAGTTGGACTCAGTGGATATGCAAAGTCAGGGAAGGACGAGGTTGCCAGATTCATCAGGCAGCAGATGCCAACGTTTGAGGTGAAGAAGTTCTCCGGCAAGCTCAAGTATATCGCCAGTATGTTGACAGGCTTTGATGCATACAACTTCGAGAACCAGCATTTCAAGACAAAGGTTCTGCCGGGATGGAACATGACAGCTCGGGAGTTACTTCAGCGGCTGGGAACCGAAGCCATTAGAAACAACCTCCATGAAAAGGCTTGGGTCAATGCTTTGTTTGCAGACCACAGCCAGTATTCAAGGTGGGTTATCACTGACGTAAGATTCCCTAACGAAGCCCAAGAGATCAAAGACTATGGCGGAATAATAGTCAGGGTCAACAGAACTGGCTTTGGTCCAGTGAATGATCACCCATCTGAGACCGCACTAAACGACTGGGACTTTGACGCCATCATCGAGAACAATGGAACACTGGAAGATTTAAAAGAAACCACAAGAATACTTTATGACACATATATACTTAAGGGATAACGAACAATACAAATTAGTAACAGACAAGGTAAGTGTTGACATTATAGCTCAAGATGTAAACGTATTCGTTGACAAGAGCCCCATACTAGACGACCTCAAAGGGATATCAGTATCTCTCTCCCGAGCCATCGAAGAAGGCAACGACTTGCAGATTGGTATTGTCATCGGTCAGGTTCTTTCAAAAATAAATGAGATCATCAATGAAGTTAACTGAGTCACAGGCAGAGTCATTTGAGTTGTTGCACGCCAGTATATGTAACGCACTGATGTATGCAGAGGATCTGCTAAAGCAAAAGCATGTTGCATTTAGAGAGACCATGCCACCTGTAATCACCAAGCTGAGGTGGCTGAAGACCGCCATTGAATTGAAGATCCCTTCAGACCGAAGGAGCGAAGCTCGGGAGAAAGATCATCTGTTCTATGACGAACTACTAAGGTGTGCAACTCACATGGACTCCAAGACTAAAAAGAAATTAGAAGACTTTATAAACAAACTATGAGAGAAATAAGCGCAAGGTATTCAGTAAGCAAGGACGGCAGGCTTGACGTGGCTATAGTAAACATATCAGAAGACTTCTGGTTACTTAGCCAAGAAGATAAGACAGCTGTCCTTGACTCAATGCAGTTATGGATAAACGATCAAAGAGATGCAATGCAACAAAGCTAAATTCCGAACCAAGGCAGATGCCGTCAAGAGGGTTAAAGAGATCACCAGCTTGGGTGGCGAACACAGGAAACCTAAGCGTGTATACAAGTGCCCTATCTGTAGAGCATACCACCTTACTAGTAAACCCAAACGTAAAAAACAAATACCACTGGACAGTTACAATCCAGCTTGGTCTAAACTAATTAATGATGCCGGACATAACAATGTGCTCGGGTGAAGGATGCCCAGCAAAAGAATCATGCTACAGGTTCACCGCAGAACCTAGCTATAGACAGTCCTACTTTCTCAACCCCCCGATCAAAGATGACAAGTGCGACCATTACTGGGGTGAAAATTCTGAAAGCATTTGGAACCAATTAAAAAATATAGTCGATGGAAAAGAATGAACAAAAGAAAATGCTAAAAGAAATCATGGAAGCAGATGCTAAAGATGGATTGTATAATTCTCTAACAGCAGTGGAAACTTTAGCAAAATGGATGATGTATAACGTCACAGAACACAGTGGCGATATGCAGGAAGCAATAGATAATGCTCTTGAAATTGAAAGCTATCAGTTCAATGATGCATTTTTTAAAGGTGTTAAATCAAAGATTCTGAATAAATCACCATACAACAAATAAACTATGGCACAACAAACGGCAGTTGAATGGTTGGTATTTGAAGTATTAGGAGAAAATGCAAGAATGCTTTATGGTGATTTAATAAGACAAGCCAAAGCAATGGAGAAAGAGCAGATAAAAAAAGCCTTTGCTGATGGTCAGGAGATGCCCATCAATCATCCCACTCTCCCTCACTTTAGTAACGAAGAATATTATAACGAAACCTATAACAAATAAACTATGGCACAACAAACGGCAGTAGAATGGTTATTTGAACAATTAGTTAATTATATTTCTTATGACGATGAAAGGGCATTTAAACAGCATGAGGATATAATAGACATAGTTAATAAAGCAAAAGCAATAGAAAGGAATCATATTGCCGAAGCTATTATGTATGCTCTCGATGAAGATGGGCATACAGGAGATTGGAAAATTAAATTTATAAACGACTACTATGAAAGGAGTTTTAGAGTTTGATCTCAACGACTTAGATGATCGCCTTGCGCACATGCGTTGCGTGAAATCTCTTGACTTGGCACTGGCTCTTTGGGAGATAATACATAACGCCAAGAAAGGTATGCAAATAAAGATCGAGAAAGCTTTGGATGAGGATAAGAACTTCACACCATACGACTCTCTCGATCTGATCTACGACAGGATCTATGACATACTGAGCGAACACGGAATCGTCATAGACGATCTAGTCATTTAACCCTCCAGACACGGAGTGTATCAGGACCAGTTCTTCTAACTGTAAACTTAGCAGCCTTGTTATTCTTTTTAACATAGCTTACACAGGCAGCACTGGCTCTGGATACTGCCCTTCTAATCTCGGTCTTTGAAGACTTCATTTCGAAGGACTCTCCCGCTGCCATCTCAGAGAATGGATACCTCAGGCTTGCGCCTATAGACCTGAATCCAGACATTGGTATGTCTTTCTGGATAATAAAAACATCGCCCGACTCAACACGTACTGACCTTCCAACTGGAAGTTTGGTGGTGGTTTTTTTGATTGCCATAGCTAATTGTTATGTACCAAATATCTATAATAGAGAGATATCCGAGCGGCTATGGACATTGTTTAGGTTAGTTTAATCTAACTTGTTTTTAGTTTCTGTATACAATAAGGACGCATGTTTGGTTAATTTCTGGCATCAGAAAGATCGATCCAAAAATACTAGAGTTGCAAAGGAAGAAGATAGGCGGCAAATGGAAACCTATTATCCTGATGATACTGAGAGATAAGCCTGCCAGATTTAACAAGATTAAGCAGCTTATGCCGGGTGTCAGTGGTAATATGCTGACCAAAAGTCTAAAGGAACTTGAAAGGGACGGCCTGATTAGGAAAGTAGATGGCGAACACGTTGTCTATTGCTTGACCGATAGAGCTGTCAAGATAGTAGATCTTCTGCTGCAGATAAAGCTACTTGTCGAGAATCTTTGATCCCTCTACATAGCTCTTCCACTCCTCCAGATCATCTATCCTTTGCTCCTGCTCCTCAAGCCAGTCTTTCTTCCTATCGTCCTTGTCTTGTATCTGTTGCAGCTTTATAGATGTATCTTTCTTTAGCTCCTCAATCTCTGCCCTCATTAATCTAAACTCAGACAGGACTCCCCCAGCTACAAACGAAACGGTCAGTACACCAACGATGACTGACCAGTTCTCTGATAGGAACTTTTTACTTTCCATTCTCCAGAGATTTCACCCTGCGTTCTACCCTCTTGATCCTGACGAGCATACTAGAGTCAGCCTTCATAAAGGTACTGTCGATCGATCTGATCTCAGGCTGGATTGGTTCGGGGGTGCGAGTGTACATGTAGATAGTAAATCCCAATAGACAGATAGCACCTATTACTGCAATGATTCTATTTGCCATCGTCACCAGTTATTTTCTTGATTGATGTGGCCATTGCGCCAAAGAGTACAGATACAAATGCAATCAGCAGCTCCCTATTAGACTGCGGCATTTCCTTTTCCATGAGCATAAAGAAGATGACTATGGCGATCGCCATAACCAACAGAGATCCGATGAAGCTAGTTATATTATTCATATGGGGTGTATACAGTTTTACCGTTCACCCTCTTAGCTTTAAGAATTTGTTTGCGTTGTTTGCCTGAAGACTCATAGGATACATGAACCCAGTCTGGGTTGTTATCACTCCCGAACTCCCAGATAAGCTGGTCAAATGCCAAGTTATCTTTAATATGATTGAACACATCAGCGTTGCTCACTCCGTTTGGAGATCCGTCCATGTCGATGTCGATGGCTTCCCCCGAACAGTGCTGACTTGTGGCGGAACCACCGATTGCTGAGTTTAACTCTTTGCTCCTGTATCCTGATGAGATGTGTATTGGGCATCTGAAGTGATTACGGATTGGTTCAAATACTTTCTCCGCCAATAGTTTGAAGTTGGCAATGTGCTCTGGGGTTGGCATATTGCTGATGCCATTCCTCTTTGCTGATTCACTGCGTACTACTTCTGATAAGTCTAAGTGTTCTGATAGTTTCATCCTTGCCCTCTGTATTTAGAAATCTTTTTATCTTTTGGACCCCTTCTTTTCTGGGCCTTACCTCTCCTTCTCTTTCCGAAGGTTACCTTTACTGACTCAGTTCCCTTCCGCATATAATTCGTTTATTACTGCTTTGACATATTCTTTATTCTTTGCAAAATGCAGGGCATTCTTTAAAACCTTTTCCTTAGGTTGCTTATTCTTTAGTCCGCCAAATATTACGGCAAACGTGTCCTGACTTTCCCCATCCAATCCACTCTGCCTAATAGACCCAAGCTCGTTTCTTAATATGTTAGCCTGCTCTATATACTTAGAGTTCTCCTCACCAGCTGCAGCTCTTGCAGCCTCTGGTGTTAGCCTGTAGAATCTGTTCATCGTACTAACCCTGCCCCTTTGGTTGGCATTGGTTCCTCTAGCATCTACCACTTCTGACTCGCCTTTACCTTCATTAAACAAACCGTAGTTATTAAAAGTCTCGTATCTCCCACCACCCTTGTCGCCTGTCACAAACTCAAGATGATATGGGTTCATGGCGCCAGTATCATTAGCCTCAAAGTACTGCACCAAATCACCGGGCATAGGCTTCTCGTCTGGCTTCAATTCAGTATACCCAGACTTACTTAGCTGTGCCGCAAACAGTGGGTTATACTGAGGTATCTTCCTCCCCTTCTCATCTGTTGCCAGACCAGTGTGCAGAGTTCCAGCCATCTTATCAAAGCTCACTCCGGCATTAGCAGCTATTGTACAAACACCAGCAGCACAGGTATTCTGATTTAGAGGGTCGCCTATAACAGGGATTCCACCAGCCTTACCTTTCTTACTTCTCTCTCTAGCTTCTGCTACCATCTTGTTTGAAACAAAACTTCTTGGATCTGCGGCCATAGTAATATCAGCACCCTTAGACTTTGCCTTATCTACAATAGAGTTGAACTCATCCGCCTTGCTCATGTACTGTCTCATTTTAGCGACAGCACTGGCAACAGATTTTGGTTCTGGTGTGGGCGGACTTAATGTTTCTGTGTATCTACTTGCCATTGATTATCTTAGTTATCTTCTCTCCTGCAGATATGATGAATGCCCCCAAGACAATAGTCTCGAAGGATGTATATATTCTCTCATTGATAGCGAGGTCTTTACCAAAAGCTCCGGTAGCTACGTCAACAAATGAGTAAACTACCATCACGAAGAATGCCCATACTCCAATGACATTCTTCTCATTGATTGAATTACTGTCATTGAATAGGTCTGAAAAGAACTTTCTCATTGCAAAAATATTTAAGGTTAATTATTAAGCTTAGTAAAATACAGGGTGGATTCTGCGTTCCTTCTCTTGACAAGTCCAGTCAGTATCTTGCCATTGGCTCTGGTCCACTTCTTAAACTCGTCTGCAATAGTTGGATCGTCTGGGTTGGCATTAACTTTCTTCAGAAGCGTAGATGACTTAAGGTTGTTTACACCGCAGTTGTATGCGAAGCTTACCAGCGCTGACATTTGATTTTCATTTAACTTGCTGGTTACTAGGCGATTAACACTATCTTCAAATTTATCCAGTATAAACTCTAGCAACTTGACTGCACGATCGACAGTGATCTTATCTCCCATCTTTACTTTAGTTCCATCTTCATAGAAGGTATTGCCGTAGCCAATAGTTTCCTTATTTGAGCTGCACCGATAAGCCTCAAGCCTGAGACCTTCGAAAGATTTCACCAGATCTGTTCCTGCCTTGTTCATTTGAATCCGTATTTCTCAAGTATCTGTACATATGCTATAGACCTAGCAGTCTCAAGTGCAGCATCAAACATAGACTCACTTATCATCCTATCATCCTCTTTGATACCATCCATAAATTCTTGGATCATCTTCTTGGATTCCTGACCAGCAAGCTTCCTATACTCATAATATTCCTGATCATTCATTGGCCTCTCGGTACCATCCTCCATTATGATGTTCATCTTCTTAGGCACTCCAACAAAGAACTTGTTCTCGTTAAGCCACTTGATCATCTTGTCTCCTTCAGGATTTGAAACAGGAGTCAATCTCTCTGTAGTGTTATACTTAACCTCCTCGCCAAACACATCAATGATTGGCCTGATGCGATCGTTAAACATTGGAAGGTCTCTGTATATAACCTCCATGAAAGTTTTAGCATCACGCTGTGGATCGCCAGTAACAAGCTCACTATATAATCTACCAGTCTGCTGTGCGAGATTGGATACAGCTACAGACTTAACCTGCTGTGCAACATACTTCTCCATTCTTTGAGACATCTTTGAGTCTGGGGCATACTTCCCACGACCAGCCTGAACGTCAAACATTCCAAAGAAATCTTGGAGTCCAGACAGCAAGGACTTGTCATACATATTCAAGAAGAAACCGTATGCATATAGCGGAAGCTGCGTGTTATCATCAAAGCTGTACTTCTTGGCGTCTCTTATATGACCAACGCCAGCAAGAATACCTGCGATTGGCCAGTCTTTATACGATATCTTAGTACCGTCTTTGAGTGTTATGGTATACGGCCTCCATTTGCCTTTCTGAAGTTCATATCTTTTCTGAATATCAGTAGATCCGCCAGCAGTAATTTCAAACCAATCATCGTCATCCTCACCAACCTTGCTTGCAAGAATCGACAGAGCTGTCATCCCAATAGCAAACTTGTTGAACATGTCGATACGCTCTTCTGTGGTAAGCTTATTAGATCTATCATTAAATGGATTCCTTAATCCAGTAGCAGCCTTTATCAATCCAAAAGGACTATAATTAAGAGAGTTCTCTGTAAGGTTAGCAACGATCCTAGCGAATGGGACTACCATCTTAATGGCTGGGAACTTCTGTTGCAACGCAACAGTTGCATCAAACAGTGGTTTAGTCCAACCCTCTGGATCGTAGTTCATTGTGATCCTCTTACCAATAGCATCAGCCTCGGCTGTTCCTTTTCTACCCTGTGCAACTATCTCAATTACCCTTCTCTTGTGCTGCAAAGTACCCGGCTTAAACCCTTCGGCAGTAGCCTGACTTCTGGCGTTGGATATATTCTCCTTTGTGTTGCCAAGCATTTGATTGGCCTTCTTGAAATTATTTCCAGCAGGAGTGCCAGCAGCTTCAGCATAGGCTAGCATGTTAGCAATAGCTTCTTGGTTAGCCGTAGAGAACAGTGCGTCAGTAGCGGCAAGCATTCTACCTACATACTTCCATGCGCCAAAGTTTAATGGTGGTATCTTATCCAGAACCTGACCTTTCTTACCTAGCCACTTACTCCAAGTGAAATACTCTAGTGGACTCTCAGAGAAGTATTTGTCTGACTCTTTAGACCTAACGCCAGACTTCATGATGTCTGCCGCTGTTATAGCTCCTTTGGCAACCCCCGAACCGAATCCTTTTACGCCAGCAATCATAGACATAGGAGAACCATTCAACATGGCAATCCTGAAGGCTACCGCTGGTAATTCGAACGCAGTATTAAATATGTTGGCAAAGAAGTTGGTTGACTGTGTTGTAACACCAGACAGGATCTTTGCATACCACAAGGCTTGCAATACGTCCATTGGTTTCATTGGCGCAATGCCAGCCAAGTAGTGAGACAGCTTAATAATTGCCTTGTCTTTTGGTAAACCTTCGCTTGCATTGTTAACATCCTTCAACATACCAACGATCTCTCCCTTCTGCACCTCACTAATATTCTCAACTCCCTTCTTCTTAAGTTCTCTAAGTATCTTTGGCAGGAAGAACTCAACTGCATTAGGATCTTTCTTAAATGCTATGAATGCCTGAACCGCCTGACCTAAGTCTGTAGCTTTCTTTGCGAACTCATTGTATATGGCAGCTTGCTTATCGGCCAGAGCTTCCTTGATTGCAGGATCTGTCTCTGCTGACATCTGAGTGCCAAGTCTTTTAGCTACCTCTGCAGCCATCCAAACCTTGGAAACTTCTGGAATATCTGGATTGCCTAGAACATAGTCAGCAGCATCCACTATATTGAGTCCATCCAAGAACTCGTTGACAGCCTCTGATGTCTGCTTGTTGGGACGCTGGAAATATGTAACAGCATCGTCTTGAATCTTAGCCTGAGTCTCGGGATCGAGATCACCAAACTTAGATGACAAAGCCCTGTTCCTTTCTTTGCCTTTACCCGGAGCACGAAGGTCTTCTTCTGAACGGTTTCCTACCGAAGCCTGTATCCTGTTATCTGTAGTGCTGAATGCGCCAGAGTTATCTGTTGCGGATTTGATTTGACCCATATCTAATACGACATACTGGCTAGTGTATTTCATACCAAGCATGCCCTTATCTATGATACCATCAGCCGCATTTTCTTCAAGTGATTGAAACTCTTTTTGTGATATTCTATCAGCACCATACTTCCACTTTGACCATATGTTTTTTGGTAGTGGATTTCTTATATTTAGATAAGCATCAAAAACCTTAGACTTATCTCTATAGTCTTTGCTTGAAGATTTTGTGTAGGACTTTGCTCTGCTTTGACTAGAAGTAAAATATAGTCCATAGTCTCCTGTATATGTATCCTTACCTCTGTCTTCAGGATTTAATGTTCCTCCATGATAAACAACCAACGGCTCTCCATTCTCATCGACAACCTTAGATGCATTGGCAGGATCATTCTCCCAATCGCCAAACCAATTCTTAAACTCAGGCGTTCTTACCTGTTCGTATTGTTTGTCATTAAGGTTGGATGGTTTGCCGTTAGGTGCGAGGTTGCGGTTGCCTACAGAGGCTTGCGCTCTTGATTTTTTACTGAGCTCTGCTGCTCCGCCTTTGAGTTGTCTGATTTTACCGAGGACTTCTTGATCATTTCTGCCAACTGTTTCGCCAGCAAGGGAATCTCCGACTCTTGTACCTCCGGAAGTATTTGCTCGTCTGCCTGATACGGCTTGATTAATTTCTTCATCTGTTACTCCTAATTTTTTAGCAAGTTTCTTTGCTGCGTTAAAATAATCTGGTGCAGAATCTTCAGTATATCCTTCGGAAGCATCTTCAAAAGACTCTCCCTCTTTGAAGGATTCATACAGTATCTTTTCTGGATACCACATTACAGCTTGAAGATCTGCCATTGTGATATCAACACCGTTCTCTTCGCTTAACCTTCTCTGCACATCAGAGAATACATCCCTGATAAACTTCCTTTCCTCTCCGCTAGATGGCGCTTCCTTCTCTCCCCTCAACAGTTTAGCCAGACCATTACCAGCCTTACGAAGCTCATCTGTTTTCTGATTCGAAGATAATAAATTTCTTACATCTTTTTTAGCAGAAGCTTTCTCAATTGCATTTGCAATGTCCGATACAGACCTGCCAGATACAGAACCAATTACGGACTTTAATATCTTAGAAGCCTCTTTGTCAGACTTTATATCTTGTATTGAAGATGCTATTCTCTTTTTACCGTTAGATATCAGATCCTTATCACGTTCAATCAAAGTCCCAGTAAGGCGGCCCCATGTACGCATGAACCAGCGGTCCATAGTAAGCTGCCCAAACTCACCCCACAGATTCATATAGAATCCATTTCCAATCTTTGGGCCAAGTATTACAGCTCCATAGACATCCTCATTAGCCAACTCTCCACTAACTAGATCACCCAACTTTCCATCAGGCTTACGATACTTGAGATCGCCAGCACGATGCTTAGATGTCAAGAACTGATTTATCTCAGCCATCGTTACGCCATTATCTAATAGGCCATTAATAAGCTTAAGTGACTTTTTAATACCAACCTGTTGAGCACCAAAGTCTCCGTTTGGATCAAACCTTTTTGTATCCTTAAATATCTGATACTGCTTCTCAGCAAGCTCAAAGTTCTTGTCTACTTTATTACCATTTGACATCACAGCCAGAGGTAAAATGAATGCTCCCCTAGCTTCCTGATCTGTCTCTATCTCCGGATGTATAGCACTAATTGCAGCAAGAGCAGACTGTGTCTTTTCATCATACCATCCTATAGCTTCTGGGTGGGCAGATATAGCATTAGCAGCCTCTTTTGTTAATACATCAGAAAGATACTTTTTGGTACTATCGTTATAAACAGTTGGGTCAAATCCCTTACCATACTTCTTTTTAAGTTCCGGGATAAAACTTTTAAGCTTAGCCTGAACAGCGTCTTTAAAATCAACTTTGTTTGCAAAGCTTGATTGGTTTGCAAAGTTCTTAATATTCTCAAAGAATACTGGATTCTCATCATTGCTTATCCTAGATTGTTCAGTCGATGCTTCAAATCTTTTTACATTACTTTCACCAACAACTTCAGCGATATCTCTACCAGTCTTCAACGCATCAGCAACTTGGCTGACAGTCTTTTTGAATGCTGCAAGATCTGTGTCGTTTAGGATAGGGTCAATGCCAAAAAATTTAGCAATACTGTTCACAAAATCAATAAGCTTCTGGCGCAATCCAGTATCCAGCTTGGATACATCAATTAATCCAGAGTTAATTCTACCTATTGTTTCTACAATAGCTTCGTCATTCTGAACCTCTGCGGCCTCTTCTTCAGAAACCTCACGTCCATACATTTGAGATAACTTCTCTCTTGAGTAGTTTTCTTTGGCCCAGTCAAGAGCACCGAATACTCCGTCATTGGTTTTAGCTGCTCCATTAAGCCCCCGAACTACCGCATCGTACAACTTCTTGTCGGTGTTCCTTATGATGTTCATCACAGGATGTGCAGCCTCGTGCCACACAACCAGTCCAGCCTCGATGTCGTTAGCAAGCTTAGACTTGTCTATGATAATTGTTCCATCTGCTGCAATAAAAAGACCTTGATTACCCCTAGCAGCCCTAGCCCCTTCAGTATCAGTTGCTGAGTCAACAATCTTAAACTTAATGCCAGCCCTCTTCAAAGCCCTTGAAGCCATATCAATTGACTCTGCCAAAGTTCTGGTCACCACATCTGTACCTTTGCCAAATACATTTGGCATCCTATTATTGGCCAATGCATTTGCAATCTCTCTGAACTGCCTGTTATTAAACTTGGTTGGGTTGTCGCCAGTAGATCCAGTCTTTATGTTTTCATTGGTGTCAAGATCGTAGATAGATTCTTGGCCAGCCATTCCTGCAAACTTCACAGCAACATCTCTGTTCTCTTTTGGAGTAATAATATTAAGATCTATGGAAACACGGTTGCTGCCGGGAAACTTATACAGACCAATCTTAAACTGGTTGCCCTCAATCTTGTCACGATTATCCTCTACAAACTGATCTACCATCTCTGGCGTGATCTCTTCTGTAGTGGTATTAATTGAAGCTGCAGGTACTACAAGGCCACCTCCAGTATATACACTACCATCGATGTTCATTGTAACTCCAGCCTCTCCTTCACTATTCTTAATCTGATCTATGTTCTGTGATACCTTGTCTTTATCAACTCTCGTTAAAGAATAAGAATCCTCTATATTAGAGAACTCTTCTGGTAATAAAGCCATCTTCTGGTCAGCGAAAGGTCTCTGTGCCGGAGGAACATATCCTTCGTCACCCTTCTTCTTCATTGTACCATCAGGATTACGGAATGACTTGTTGAAGTTTACCCAAGAGTTTTGGCCCCTTGTCTCTGTGGTCATTGCTCTTCTGGCTAATGGAGAATACATCCTTGCATGTACATTCCATGCATTCTCTTCTCCGATGGCGCCAAATGAATTACCTAACCTTGTATGGCCAAAATAGTCATGAACAAACCTGAAGATATCGTTAATCAACAGTGGCTTACCATTTACATCCTTTACACCACTGTCTGTAAGAAGAGCGTTCTGCTGCCTTTGTGTATCTGTTATTGGTGTATCTCCAAATCCTTCTTCTGTTGAGAAGATGTACATGTGCTTATTGTCACGCACATCCTTGATCATCTCCTCTGAGTTTTTGTAAGGCTCACCTTTACCAGTCCATATCTCCACCTTTACTCCAGACTTTGCAATAGCATTAAACTGCTCCATAGTCTCATCAGCCATAGCCTTATATGCGGCCTGAACTTCAGGATCGTCTGGGCTGTCAATAAGCTGGTCATATGCGTCTGCTATTCTCTTAGACTTCTCTTCGTCAAGCCTTGTAATCTTTGCTGGCTCTGGGGTGTTAATACCTTTAGATGCCTTAAACTCATTCTCAATTACTGCGGCCTCTGGGTTAGGGTCATTAAACAACCTCTTACCAGCTACTGTCCCTTGGCTGCCGATATTGCTATCGGCTCCTGTACCTTGGACTTTGCTTTGATTGTTGCCTTCTGCAACTACATTAAAGTTGTCATCAATAAATATCTTCTTGTCAAGTATACTCTTCCTAAACTCTTCGCTTGACTTGATGTCTTCTTGTATCTTAGTCTTAAGAGCCTCGTCTTCGCTAGATAAAAGCTTCTTCTTTAACAGCTTCTCGTTAGCCAATGCGATTGAATACTTCTTGCTAGCGTTATCAGATAAGTCTGCGACAGCCTTAACCTTTGGCATGTCGACCCTATTTACAGATTCAATGGCGTTAACCACATCCATCTTCTCCCTACCCTGTTCGCTTGTTAATTCGCCTGACATAACCTGAGCATTAATAACACTCTTTACATCAGCAGTAAACGCCTTATCGGTACCTAACTTAGACAGCATATTAACACCAACCTTATTGGCCCTAAACGCACCAGTTCCGGCAAACAGTGCAACAAGCTGACCATCAGTAAACATTGTCGTAGCTGTAGATGCTACATTGTCCGCCATTTGATTTGGATCAAACTTTTCTGGGGACAAGATCATCTTTGTTAGATCTGTTCCTATACTGGTTGCCACCTCTTCAGTTGTTTCCTTAAGGTTTTCTATCTGAGACAAACCAACAATCTTCAGTCCATCCTTTACGATATTCTTAATAGTAGGCTGAAGCGCCTCCCTCTTTAAACTACCAGAAGCAATCTGATTTACCAGAGCGCCCACGCTTGGACTTACCTCTCTCCTGAATGCATCAAGAACTTTCTCGTCTTTGAATATTCTTTCAGTTAGTGCATTGAGACCAGCTACAGATTTTGCATATAGCTTTCTCTTCATAGGATCGTTAGGATACAGTTGCATCCCCTCTTGTTCCGCCTGATCATATGAGCTAGAATACGCTACCATGGCTCCTGCCGCATTCATAATCTGTGGCATGGTTATGCCAGAATTGACTGCATTTGCCGCAATAATATCTTCTGCAGTCATTGCCGCTGTGGTTGCATTCTTTAGAAAACCAGCAGCCTTTGTAGCTGCTCCTAAACCAGAAGCAACACCCTTAGTTCCTAATGCCTGAAACAGAACCTGTCCGGCAAGATTAAGGGAACCATCGATTATTTCTTGAGGTGTAGACCTTACGTCTGTATATGTTTCAAGGTCAGACTTCTCAGCCATTTCCTGAGCTGTCAATTGCTTACCAGCTTTAACCTTATTATTCAATTCATCAAGCCTAGCTTTCTGTGGACCCGCACCGACAGCTTCAAACCTTGTTCTTGTTGGAGAATCAAGAGCTGCCCTTGCAACATCTGCTTCTGTTCTTTGGCCTATCAGTCTTGACAAAAAATTATTTGTCCCTTCAACGGTAGACATTACCCCCGAAATAAGCTGGTTTAAGGCGCCAGATTGAGGGATCTCTGTTCCTAGCATCCTCTGCTCCATCGGTCTCACATACTTGTAGTATGCTTCTCTATTTGCCTGAGGCAATTGTTCTGCAGCTTTATCTAATCTTTCTACAGATGGCTTCAGATTAGCAAACCAGTTATCGTCCTTATACAACTCAGCTCCTAACCTTCTTCTAGTATCCGCTATTACCTTGTCAGGAAATCTATTATCGAGAGTTTCTGATGTATCTTTAGCCTTCCTAATAGATGCAAGATCAGGTGCGTTGGCTATCTGTATCTGACTGCCTAGGTCCGCTATATCCCTATCTGCAGAAGATCTTCCAGCCTGTTTAGCCAATGAATACCTTTCTTGGTCAGCATACTTGAGATAAGCCATACCGACCTCAAGTGGATCTTTATCTGCGCCAGAAACCTTTGATGCAGCAACACGACCAATAGCATCATATGCCTTGGAGTATCTATCATTAATAGATTTTAGTGCAGCCTTGTATTCGTTATCATTCTCACGATATTGTACAGATGCCACACCGGACGGTACAGTTCTTAATGGGTATTTTGAATTGAGTGCGCTTAGCTCTTTTGCCTTCTGTGCATTTAGGTTTTTATAGAAACCATCCAGATATGTTGGATCAGATGCTAGCTGTTGATTAAATCCGGGTATTGTATTAAGTGTAGCAATCTGCTTTTGATTCTGATCTCTGTAGAACTTTGCAGTGTTCTCTAGTATTGCATCACCAACAATAGACTTATGGTTGACATCAAACGACTCTATATCAGCATCGTCAACTTTACCAGTCTTTTGGATCTTGTTCTTTATATCCTGTGGAGTTCCTGCAAATACAATTTGTGTAGCAGCCTTTGGCGCCACTTGATTAAGATACTTTATATCTTCCTTCTTTGCAGTGCCAGTCTCTTGGAATTGCTTAACGATTTTACCAGCCTTACCTTCACGGGACTGCTCAAATTGATTAACACCAAACATGTCAACCATACCGAACTGGTCTCTTTTCTGGAAGGCTTGATTAAGGCCAGACTCGTAATTATCTAGTAAGCCTTTAGCGTCAGACTTAGCTGTATTGCTATGCCTCTGGGTCTTTTGCTGAGGAGTCTCCGAAGCGAACGGAGAAGGTAAGTATGAAGACTGAGAAGCCGGACCAGAAACGTCTTTTTTTTTACCAAACATCTTGCCGAAATCATCAGCGTATTTCATCACGTCTTGTTGAGACGCACCCATACTTAACATCGATTTGATGTTGCTGTCAAGCTCTGATCTCTTCTTGTCGTCAAGTATAAAATCTGGCATTATGATAGTTTATGTTATTCGAAAATCGGCTTACCGTCTGGACCAATACCCTTGTATGTAAGTCCAGTTGGGCTTGGATTGCCTTGAGCACCTGCTGCGCTAACAGCCTTACCACTAAGAGCTTCGTTAACTCTCATGTCAAAACTCTGTTCTGAAAGTGATGTGATAAGTTTGCCAGAACCTTTCATGTAGATTCCAACAGATCCATCTCCAGATTTCTTAACAGTAATCATTGATGGTGACAGCTTTTTACCAGCCGCCCTCATTACACTATTTTCATCTGCAATAGTCAGGATAGCATTCTTAATATTGTTATCTATCTTTGTAGAAGACATTGGATCTTCACCACCTTCAAGCGTAGAAACCAGAGTCTTAAATGCAGGAATCCTACCCTTCTCAAGACCCGGCCCGCTGTTCCCAACATTAATAGTAACACCACTCTTTGGTCTATTAATAATATCCGGCAATTCCCTTTTAAGATCTTGAGTCATGAATCCCTTTTTAATAAGATCTATGTCTAACTTCTCGACCTCATCAGGAATGCCATCGCCATTCTTATCTATAGATGGATTAGTTCTTAACAGTGCAAGCCTTTGTTCTTTAGTGGCGCCATTGTAGTTATTGATAAACTCCTCAGCCTTTCTTGTATACATTGCATCTACAGCAGGGAATGCTGTAAACTTTTTATAAACATTATTATCGATGTATCCAAATGGGTCTGTCCTTAACTTAACCTCTTTACTCTTTGCATCAAGAACCTGTAGCTCAGGGTTAAACTTTACAGTCTTACCTCCGAGATCAACATCACTATTATCAGGCGCCTTAATTAATTCTGATACCTGCTTATAACCAGCAGACACATCATACAGATCCTTCAGGTTCTTCTGATAAACATTCTCAGCTAGGTTGTCATCGTAGTCGGCCTGCATCTCTTCGGTAGTTTTAAACCTACCATCTTTGGTAAGTGCAGACTGTATAAATCTATTCTTGAATACCTCTGGAGAAAATCCAGCCTTGCGTTCTGCAGGCAAGCTATTTACATACTGGTCAGCCTTGGCGTATACATCCTTGACCATCTTATCATACTGGGATATCTTGGCGATATCCTGACCAAGCTTTGATCTGAAATCAAATGATTCGATATCCTTTGCTCTTGATCCAGTTTCTAGCAACTGCTTTAAATACATATCTCTGGTCTCTTTAGACCAGTTACTATTCTGTAGTATTGAATTAAAGTTCTGAGCGTTTTCATACCTACGCTTCATCTCTTCGTCTTGAAGAGAACGCATGTACTTAGCCCTTTCAAACTCAACCTGCTGGCGCTTTAATGCATCCTGCTGTTGTTGCTCAGCAATATTCAACATCACCTGAGTTGGCGTGCGATCAAATTCAATAGGAGCTATTCTTGTTTCTTGAGCCATCTTTTATTTGTTGCCAAATCCTTTAAAGACCTGAGAACCACCCAACAGACTTCCACCAATACTTGAAAGAGCATTTGATCTGGTCTGATTTGCAGCATTGAGCAAGTTTGCCTTTGAGTTGAATGCAGTCATTGAGTTGTCGTATACGTTCTGATCTTCACGGTAGTTGGCCATCTGAGCATTGTATACATCGTTAAGCCTCTGACCTCTCTGTGCGTAGTTAGCCATATCAGCATTAAGAGATTCATCAGCTGCAGCACCGCTATAGGCGCCAATGAGATTGAGCATCTGTGATGGATCTGTAACCGCTTTAGAAGCAGCACCAATCTTATTAGTCATCCTGCCCTGAATCCCCCGAGCTTGCGCAGCTTGGAATGGGTTGAAGTTCAACTCTCTTTGAGCCTGACCCAACATCTGTCCGGGGAACTGGCTTCTTGAATACTGAGGCACCTGCTTAGACATCCTCTTCATATCCCTCGCAGCAAACAGACCTGAAATACCGCCAGCAATACTAGAGGCTATTCCAAGTCCAGCCATAATAGGGTTAGCCTTACCGAGTAGACCAGCGAGACCTCCACCGCCACCCGAAGCAGCAGGCCCAGCAGATTGCATAATCTGTGGGACACCTCTGTTGGTTGACAAGGCATCATACATGTTTCCTAACTGAAATCCTGCCATTACTGTTGAGTTTCGTGTCCTCTAGATGGGACAAATGATATGTTTACAAAGTTCCAAATCTTCTTGGCGGTAGGTCCGAAAAACACCCCCTGAAATAAGCCAATCTCTCCCCTCATATTGTCGCCCTTGTATAGCTTTTCATCTGCAGTACCAGTAACATTTGGAGAAAGCCTATCCCTTAAAATGCTACCATATTTTACACCCTCCTTGGATACAAAATCTGCAGCCCTTAGGTCTGAGCTCTGAACGTTCGGAACTTCTGTTCTGATGTGGAGCAGGTCGGGGGTATCCCCCTCGAAGGCAGCTGCTTGGTATACTTTAGTTACGTTACCAGCATCGCTATGTGCAAATGCTAATACCGAGTCATACGTCTGACCATAGAAAGTATTTAAAGCGCCATCATGTACATATGGATACCCTGACTTAAAGGTTACTAACCTATTCCCAACCATGCTCATCCAATCTGGCCTAAAGCTGTACTGAGAAACCCACTTGTCTAATGCAGGCTGGTATGCCCATACGGCACCCTGAGCATCATATGCATCATAGTATGACCTTAGGATCTCTGTGATGGTAATCTGACCACTAAGGGCACTCTGAGTTACTAGGATGACCTGATTGACACTAGACACAGCTATGAATGTACTGGTTACGATCTCACCATTATACCTGACAGTAACTCCAGCTGGAGCTGTCACCAGATACTCACGACCCTCAATGACTGATATATTTACGGTTGCTACCATGATTGAGCTTCTTCTAATGTTTGAAATACAGGACTAATTGAACTGCTATCACCATCTAATAAGGCGACCATATACACCCCACCAGAACTGTAAATATTCTTACTGTCATTCCTCTCAATCAATGCAACCTTGCCGAGTATATTATATACCAGATTCATCGCCTGCTTTTCCGTCATCATACGCTTGGTGTTGTAGTGTCGTTAGAGTTGAATGATCCTGTGTTTGTAATCAGGTTATATGTAAGTGTTGCCACCCTTTCCCCCGAACTGGCAGATTTAGTTGGTGAACCGTCAGATGTTATCTGTTTACCCACTGAACTAATATTCAATACTGCAGTAGCTGTAGGGTTAGTAAAGCTGAATGCTGGGCTACCGCCCGGACCTTGCTCGATTGGCGAACCACCCTTCCAAAGAGTAGCTGCTACATTTACAGGCTGCACACCAACTGTACTATACCAGAATGCCCGGAGATCCACAACAAGAGTTGTAGCAGATGGGTAACTCGCCTTAAGTTGTGCCACATTAATCAGTACAGACTCAAATCCTGTTCCTGTATTGTCGCCGCCCCAGTCAAGAAGTGGAGTTCCTGATGTTGGCCATATAGCAGAAACACCCCATCCTACATACTTAGGCTGAGCGTCCTGACCTACATTAGGAGTGACAATCCTAGTCCTTGTATCCAGATCAAAGCCATCGGTAAACTGATATGTCAATAGCATGTAGTCGGCATCAAACACAAACTGTGTTGCAATAGCAAATGCAAAAGGAGCAGAACTAGCCGCATCATATATCCCATCTGAAGCTACCGATGCAACCACCTGATATGAACCAACCTGTGATGGCCTTACACTTGAAGGGCCATAGGCTGTGCCGCCAGTACCACTATATGTAAATGTTACAGCACCCGTTGAACCTGTAACTGTAGCTTGATTAGGTCCAATCTGACTGCCTGTATATGTATAGCTTGCATCTCCCACAACCGTCACAGTAGAAGAAGATGAGACAGTTGTAAAGCTATATGTACTAGATGATAACGCCATATCAGTAAGCCTAGCACCTGCTGGATTGGCTGACTTCCTTGGCGAAAACATCAATACTTCATTATGGTATGGATCTATGCCGCCATAGAATTTCAATCCAGATCCGATAACATCCTGACCAACCTTCCTGAAGTACTTCATCATCTTGTTTGATGATATAGGGAATAGACCGTTAGGGCTGTAGCTTACTACAGACCCTTTATTGGCGTCAAACCAATATACATTGCCCATGTACCTTACAACACTCTCAGGGTTGATAGTGCCAAAGCTTCCCCTCATTACATTCACATTTCCTATAACCCCCGAGCTGGTCGCCAAGAATGAATTGCCAGTATTGTCAATAATCTGGGCCTCCCCTAAATATATAGAAGCCGTCTCCTGTTCTCCAATTGCTAACATTACCGTACCCTCTGACTCTACCTTACTTACGAGCTGAAGCTTTTGTATAGAGTTTAATTCGATAGGTAGGTTGGTTTGATCAAGTGCATCAAACGTACTCATGCCATTGGTCTGAGTTCCGGGCACAATGACATTACTCCAGTATACACTAGTCTTCTTGAGGGCTGGCCTTGCATCGGAGACTATATTAGTCCTTCCGATATTAGTGTTCCAGTTCTGCCACTTTAAATCCATTGGAGACATAGCCTCAACAATAAAGTTTGTTGAAGACACTGTTCTGTCCAACAGTATTACATCACCAGTAAATGATCCAGACAAAGTTGAATAGCTCCTATTAGATAACCCCGGGTTGTTAATTGGATACATAACACCCTTCTCATAATAGAACTCATTTACGCTTTGTGCATATGGAGTATATATTTCAAACAGGTACTGTACAATAGTTCCAAGATTAGCTAAGTCTACTATTACATAATCTCCATAAGTATCTTTCACTTTTAAAGACCTAACAGTATTATCGCTACCATATAGCTTTAGTACATCGCCTTCCTGATATGAGTAACCCATACCATATTTGTTCAGCCCATCAACCTTAACAGCAATACCAGTTCTAGTTTCTAGATATGTTGTACTATATGTATAGGTGCCGTCATTCGCTTTTATTGCATACTGAACATCAGTAGCCCTCATCTGCATGAAGAAATTCGTCCTCAGAGACTTTGTCATTACCACTGTATAGTAGTGCGCCCAGTCTGGTATCTCAGCTTGTAGTATAGATGGCGTTCCATTATTCACTAAGAGCCAATCTACTTTAGTGGTGTAGGCAGTGTTATTGTATGATCTGTCCTGAGTAACAAACTTTGTATTGTCAGAAACAACAGTACCACATTTTCTTCCAGCCTGATCAAAGAATACTACTCCAAGCTTGTATGATGAGTCACTTTTAAATACATACTTATTAGCTACGTTAGACGGGGAAGGAACAGAACCTGTAACAGTTGCCGTTACGCCCGGGAATGAGAAACCTCTAACATCTGCTATTGTATATCCATAATATACAGCAACCTGTGATAGACCAGCGCCTCTAAAGTCTGACTGGTTATACGTATAAGTTGTAGCAGGATACGTGCCGGGCGCATAGTATCCACTCCAAGTATCCCCAATACCTGTTATATCTAATAGATACACAGTGATCTGGCTCGGGGGATCTCCAAGTGTTAACATGACCCAAGTACCTGTAACAGCACCACCAGAATTTTCTTTTGATACTGTCAATGATGTAGATGAAGGAGCCTGATATCCATCGTAGTTATTACCTAAGAATAACCTATTCTTCCCTATCTCTAAAGTACCAGACCTTATTGGTATAGAATCAAACTGCTTATATGCTGTCGGATCGTCAACTCCTACACCAACTGAGTCGTTAAAGAATTTAAAAGTCAAAGCAGTTCCCGTATTGTGTGCAGAGAACCCTGTTGTAAACGATTTAACAATAGAGTACTTACCGCCAATAACATACTTGGCAGCTACCTCAACCCTAATAACATCCTGCGGAATCTTCTGTGTTGTAGGTATGGTTACGTCTATTCTATTGTATCCTGCAGTTACATCATCAACGTTATGGTAGTTTATAAGAGTAGACAATGGCGAGAACACACTCACCTCAAAGTCCCTATAAACAAATCTGTATGCGAATTGAAAAGCTTCGTTTGATATGAAGTTGCTAGCATAACCAGCTTCAGTTCCTTTAGCTACCGTAAGTGGGAAAGCTGGCTGATTCCTGATCAGTGTAATTACTGAGGCCAACATCTTGGTATTAGACTCTTGGTCCAATACATACGGGCTAACATCTGTAGTATAACTAACATGGTTTAGCTTTATACCAGCCTCAACGTTTATCCTTCTCTGAGGATTTACGCCATCAGTCCAGTACAAAAGATTACCAACCATCGAGACAGAATGTATCGGGCTAGAGAAGTTAAGTCCGCCAACAACCTGAGTTGAAAGCAGGGCAGTATATACTGTACTGTTGTCGGCATCGTAGCAATAGATGCCATGAGATCCAGAACTGTTTTTATTGAAGAAGAAAACCCTGCGGTTCGGGGTATCCTCCCATGCACCAATAGTAGTATTGGTTCCAGATGGAAGAGTAAAAGCCCCCGAGTTGTTCTTAATGGAGTTACCCTCAACGTTGGATATCTGACCAACCTTACCGTTCTCACTTGTAGAAAAACGAATGTTTAGGGCGTTCAGGTATTCACCCGTGTCCATCAGAACATAGGAGTCGTCATTGTTGACGCCTTTAAGAAATATCTTCTTGTTAATCATCAGTTCTTTATGGTTGGGCCGTAGCCTCTGTCAAGACTTCTTCTGATATCGTTGATATCAATAGAGTTCATCCTTGCCTTAAGCAACCTCAGTTGGTTATAAAACTCATCTTTTGCTACCTGTCTTTCACCCATATTATACGCCCTAGAATGTTCTTTGGTTTTATAGTGTATATAGGATTTAATACAGTCAATAGCATATGGATGAATAGCGTTGCTTGCAGAGGTAGTCAAGCCATCAGTGATATAGTCCAGAACAATCTCAGTGCCTATGTAACTAGTATCTAGTTGCATTTCGCCACGCTCTCTGAGTATGACGAATGAGTCTCTAGTACCAGAGAAATTATTGAAGATACGTCCGAGGTGCTCTCCCTTGTCGTTGAGATAATTAGTATACCAAAAACCTTCCCAGTCGTTTGGCAATATACCGTTAGCCGCTTCGATATCTCCATAGGCGATCTTGTTCCCATTGCTGTCAAATTTATTGAGCCTGTTAAAGGAATCTCTCTTTTCGCCATGTGGGTAGATATACTGCCCCACCTCGTTTCCTACTCTTATGTAGTCAACGAAATCGCAAGGAAGAGTAACCGCCTTATATGAGTTAACTGGAAGCCTAACGCTCTTTACATTCTGAAGAACATCGAAGTTCAACATGCGAAGAGCATCTACACCGTACTGCAGAAATTGTAAATACCAGTGCATTGTGTACCCCCGATCTGCAAGGGCTGACCTAACAACGTTATCTAGTGTATACAGTTTCATTAGTCATTAATATTTTGAGCCTTATCTGCAGGCGGTGTTTGAACAAGTATGTTATATACAGTCTGAACAACCTGAGCCTCCATGTCAGACGAAAGTGGAAGAATGTCATAATCAGTTACCTGAGACATATCCATTCCAACCAACCTGATGAATACACTGTTGATGCTGAGTCCGGGAAGGTTCTTTGTAAAGATTATATCCTTACCTATTACCTCGTAACCAATCAAACCACTCATATCGCCAAGAAGATCCTGAGGCTTTACAATACCATACAGTGAAGATGGTATCGGAACGAATGGCTCATCAATGGCGTCAGTCTTTGATACATGTAATACACCCATATTCCTTGGCAGACTTATCGGTATGCTCGGGAGTGTACACTTACTCTTTGTTGTTTTGTATGTTGTAACGGGAATTTGGTCATAGCTGTATATCATACAGTTGTTAGGAATAGTATCACCTTCAGGCATATTAACCTGAAAATAATCCGTCTTCAATAACTGATTTGAAACCTGTTCAATCAATAACTTAATATCATTTATATGCACACGAGCTGAAATGATAGGATTGCCTTTCAACATCCGCTGCACTTGCTCGCTTATCTTCTTCTTAGTAGTAGACATTATAAATATCTTAAAGATGTTTTATTATTATTCTCACCACGAAGCCACGCTCTAAGAGTAGTAGGTTTAACGCCAATGAAATCAGCTGCATCGATTGCGCACTTATAGACAATACCAGTATTGATATCTACTACTTTTTTAGAATTACATCTTTGGCCCATCTTTCTCAAGGATATTTTTGCTTTCGTTTCTTCACTTCTTAATTTCCCCCTTTTTGCATCTGACAACCTACGTCTAGTTTCAGTACTTCTATTAGACTGGGCAATAGACATTATAGCTTTTGTTTCTTCACTATGTTTTCTGCCTTTAAAAAATACCGATTTCTTTGCCCTTGTTTCCTCACTTACAATTGCACCTAGCGTACCATCTCCTCCCTCTGTCTTATTTACAAGACTACCTTTACCAAGGTCTTTTCTGCCATAAAAGGCGACTAAATATTTTTCTATAGATAATGCCTCTTCGTAACATATATCTTTATGCGTTATTGTCACTTTATAGCCGTGCTTATTCACAATATTGTACCAGTGGCTGTTTCGGCTATTCTTTGAATAAGCCCTCCTTGAATGTTTACCAACACCCACATAAAACACTTGGTTATTATCTAGCCTTGTATGTGTGTACACTACTGCCATTACTGTCCTTCCTGTATTTTAGCTTGAGCAAATTGCATAATATCAGCAGCACTAAGATTTAGACCATAGTAAGAGAGAGCTATTGATATTACATTTGACACATCATAGTCTCTCCACTCTAATTGTGTAGATCCGCCTTGATTATATGTTATAGTCCTTCCGGACTGTGTATAAGCAAACACCGGAACAGCTGGCCTTCTGAAGTAGTATACCCCACCAGACTGGGCCTGCTCGGGGAACAACTGGATCTGATTGCTAGAGTTCATGATCGCAATAGGATCATCTATACTTACAGGTATAACCTGTGACTCTAATCTTTCAATAAGCTCCTCTTCATTAAGAACCTGAACACCTGAGTATACGTTCCTACCAAGAGTAGAGTTGTACACCGTAGTGTACATAGAGATCAGATGCATGTAGTTTGATGGCAGCGTGATAACACCGCCAGAAGTTATGTTTACTGGAGAACCACCACCAGTGAAAGTATACTTAGATTTAAATGGACTTAGCGCATCGTCTATACGCTGAGATTCACCATATAAGCTAGACTGAACTTGTGCGGGTAACTTAGGATTGGTGTGATACTGATTGAATAGAACTAATTGGGCAGCATCGAGGGTTCTATCAATCTCCTCATGTGAGACATAACCATTCTGATCCTTCGTGAGGTAGTAAAGTATAGTGTCGTGTATTACTTTGAGGTCCATCAGAATCTATTATTAGGTATGTTCACCGTTTTGCCAATTCGAGATCCTAACTTCCAGTTAAGATCATTTATATATCCCTTAGGGCTGTCGTTCTTGGCGTGTCTTGCGAAGTAGCTCTTAACCTGACCTTCAGTCTTGCCGCCCTTGGTCCCCCACTTGCCACGATGCTTAGCCTCCCCGCCTTTAAGAGTAATCTCCCGACCAGTCTTTGGATTAGTCCCAGTTGCGGCCCAAGCATGATTACCGTCCTTCGCTGCAAAAACTTTAAATAAAGCCACCGACTAATCTTATTAGAGATTTACGAAATATTATTACCAGAGCCGCTACAAACAATGCCCAGAACTTTATCTGGAACCATCTTAGATCTGCCTTTAATTCCTTGTTCTCAGTTTGCGAACTGCGAACAGACAACTTCAGTGAATCGATCTGCTGGTCTCTGGATGAGATATCCTTCTTCAGAATATCCTCAAGCTTTCTGTCTCTAACAGTATTGGTTATGGTTTCCTTGCGTATGACTACAGAGTCAGCTGCTGTGTATGTGAGTACCCCCGAGCTGACCTTAATTCGTGCCCTTCCAATAGTAGTATCGAAATCTTTGCAAGGGACGTTAACTAGTTTCTGTACAATAGAGTCCTTATAGACTACACTATCTTTTACCTTTGTTACAACGATGGTATCGTTGACGCAATATCCACGCCTTACCATTTCCTGAGCCACCTCATCAAACTTGGTCTCATCCCTGAGAACACGCTTGACAGGATCGCATCCGATCAGGAGGAGACTAATTACGATTACGCTTAGGTATTTCAACTTCATCAGGTTTAAGGGCAAACACCCGTTGAGCGTAAACCACGGTCTCAAGACCATCCATCCTTTTTTCAAGGGATTGGATTCGAACCTGTACTTCAGCGTTAGCAGAAAGTAGGGTCTTGATATCAGTCCTTATCTCAGTAAAGAGGTTCCAGAGTATCACTCCAAAACATGTAACCAGTCCGGGCGTCAGCCACGATTTAACTTTGTCAACGGGTGTTACGGCCATTATTTTTCTTTGAAAACGCTCAACAATTGAGCCTTCGCCAACACAGTCAGTTGTTCATTGTTCTTAATGAACTCCTTCAGAGTTGACTCATCGCTCGGGTCCAAGTCAAGTGTTTCGCCATTGTAGCACTTCTGCGCCCATGTAAACAGCTTGAGTGCGTCTCCTTTGTTTGATTGGGCCAGCTGGCTAGATAGCAGCTTGCCGAGGGTGATCGCCTTGTCGTCAATGTCCTTTACAGGAGCACCGTCAAGTCCGACCAGTTGTTTTGAAAAGTCTAACATAGTTAAAAGTTTTAGCAAAAATACTAAGGATCTTAGCAGTCATTGCCAAAAAAACACCATGATTATTTCATCAGAAGTATAACTGTGACTATAAGGATGGCATAGTACACTGGGCCTAGAACCTCCTGAATATCGTAGAGCAGTCTGTCAATAATGCTAGTGGTAGTACGAGAAATATAGTCATATGGCAGCCCCCTGAAAAGATTCAGGGACACGTCAAATACTAGCCTCCTCAGTACTAGTAGCCCTGCCACTACAAATAGACTATTGGTCAGGAAGTATGCAGGCGAAATCAGGATAAGGTAAACCGCCCCATTGATCCCGTGAAATACCCGTTCCCCCTCAGAAATGAGCCTGTAATCTGTATAAGCCAATGCTATATTGACTAATGTGTATAGACTAATCCAGAACAACACCTAGAGATAATAAGATCCCCAAAAGCTGCATAACAGCTAGCACCGTCCAGAAGGCGGACCCTTTGATAGACTCCTTAAAGTCAACGTATCCAACCATCAAGAAAGTACCCGCCAATGAGAACACAGGGCTAGCCACAAAGGGAACCCACCAATAGATAACCCCGAATGTCTTCCAAATCGAAAGCGGAAGAAGGCTCCCCACTAGGAAGCCTATCAACCCTCTTATGTGACTCATATTAATACTACATTTAGTTCACCTGCTGCCCACTGATAAGCCCAAGCATTAATGTCTACTCCAGACTGAGTACCCCAATCTTCGTAGTCCTGACCGCCCATGCTCAGATTCCCTACAGCTACTACTTGACCCGCAGTTACCACGTCATTACCCTCAGAATCTTGGGTAGTTACGTCAGCTTCCTTCATCTCGTAATAAAATTGTGCAGAAGTTTCAAGGTCATCACCGATAGACCTGAGAGAGAACTGTTCTGCTGTCTTAACTTGTCCGTCTTTCCATACGGATACTGGTTGAATTTGTGCCATTGTTTATTGTTTTTAATTTAACTTAACCCATGTTGTTCCGTTGTACCCCCACCATCCTGAGCTTGTTACAGCCCCCGAACCAGCGTTCGTTGCATAAGCCAACAACCCTTCAGCTGGAGATGATATAGCCTCTACCTGTGCTCCTGTCATTCGTGGTGGAAGGAAGCCTTTTGTAGTGGAATCTATTGCTACTTGTGCAGACGCATAGTATGTATTAGAACCAAATGTTATGTTAGTAGTATCCCTATCTCTGATGTAACTTATTATTCCAGTACGATTAAATAATCTTAAATTATAATATGTACCATCATTATAAACATTAAAATTATAATGTGTTGAATTTCCAACCCTCCATGCATAACCAATAGAACCTCCAGTACCTTGACCATTAGTTCTTGCCATAAAAGCATCTACTGTTGCAGTTCCAGAATCAGCTACTACACCATGCCCTATTGTATTAGCACCATTTGCAAAAATCCAAGTACCAACAGAATTATCTGTCAAGTTTGCAGTAATTCCTATTGCTCCATATAATATTCCAGTACTACCTAAGCTTCCAAGACTAATCAATTGTCTTGTTGTAGCATCAGTTGTTGAAATACCATTCAGCTGTATAGCATAATCAGTGGAGGTTTGTGTATTAGACATTGTAGCCCTTCCAGTAATCATTCCCGTAAACCGCCCCGTACCCTGCACATCAAGTTTGTATAGGCCAGTATCTGATGCAGTACCTATTAAAAAATTGTTTGAAGTGGAAAACCTTGCAACCTCTGTTCCTGCTCCACCTGTCCACCTATCATTGTAAAATCCAAAACCTCCACCGCTTATAGAACCTATTGCATAACCTGCTCCTCCTCCCCATTGCGAAAAACCTAACATCACATCACCTGCACCTGACCTTCGCAAATAACCCAATATACCATTCGCTGCTGGTGTACCATAAACATCAAAAACCCCTTGAATAGCTGACCCAAATGTGTGAAGTGAACCAACACCCAAACTTGATTTAAATGTAGATAAAGAAAAACTTTGTCTGTGATATTCTCCTTCTGTAACATCTTTTGATATAAATCTTAATGTGTTGTCACTACCAACGAATCTAATTATTGAACCATATTGCCTACTTGTTCCATCCGGATTTTCGTAAAAACTTAAACTTGCATTCCCATTTGAAATAGACGAATTTATTTCAAATAACCCTTCATTTCCAGCACTTCCATATACAGATACTCTTCCACCTACAAAATTTAGATAATTGCCACTTTGCGTCACTGTTCTATTCCCAGTCAGTGTGCCATCGCTGTTGTAGATATTTGTACTAGTAGGTAAAACCTGCGTAGACAACGCCCCCGTACTGTCGGTAACCACCATCCTCGATCCAACACCTGCAAAAGACTCAACCTTTAAGCCTCCAGTATTCCTAAACAAAACCTCTCCTGTACCTCCAGTACCTATGTGTACAGGCGTTGCACCCATCTGATATCCAAGGTATGTAGCAAAGGAGTCCCAACCTACAAAGATTCCGTTGGTAAAATTGGTAGCCCTACCGTAAAACTGATTTGTTGTCACAAGGTTACCAATAGATCCTATAGTTAAGTCCCCATTAATTTTAGCAGTTCCATTAACATCTAGCTTAAAGCCAGCATCAGTAGTACCGCCAATAATAACATTACCGTTTGATGCAAATCTCGTAGTAGTAGATCCTACGATGTCAAGATTATTTCCGCCAAGAGTTACTGACCTGTTGCCAGAAAGAGTTCCATTAGAGTTGTATATGTTTGTAAATACAGATGAAGATACTGTCTCTAGTCTCTGGGTCGTAGAGTTTCTTACCAATACTGAATATCCCCCCGAGCTGTAACCCTCAGCATTATCCTTAAGTATCCCAGCCTTATGTAGTATATCCGATAGTACCTTCATGTGTATATTTTATATTCCGAAGAATCCGTTCATTCCAAAAGGATCAAAAGATGTAGCAAGTGCTACCTCTGTTATATTTATTGTACCAAGCCCCCAGTCACCTGCGGCAGATAGTGTTACGTTATAAGTTTGGTTGCCCGTTGCATTAACTATTTTATATTGTGATGCTACCTGCATACCTGATGTGCCTGTGCCATTGTTTTGTGTTTGCTGCGTTGACCAAGAGCCATTTGTAGTATCTGAGTCAGCCGTTATAGTGGCATTACCTTCATTGGCAATTGCTCCAAATATTGCATCGCCATTATTTACGTTAGTTGCAGAGCTTGATGCAGTTGTTGTATTTCCTGCTGTTGTTGCACCTGCACTCAAGAAATTAGCAGCAAAATTGCTAGTATTAGAAGAGAACTCTGTAAGAGTCCAAGACTTAGCAGTAGTGGATGAACCAAAGGTTACTGTTATAGTACTTGTGGTGTTCAAAGTTCTAACCGATGAGGTGAATATCCTAAGTACAGAACCTGCTGATGCCGCACCGGGGTCGTTCAATACGTTAACTCTTGATGTCCAAGTGTTACCTGCATTATCAGTTATTGAGGAGTAAGGGTCAGCACCACCACCACCTGAGTTATCATAAGCCAATGCCAATACCGCCAAAGTATTAGCTCCAAAGTTCTGTGGTGGCACTATAGCTATTGATGTAGCTGCCGTAGTATTACCCCCAGTACCTCTATTTGTTCCAACTAATGCCATTAGAAATAGATGCTATATTCGTTAGCCGTTAAGTAATCTATAATATCTTGGTCAGTCATTGTATTGGCGAAAGTGAAAGGACTGCGTGAGTCGTGATGGTCAAATACTCCATCCTTGAATACTCTCAACTCCGCTATCAGACTAACTGTATCGTCTGGGTTGTTTACCTTCTCAACCAATACTATCTCCTTTGTTATATTATAACTCATATCCGTAAATTGTTAAGTCCAATGAAATAGCTGCATCTGTTGTTATCCTTAACTGATGGTCAGCAGTTACCGCTGATATACCATAGGGTAGGCTGATGATAGCACCGGGTCTTGAGTTAGCTGATGGAGCAAATGAACCCGCCCATACAAGTTGGTCAGTACCTGCTGTGTATGTAGTATCCGCTGAAGCACCAAACCAAATGATAACCCTTGCAGCCGTAGTAGCATAAGATGATACTGCTAAATAAGTTATTGCTATTTTTTTTCCTGATGAAGGAGTCCATATAGATGCTCCCGTCTGCTGAGTGGTATAGTTAGCACTCTTCCATACTTGCATACCTGCATCGGTATGAGCAACCAACTGCCTACCGAATACATCAGCAATACCATTAACTCTATCATCTGTAGCCACAGCCGTAGGGAGAGCAGCCTCTGCTCTGAAACCTATTTTTAATGGGTTACCACTATCAGCCAAATCATGGGCAATATTACCAACATTAAAAGTACCTGTAGTATCACCTCTCTGCCTATCCCATGATGTCCCATTGAATACAAGACATTTAGCACCTATATCTATATGGTTCTCAGTATTGGTTTCACCATCAGCATGAGCAGCATCAATAGGCACTGTACTTGCTCCATCACTTATCTGCACATTATAAGTTGCTCCTGCGTTTTGGGTTGCTGCTACCGTTCCATCTACAGTCAAAGACCCTCCGTTATCAGTAACAGGTATTGAGGCATTGGTTACGTTCACATCTTGAGTAGTCGGGAAATTGGATACTGATACCGACCCATCAACAGTCAGGCTCCCACCATTATCAGTTACTGGTATTGAAGCATTCTGCACTGATACGTTTTGTGTACCAGTACCTGCGTTTGCAGTTACTGTTCCTGAGACGGTTACTGTACCACTCACTCCTACCGTACCATCTACGGTAAGTGAACCACCGCCATCTGCAATAGGTACTGGACTTTGGTCTGATGCGATAACTACAGGAGCTGAGTTAGCACTTGTAGCTTGTCCATTTGGGTTATTCGGGAAGTATGCCAATGTTTATAATTTTATTGTTAAATAATATTCCAATTTGTACCATCAGAGATGACATCCAAAGCAGTATATCTTACTGCCATTGTGATGGATGTGCTACCATCAATGGTTTGTGATGATGTTGTATTGATAGTTACCGTTCCTGTTCCTACGTTCTTTAAAGTGTATCTGTTTGTATTACCTACGGCAGTCGGAAGAGTTAAAGTTGTAGTTCCACTAATCAGATAAACATAGTCAGTATTCGCAGCAGCACCTGCCGTAGTGTTAGTAGAGATATTGTTTACTGACCTTGTGATTCCTCCACCACTACCTGATGGTGTTGCCCAACTGCCATCACCTCTCAAGAATGTTGTAGCCGATGGTGTACCTGTGATAGCAGATGAGAAAAGTGGTATCCTATTAGTAGCTATCTCTTGAACTGTTGCAGCACTACCCGTAACATTGGCAAGGAAACTATTCGCTGCTACATTCTGAATTTTAGCATAAGTGACAGCAGTGTTATCAATTGTCCATGTAGCACCACTACCACTAACTGTAATATCTCCTTTATCTCCGTCTGTCACACCTCCCGAACCGCCAATGATTGCCCATCCTGTTGATAGGTACTGATAGAGTCCCTCTGTAGCATCTGTTTGATAGACCACTAAACCAACAGCTGGGGTAGAGATAGCTGAGCGTTGAGTAGAGGTCATTCGTGGAGCAAGGAAGCCTTGAGTCGTAGAAGCAACATCAAGTATAGCAGATGCATGAGTTGTAGCTGCTCCTATCGCAACAGTACCCCTTTGTGCAGTACCATTATGAGCAAGAACAATATATCCGTACCCATTAGTAGATGCTTGTTCGCCTGTGAATATTCTTATACTACCGCTTCTTTGTCCAAATGAAGCCGAAGCATCATTACTAACAATATCTAAATATTGTGGAGTATCAGCCCTCCATAAACTTGGTTTTAAAGTTATCTTATCAACTAAATTATTGTTTGTAATCTCAATATGTGCAGTACCGCTACCTAATCTTACTGGAGAATTTGTTGCAGTAGAGTATATATCTATCCTTGCATTATTTGATATTACAAAAGGGTTTCCTCCTGTTACTGTTATTGCTCCATTGGTGAAGTTTAATACTCTAAAACCTCCACTATTTGCAATAGTAAAAGTTCCACCAAACATAGACAATCCAGTAACACTTGTTGCAGATGAATCTATTATATTTACTTGACCCGTATACCGCCCTGTGCCCTGCACATCAAGTTTAAAACCTGAGTCAACCGTGCCGCCAATGATTGTATTACCCTCTAAAGAGTTAAGAGATGTACCAACTGCGAATAGATTATACCTTGCCCCAGTTCCTGATACTGTTGCAGTATTGTTTATATAAACTCCAAAAGCATTAAGATTCGCAGAAAGACTTGAAGAATTACCAATAGCTAAAGATGCAACTGGAGTCGCAAAACTACCAGATACTGTTGATGTCATTATTTTCCTTGTACCAGCAACAGGGTCACCTTGAGAGCCAACGTAAACATTTAAATCACCTAATATTCCTGATGAAAAAGAATGTACAGAATTGGATGTTATTGAGTTTGTCCCAATAGTCATTTTTGTCGTAGCATCTACACCTAAACCAGTACTGGTTTTCAATAACAAATTTCCACCACCTCCTGCTGCAAAAACAAAATCTACTGCACTCCAAATAACTCCTTGACCTGAACCTGTATATCCATTTCTAAATCTTATTGAAGTTGCACTACCTCCACCATTGTTTGCATTATATAGTTGCAGATTTTCTGTTGTGCCAGACGAATTAGAATTTAATCTTAATCCAATATTTTGTACACCAGTAAAAGCACCATTAGTAAACGTAGGATTAATATCAAGTCCTACAAGTACATCATTATTCGCAGCAGCAACAAGTGTATGAGTAAGATTCAATCCTCTCGCAATAGCACCTGATGCAATATTGCTACCTGTGAATGTAAGATTAAAACCACCACTTGTCACAGTCCTATTTCCATTCAGCGTTCCATCAGCAGTGTATATATTACCCGCTGCAAGACTCACCCACGATGTGCCGTTATAGAAGTCGCTTGTATTAGTTGTAGTGTTGTATACGGAGAGACCAGTAGCAGGGGACACGATGGCATCTCTCTGCGTTCCCGTCATCCGAGGTTGGAGGAAGCCACGGGTGGTGGAACGAGCCTCAAGAACTGCACTTGCAGGAATGCCAATACTTAAATTAACTGCTGCACTTTGCGTTGAAAATAAAGCGTAGTTACTCGTAAAATAATGAAATCCTGTACCTCCATCTCCAAAAACTTGAGCAGCACCTCTTAGTCCTAATCCAGCAGTACCACCACCAATTAAAGAAGCTGCATCGCCAATTAGTAATGTTGTAGAGTTGAATGACAAATACGATGCAGCAGCAGAAAGATTTAAACCAAATGCAGTAGTTATTGTTAATCCCCCACTCACCCTCGCAGTCCCCTGCACATCAAGTTTGAAACCTGCGTCTGTTGTGCCGCCTACTACTACATTTTTAGTGGACTGGAACAGTGTCATTATAACATCTGAAGTACTTGGTTGAGCACTACCACCTCCAGTAAAGTATAGATTTGCATAAGGGTTATGGATAAATGCTCCACCATTAACTGGTAAGGCAAGAGATGTTCCTGCCATACCAATTTCCATATACCTAGAGTTTGCTCCATAAAAAATACTACCTCTTCCTAATGTATTACTATTGTGAATAACAAAACTTCCTCCTGCATTGCTAACGCCTAATTCAAGCTGACCTGCAACAAAACTTGTTGTTGCAGTTCCAATAGATAATTTATTCCCACCTAATCCTACCGTCCTATTCCCCGTCAGTGTACCGTCTGAGTTATAGATATTGGCAGTTGATACAGTACCCCATGACAAAGTACTTCCATCAGTTGTAAGATACTTACCACTATTGCCTGTCTGTGAAGGGAAGCCACTAACAAAAGTATAAGCATCATCCCAGTTACCTTGCTTTATTGTTGTAGGGATAGAATAACCACTTTGCAACCCTACGGCTATCGTTCCGCTTGTTGTTATAGGTGAGCCACTTGTAATTACTAAGCCTGTTGGGACAGTTAGAGCAACGGAGGTAACAGTGCCAACCCCACCTATTGTCCAGCTTCTATCCGCTGTTAAATCATAGGTAGTGCCGTTTATAGTAAGAGTCCTTGCATTGGTAACAGGAGTATATCCTAATGCTCCGGTAACGTCAGCAGATGTAAGTGTTACTGCGCCAGTTCGGGAGTTGAATGAAGATACACCGCTGACAACATTTGCCCACGAAAGCGTATTCCCGTCTGTAGTCAAGAACTTACCTGCATTACCTGTTTGTGTTGGGAAGTTGGATACCCATGTATAGGCATCATCCCAGTTTGATATCTTAGTACCTGTGATTCCATAGGCAGGATGCGCTGTGAATACAGGATCTGTTTCTGTTGTTAAATATGTAATGCTGTCCAGAGTACCGTCACCCTTTACAAACTGTGATGCGCTCCCCCCGAGCCATCCTGCCTTGGTAGTATTCTTCCAAAGACCAGTAGCCAAATCATAGTATAAAATATCCTTATCGGCTGCAGAACTTATAAGCACATTATGAAGCTCATCAAGCTCAAATCCGTTTTGTATGTTATAGATTATCCTGCCATTGGTTGGACTAGTCCTAGCAACAAAACCTATGAATACCGTATGGTTCGGTTGTGTTGGAGGAGTCTTAGTTACATAACCCGGGTTAGTTGCAGATAACCATATCTTATCACCGTCAAGTAGTGTGTCAGTCGTAAATGGATTAGGGGCCCCCGATCTTGTATCCAAGTCGTGCAACGTACCTATAGCAGCTACCTGACCATCAGCATTATGTGCGATATCATCGACAACAACACCAAAGGTCTTGCTAGAAGAAGCCTCCGTATTAGCCTGTGCCAAAATAATGTTTGGCCTATTGCCTGTAGAACCCTGCAGGTAAACAATCTTTCCCTTGTGTATCGTAGATCCAGTACTGTTTCTTCCTATGATTGTAATCTTCTCTGCATCGTCAACAATACCATCATTGTCGATATCGTATACAGCCTTAGATAAATATGTGGCGCTAATATCTGGAATGTCCGCAGCATCAAGAGTATCCCAATATGTGTCGTAGTCGGTTGTGGACTGCTTCCTCAGGAATTGACCTACAGTACCGCCTGCCTCAACACCGGGACCAACCATTCCTGCATTACCGGAATGAACAACAACCTTATAGGCGTTGCTAGCCGGAGCAGTAGCAAATGATACATTTACTGAGTTGTTACTCGTGATAGTCACATCCGTAAGAACCTGAGCACCGCTGGTAACCTCGTATACCTGAACCAGAACACAGTCGTCATTCAGGTTGTGTGTAACACTGTATATAGTATTTACGCCATCGCCTACAGTCGTGCAGTACGCAGCATCAATAGGAAATTGAGAAACCGCATAGTCTCCAAGATCGTATGCTGGTATTGGTTGATTTGTATGGACACACGGTATAGACTGGCCATTGCGCAGTATAACAAGTAGATCCTCATATACATCGTAAATGCCCTGCTGAGTTACTCCCCCGAGCAGCAAAACTCTCAGCATATCAGTCAGATGACTGAACAAAGTCTGAGCCTTCTCGAAGTCAGGGAAGTCGCCATTGCATTCAATAGACTGCTGCCTGAGAACCTCAATCAAAGGAATCAGATCCTCGATCGGCTCGGGAGTACAAGCCTCAGCAGTAACGGTCTTGCTGATTGTCTCCAGAACACTAAGCCAAGCATAGGTCTGGTGTGAATATGTCAGCGTAGAAGCAAGTGTAATAGTATAGACAGCATCGTAGTAGTTTCCGCTATGCTGCAGGTTAATAGCTGAAGTTGTACTAGTCTTGGTTCCTGTAGGAATACTTACCGCAGTCCAAGCTCTTGTTGGCGCAGTGTTATTGTATCCAGAAACAGAATAGTTGGTGCTGTCGGAATAAGAAAGGTTCGGGGTAAATACATCAAAGTTCTCAGTCAGAACTAAGTCGACAGGAACATACTGAAATACAAAGCTCCTAGTGAATGTACTGACCACATCGTCTGTGGTCTTGATCTCGTATAGAATCGTATATGTACCACACTGAACACCGCCCGTAGAACTAAGCCTAAGGTTAGTAGAAAAAGTGCCCCCCGAACTGGTCACGTCAGGAGTTGCAAAATTACCAGTTCTTACGTAACCATCAGGCTGTGTGACTGTAAAGATGCCGATGGCTCCGACAGGATATGTAGTAGTATCTGTAAGTAGAAGCGAGGGGGCACCAGTCAGGTCGAACCTGACATTAAATGATATACTTGGTACACTAGGCATAGTATCGCAAAGTTCCAAAACTATTTATGCAGAAGGCGGAAAAAGAGGATATGAAAAAGGCCCGAGTAGAAACCCGGGCCGCAAACAAACCAAACTAAGAGAGACTATTTTTTAGCTTTTGACTGAATAGTTTGGTAAACCTTCTCACCCTTGGCTGAGCTCACGCAATAGCTAAGTAGCTCGTCAACGGCATCACCACCAGTTGTTCTGGCTGTGGTAAGGATAGCCTCTCCGTTAGGCCAAGAGAACTTGGATTGCTCAGCATCAAAATTGATAACACCCTTGGTGATAGCTCTATTGATTGTGGCCTTCATAACGGCTTGTTTGTTATTGATAAGATCGAGGAATGTTGCTGGATCATTGTCCGCCAGCTCCTCTAGGTAATTCCTGAGTATCTCAATCTTTCTTGTATCATCTTGCCCAAGAGCAGCAACGTAGTTACGTACCTCTTCTGGGCTTAAGTCAGCTGCAGCATTAAGAGCTTCCCTCTTCATGTTACGCTTCTTGCTTTCCTTCTCAGACTTCACAGCCTCATCCACCAGTTCAAATACAATCTCTTTAGACGTATCTCTGTTTGGGTTAGAGCCATTATAGTTGCACAGAGTAAGGTATGAGTGAATTTCCTGATCCACTGCACGGCCACCATATAAAACCAAGTGTCCGCCTTGATTGCCGTAGAAATAAAGATCATGGAACGTATGGTTGCCCTCAGCATCTACCGCCCTTACAGCAGCAATATCTACGTAATCATTTTTAGCTTCGTCCCATATTTGATCCATTGGCGGAACATTCTTTGCTGATGGGATAGCCCACTTTGTAGGGTCCATAGGATGCGGAGTAATGCCGCTAACCCTGTAAACAACTTGTTCTCCCGGCTTGAGTTTGGTTTTAGCGATCAGTTCGGGGGACAGGTTGTTGAATAGTTTTGTCTTTTTCATCTTAGTTTATTTGTTTATAAAAAGAAGGGAGAGGATTGCTCCCCTCCCTATATTGATTACTTCAGCTTGAAGCAGTTCTGGGCATCCAGAATTTCCAAACCTTGTACAGAGCTGTAGTGTACTTCGAGTACAGAACGCTCGTTGGTTGGAACTGGAGCCAGACCACCAAGAAGAATCTCACGA
>Ga0315903_10000463_pt1 | contig 61142 bp, 59 predicted proteins | sample LakEriMetagenome_7_FD_203524 | JGI IMG/M metagenome (GOLD analysis project Ga0315903, IMG submission 203524) | Freshwater fungal communities from buoy surface, Lake Erie, Ohio, United States - Buoy 2 MA119 | ecosystem: Environmental > Aquatic > Freshwater > Lake | place: USA: Lake Erie, Ohio... | reverse complement strand
GAGCTGCATATAAAGAGGCTTGGGATAACGCGATGACTTCTCTTGGAGGATTCGGAACAGCGTTAAATCAGAAGCAGCAAGGTACAGACGTACTAAATATTTTAAAAACAATGTACCCAGATGTTTATAGAAGAATTATGAACGGAGAAAAAGTTAACTTAGCAGAAGAAGCTCCCGCTGCAGCTAAGACTGAAACTACCCCAGCTACTAAATATCTTGGAGGAATATTAAAAGGATATTATTCAGGAGGTAAAATGAAAAAAGGAGGAAGATATGGCCGTTAATAGATTTTACAAGGGGACGCCTTACCAAGCGTCCCTTTATACTCCGCCTGTGGAATTTATTGCTACAGCTTTAGAAGCTGCACAAAAGCAATATGATGTTAACTACGAAGCTCTTTCTAAAATTAGAGATACCTACATTAATGCTAGAGATCCTGATAAACCTAGGGCGGCACAGAAAATGAAAGAATATAGTGATGAAATAGATGCTATTGTAAGCAAGTATAATGGGGACTATTCTCAAGCCACTAAAGATCGTAGAGAATTAGAAAGAAAAATAAAAACTGACTTCTCTCCTAATGGAGAAATGTACGCTATCCAAAATGATTATAATACAGAAGTAACTGCTATACAAAATGCTAGAAAAAGATTGGGGTCAAAAGAAAATGGAATAGATACGCTACAATTTAATGCTTTAAAATCTTGGTATAAAAAACAACCTGGAGTTACTTTCGATAAAGATAAAGGTATTTGGAGTAGTATAGAAGCTATAGATTTACCAAATGCTTATGACTTGCCTAAAAACTTTGAAGAGTACATGACAAAAGTTCCAGAAAGAACTACCGAAGAAATGCGTGCTACTCAAGACGTTACTTTAGATGGTTATCATGTATTTGAAAAAGTTAAGTTAAAAGGCAAGGATTATAAGGAGGCTAGTACAGGTTGGAAGGCAATGTTAAACAGTGATTTTGCTTATCAATCATATATTCAAATGCTGGCTAAATTGACAGATCAAGATCCGAATGCTTTTTCAGAAGCTATTACATCTGACTATGAACAAAATATTATACCCGGTAGAACTGGGTTTACTGAAGTTGGAAAGGATTATGAATTTGTTAGAGACTACAAAGCTGAAGAAGCTTTTAAAGCAGCAACTAAAGCTAAAACACAAGGCTTTGGTGTAGATATGGACAATAATGGTGGATTTGTTACTAGTAAGTTAAAAGTTGCGGGTAATGGAGCGGCTGCTCCAGCATTAGCTCCAACTTCAAAAGCAGATGGAGAACTTTCTCCATTTATGCAAGGAGTTCTTACTTTAGGTGCGTATGTCAATCCACAACTTGATGTTTTATCTAAAGCTTTAGAACCATTAAAAGACGTGCCAATTCCATATTCTGAATTAATGACTTCTCCAAAATATTCCGGGCTTAACAGAGACAGGTTAAAATCTATAAAAGAAGCTAATCCAAATATGTCGGATAAAGATTTGATTAATCTTTATAATAAAGAGGAAAAGGAAAATAATTTAATGTCTAATGTACATTATGTGGCGTTTAACACTACTAGCGCTGCACAAGAAGCTGCAGATAGATTACTTCCAGGGCTAAAAGCAGGAACATCAAAAGTATTTAAAATTTCAGCTGATACTGGAGAAATAACAGAGTATACCGGTCCAGATAAAGAAACTATATACAATAATTTAGTAGTCCCAGAACAAGAGAAAAAAGGAGTTATTAAATCTAAGCAACCAGCTTTAGGTTTTGCTATGGGATACACAACACATCTTCCTAGTGGTTCAGTAATCATTCCAAATCCAGCTGCATCCGGCGCATTTGATGGAAGTTCTGCAGATGTTTATGCTATAGCTCCTGCTAGAAATGATTTTGAAAACGCTCAAGAAAAATTATTAGATCAATTATTTAGACCATTAATAAATGGAAAAGGTAGTACGCCAATTCCTTTTGGTAAAAAAGTTGATGGTACGCCAGCGTACGTTGTTTCAAAAAAATCTTATGTTAATGGTAGAGAAGTAGTGAGTTTTCACCAAGCTAGGTGAAATGAAAAAGGACAACCTGAAATAGAGGCAGAGCCAATATTGGCAGATGATGGTTCAGTTCTTGGACCAAATGCAATGGAGATGTTTATTATGAAAGATCTTTTTATGAACATACTACCTAGAGACACTAAATGGATGTTAACTGCCGAAGCTTTGCAAGCACAATCAGACTAATAAATAAAATTATATATGCCAAAAATTAGCGATTTTATATCACCTGCTACGTCAGCTGCTTTTAAAGAACCGGCTTACTTAGAAAAAGGTGAAAGAATGAACTCTGCAAATACATTTTTAAATAATCTATTTGGAAATTACTATGACTCAGGTCTTAGAGATTACGAAGACCAACAAAATCTTAGGTTTAATAATCAAACAGGATTAAATACATTTTTTAACTTTGCAGGAAATCTAGGTTTAAGAACTTTAAAAGCTCCAGTCGCTTTAGCTACTGGGGTAAGTTCTTTAGGTCATGGAGCAATGAATTTATTAGATGGAAATCCTAAAACTACTTTTTCAGAAGGATACGATGCAAATTTATTAAGAGATCTTAATGAATCTTTAGGTTATTCTATAGATGACGCTTTTCCAACTTTTAGAGAAATGGGTTTTGACGAAAGAACTTTTATGCAACAGCTCAGTGATCCTGGGCAATTGGGCACTTCTTTAAGAGAAACGATAGGCATTTCATTTGAAAGTCTTGTTGGAGGAGCTTGGTTAGGAAAAGTAGGATTCGGAGCAAGAATAGTTTCATCTTTAGCTAAACCACTTAGTTATACAAAACTTTTTCAAACACTACGTCCAAATAATTATGCTAAAATTGTTAGTGTCTTAGATGAAAGAATTGCATCAACTTTGTTAAGGACACATGAATCTGGTGCTGAAGCTCATGACGCTTGAAAAGCTACTGTTTCTAAACTAAAGGCAGATAGGGACGCTGGTAAAAATGATTACACTGACGAGCAAATAGCTCAAATAGCAGATAAAAATTTTGGTAATGTATTTGCCTCTGACATGGTGTTGGGGGCAATTACAGATACAGCTTTTATTAGGTTATTTAGACCTTTATTATCTAAAGGGGCTGTTGCTAGCAGAGCTAACAAGTTTGGATTAAAGTTAGCAGATTCCCCAACATTAGATAATTTTATAGAAGCAGCTCCTTCAAAAGCAACGGGCTTTAAAAAATACATGGAAGGACGAGGAGGAGATTATATGAAGTTGGGTAAAGAACTCGCTATCCAAGCTTTCTCTGAAGGTATGGAAGAAAACATACAGTATTCCAATCAAAAAGTAAATGAAGGTAACAACTTTAAACAAAGCTGGTTAGAAAACGCTTACTCCGCACTTAATAATTTAGTGTCTGAAGGTATATACATGACGGATGAAGATCGCATAAAAGCAGTAGGTGCCGGTGCACTTATTGGTGGTGGATCTGCTATTGCCACTTCTTTACCTGTTGTTGGAAGACCATTTGGGGGAGGTGTTTTGGGAGAAGCAAAAAACGAAAGACTTCAAAAACAAAAAGCTAAAGAAGACCTCAACAAAGCTTACACAGATTTTGTGAACACTTCTTTAGTACAAAACGAAGACGATACGAAAGGAAAACTTACAAGGGAAGAACAACCTGATGGCACTGTTAAATACACTCATCAAGTCGGCGACACAAATACTGAAATAGATGAAGAGCAGTATAATACTATTGCTGAGCAAGTGTCTTTAGATGAAGATGGTAATTATGTAATACGTGGGGGAGTAAAACTTGATGATCAAGGAAATGTCATGAAAGACATGGTAAAAGCTGCTGAGTTCACAGCTAACATGAGAGTTCAAGGAGAGTTAGATAATTTAATAGATTTGGAAGCTATGAAACAAGAACCAGATCCAATTAAGTTAAAGTTGTACGAATTAGAAAAACTTTCTAATTTAGCTCAAACTGCTTTTAAGAGTGGAAGCACTGATTTGCTTATGAAAAAACTCGAATCTTTTAAAGACATGGGCGAAGCTTCACTTAAAAGATTTGGAATAGATTCCCCACAAGAAGTAAATGATAGGATAGAGTTTTATAAGGAACATGTAGCTAAACTTGAAGCTAATTACTTACAGACTACAAACGGCATGGTTGCTCCAGTTTATGGAGAAAAAGATGAAGCAAGATTTCAAATGCTTAAAAATTATGCTGGAGGAATTGGAAATAGATTAGTAAATCTTTATTCTTTAGTTGAAGATTTAGATAGGCAGATATTAGATGTATCTTCAAAGATACCTAATAAACAAAAAGCTGGTTGGATAATGAATGCTTTTTCTACAGATAATTTAGAAGGTAGAGAACAACAAAGTCCAAAAACTTCGCCTGAAGAAGCTAGACTTGCAGAATTAGTTACTAAGAAAAAAGACCTCAATGATGCAATTGAAGACTTAGGTAAAGTTTATGATAGATTAACTAATCCGAGAGAAGGACTTAAAGAGTACAATAAATTAGTATCAGCTAATAAACTTTCTGAGTATAAAACACTTAGAGACGGCCCAAAAACTTTTTTAGCTAACGATCAAACTACACCGCAAAGTTTTAAATCTTTTGTCGCAAAGCGTTCTAACATGCTTAGGCAAAAAAACAAACTGGATACAGCAAGAACTATGTTTTATGCTGATCACTTAAACGATTTAATAAATTATATCAAACTAAATGAAAATAGATTAGAAGATGTAATAGAGTCGGTTATGGATGTTTATGATAAAGTTACTAAAGAAGGTACCTTTATATATCCAGATCAAGCTTTAAAATTAAAAGATGCGATTAACACAACTCTTTCTCTTATAGAACAAAAGGAAAAAGAACTTCTTGTAAGGGGAGGTATGACTGAACAAGATTCTTTATTGGATCTTGAAGATATGCTAGTAAATGAAAAAGCGGAAAATACTATAACAGAAGAAGATGCAAAATTGTACTCTGAGCTTATAAGTTTTAGAAGAGCAAAAAATAAAATGAGAGATTTTAAAGAAATGCAATCTAAAATAGACTCTCAAATATCAATTTATGATATATCTAAATCTGACTCTGACTATGTACAAGATGTATTAGATGAGCTTCTTCAAGGTCCAAAAAGGCTTTTTGAAATTGCTGAGTACGAAGATGGAAGTATTTCTCAATTTTATGACGATGTTTCTGCTGTTGAAAAACAATTAAATTTTGCTAAAGCTCTACACGAAAAAGCATTATCTAAAATAGAAGAAAAACCTTATAAGGAAACTGCTAAAGAACTTGAAGATATAATTAAAGATTTAGAGATACTGCTCGAACTTACAAAAGAAAATGTAAGAAATATAGAACTTAAGAATAAGAAAGAAGATCTTCACTATGCTGAAGCTGTGTTATCTTTTGCCGATTCGCTTAATACTAATGAAATAGTTATTACTTCTGAACAAACAGAAGATACCGCAGTAGAAGAAGCGGCCATAAGAAAATCATGGCAGAAAGAATTAGACGCATTAAAGAGCAGAGAGTTGGATTCCGTAAAGCGTTCTACTAAAGGAACTCCTATTAATAAAGATAACCCTAATTCATCAAAAGTCGGAGAAGAATTTGATGAGAAAATGATAATTATTGTTCAGCAATCTCTATTAGCTGACGATTATGACCCAAAGATTGCAGAAAATAATGGAGATGGTTATACTATAATAGAAAGAGTTATTGAGTATGGGGAGATGACGGATGGGAAACTATCCAAAGCCCCAGTTGTAAGATTAAAAATATTCAACAATAAAGCGGATGCGGACGCCTACTTGGATAATAGAAAACAGGAATTAGATAGCAAAATTGGTACGTCTCGACAATACGCTAAGATTAACGATGAATATAATGCAAAATTACAAGCTTTAAAAAATAAAGAGACTGAAACAGAGAGGCCTAAAACTAAAGTAATTAAAGATGTTTCTTTAGCGCAACTTATAGAATCAGATCCTATACTAGGTTCTATGGCTGTTATGGATTTATTAACCGAAGATGAAAGAGCTGATGAAATAGCTGAAGCTTTAAGAGGCACCTTGTCAAAGCTTTTAAATGGTTTAGATTTTATCAATGATATAGCAGGAACACTTTCAGCTACTCCAGCTGTGTACGACGACTATATAAAATCGGAAGCTGTAAAGAACCCATTGAGAGGTATTTTTCAAGTTTTAAATGTTATAGAAAAAAAGGAACCGGATAAAAGTGTATTAGGACCGCTAATAGAATTTAATAAAGATTATGATGTTATTAAGTTTAAAGAGAACATTAAAAACTATAACGGAAAAGTTCCTCAGGAAACTTTACTGGCCCTTATAAATCTTCATGCTGCTTTTGTTGGAATAGCACAAATACAAGATGCTCAAGAATCTGGATTTAGTCACGTAGGATTTTTAACAAAGATTAGAGAATATTTAAAAGCTAATCCGACTGCTCCAGTTCCTTCATCTTCTCAAATTAGAGTAGTTCGAGAGCTTGTCACTTTTGCTTCTTCTAGCGTTATTTCCGATGCAGAAATATTTCAAAATGGAGCAGCTTTAAAAGCTCCAGCTGGAGCTGGAAAATCTTTAGTAGTTTCCAAACTATTTAAATATGTAATGGGGTATGCTAATGAAGAAATTGCAAGTGCGGCTGCTTATGATAAAGCTGCAAAAAATATTGCGGAATCATTGGGACATCCAGATAATCCAAAGAAAATAACGGATTTAACCACTGAATTAGAAAACGGAACATTGTCCCCAAAAGTAAAATTTATTATAGTAGATGAAGCTGGGGCTTTAAATAGGGGGGACATAAACAATTTTGTTAGAGCTGTAAATAAGTATAATAATACAACTAAAGGCAACAGAGTTAAATATTTATTTTTATACGACCCTAATCAACCTGTTTCTGGAAATATATCTAAGCCAGCTTTAGATGATAATTATATAGCAAACTTTGTTACTACTGAACAAGAATATTATGAAGGAACTGAAGAGGTTAAAGCTGAATATAGAAAAGGACAAAGAACTCCTAAAGGAGATCCCTTAGGACATTCTGTAGCATTATCGCAAAATTTAAAACAAATAACACCCCTATCTACTACGTATCGTTCTGGCGTTTCTGAAGTTGTTGATTTACAAAATGCATTTAAATCTGACACGCCAATTAGTCAAATACCAACCGCGTCTTCTTTAGACCCATCGGTTAGTATGATTAATATATTTGGTACTTATGCAGAAGCAGGTACAAGCATTGTAAAAAAGTTTGCTGAATCTAAGGCAGCTAATCCACAAAGAAGTAGAGTTATTATTGTTGGTAACGAAGAAAAATTACAGCAGTATAAAAAAGCATTACCTGACGCTGACGTTCTTTTAGCGCCAAGTGCTATGGGAATCACGGTTGATGAGGTATACGTTGATATATCTGTTGAAGATAATAAAAACTTTTCTAATCCAACAATATACAACCAATGGATGTATGCAGCAACCTCAAGAGCAACATCATATGCGCACCTTGCTAACACTAAAGGAGCAACACATTTTGTAGATCCTAAAGTAGCTCCCTATCCTAAAAAAGATAATTTATCGGAAGAAGCTATAAAAAACTTAGATGAGCAAATAAAAGTACTCTCAGAAATAACTGGAAATGTTTCTGTTGATATTACTAGACCAGCCGCTAAAGAAGAGTCAGTTAAACCTAGTGAAGAAAGAACTCCAGACGAAACTCCAGACGCTCCGGGAGAAAATAAAACTGCTACAGATAACGAAGGAACTTCAGTGGGTTTTGATCAACAACCACAAGAAGAATCTGGACTCCATGTAATAAATGAACCAGTCGTTATTAATTTTGACAATAATTTACCACCCAGTACTCCACCTACAGGAGTTTCTCAAAAGTCTCAACCGTATAATTTAGAAAATCCAGCTTTTACTATATTTGAAGGAAACGAAGATTCCGGTATACCTCCACTAAGTATTGGAGATGAGTTAATGGTCTTTATAGATAATTCTAGAAAGGCTACTGGAGAAGAGGCAAAGCGTGTTGTTTTGGTAAAAAAAATAACAGGGAGTGATAGCGGGAACACTTACTATCAAATTGTTGGAGTTATTAACGACAAAGAACTTGGAGATTTCGAGAGAAATGTTGGTATAAACACTTCGAAACTTCCAGAATTTACGTTACAAAATACAAACTTGTATAACATTTATAAAATAAATGGACAAGTTACTGGTCATGAAACATTGTACGTACAAGAAGGAAGTCAAGGTATAAAATACACATACGATGGTAAACCACAAGAAGACTTAGCAGATATGCTAGATTCTGACGGTAAAATTTCTAGAGCACCACTACTTGAAAAATATATAGACCAAGTTTGGGGGAGAGATGCTTTAGAAAACGCTGAAGAAGTTATTAAAAACTTTTCTAGGTATTGTAAAATAATAGCTTTTAAAAGTATAAACGATGCAAGAAAAGTATTTGGAAAAGACATACCTGCAAGTAAATTACCTAGACCTGGAGTACCTTATTTAATAATACAAAACATCAAGTTAAAAACTGGGAATGTTGTTAAGCCTCAGTTCATACAATTAGCAACAAAACCAGTTAACAGTAATGACGAGAAATACAAACCGCTTTACGACTTTATAGATAAGTTAAAACAGTTTGAAGATCTTTTACTTAAATCCGCTTACTTACCTGATGTTTATAGAAAGATAAAAGCTGGCGAACCTGTTGTTTATCAAAACATGCAGTTTTTTCCTATGCATACTTTAGTTAAAGTTTTTTCAGATGCTCATCACGATGAATCTATGAAAACAATAACTTTGTTAAGTAATAAACAAGCAGGTTTTAAAAATCTTTTTCCAGACTTAAAAAGAGAAAGCATTGATCCAAAACTATTAGAACTTGCTTCAGAACTTGACTTTTTAATTCACGGCGATTTAAATAGAGTTAAAGACGACAAAGGAAAATGGAAGCATGACACAAGGGCTTTTAAAGGGCCTGCTCAAAGTGTTTTTAATGATATAGGATCTCAAAACTTAGTAGCTTCTATAGATCAAGGGGAGAGAGCTGGTAAGCTAGTTTTACTTAGAAATTATAAAGTCAACTATACAACTACAGCTAATGGTACACAATCAAATACAAGTATTGAAGCTGCCACATTACTGGGACCAATAACTTTTATTAGAAGAGATAACAGAGGAGCAAATAATCCTTTAATTTCAGAGGATTTGAAATCTAGATTAAGAACTTACGCGGCGTCTTTAGAACAAAGAGGCTTAGAGCAATCAGCTAGATATAAAGCTATTGTTAATTATCTTAATGTTATATCTGATCCAACAAAAATACCTCACTCTAATATTTTAACTAGTGAAGATTTATCTGATATTTTCATAGGGTCTAAAGATAGCGATGGTAATCTTACAAAAATATCTGGAGGATTTGGATTAAGAACTCCATCTCCTAACAGTGTAAATAATAAGGATACTAACATTGAGAATCAACCCGTAAATCAATTTGTGAGTCATTTATCTAGAATAGATAAAACTAGAATAATAGTAGCTAAAAATAAAAACGCTGTCCCGACTGAACAAGTTGAAACTGTAAGAAGTAGAAAATACGCTTTATTAGTTGCTGCTGGAATAGACACTATTTCTGCCGACACTATAGAAGAAATGTTTCCACAGGAAGAAATAGCAGAATTTATATCCACATTAAAAAGTAACACTTTAGAAGAGGCTCTTGAAAAGTTTAGAAAGAACGCTAAAGAAAAGTTGTATTACGAAACGGAAGTAAATAATAAAATACTTTCAGCTGTACAAAGTAGGTTAGGAATAAAAACTACTACTAAGGAAATGGTTAAACAAGATTTAATTGATTCCGTAGGTGTAATAGATAACCTTAAACCTTACGCTTCAATACCAACACCTTTTTTAAGGGCTTCCGTTTTAATTAAGCTTTTAGGAGTTACAGCTGTTTCTCCCAAAGATTTGTTTCCATTGCTAAGTTTTGTTAGAAAAAATTACGGGGCAAATAATTATAGAGGGGTTGGATTTGCAGAAGAATTTTTACAACTAGTAGTTAAATATAATACAGACGTTTCTAAAATAATTCCTAGAATAAACGAAATTAGCGCGGCTTATAAAGAAGTTGCAGACGAATTAGGGATACCATATAGACCTCTTTTAATTGACGAAAATCTACCTCAAGATGTTATTTATCAAATGATTGTTGATGGTTTAATTTTCACATTTTTAGAAGGTGGCAACATAAATGGTCAATATTTAAAAGGTGTAAGTGAATTTGGTAGAGAAGCTAGGCAAAAGCATTTGGATAATCAAATAAACTTAGCCGCAGCTTTTACTAATATAGTTGATAACACAGTTGTAAAAACAGAGGATATTAATACAGTAATAGAAGAAACTCCTGACGATAAGATTGAACAAAAAGTAGAACAAGTAGTGGCGGCTGCTGAAAATAAAGTAGTTAGATTTGCTGAAAATTTGTTAGAATGGATTAACAATAACGCAGACGCTGAGGCCGCAGATATTATGCAAGAGGCGTATAATATTGATGACGATTTAGCAATTGACTTTATAAATAACCAAGACGCGTATGATAACTGGGTATCATTTTTAAAAGACGTTATTAAACAAGGAACTCTGAGTAGATCTAAAAGTTTTTTAACAGAAGATATAGGAACCCCACTTAGTATGAAAGAAGTGGAAAATCTTGTAGATAGATATACGCCTAGAAGTTTTTTCTCTATGTTAAGAGAAATTGTTTCCGGAAATGCTCCAAGAGAACTTTTTAATATAGTTGAATATGGTAAACTTGTTAATAACCAAGGCAAACAAGTTTGGGGGTTATATAAAAATGGCGTACTGCACTTTGCTAAACTTGCTTCTGGAGGCGTTTCTTCAAAAGTAGTTAGGCACGAGTTATTCCACAAAATATTTTGGGAATATCTAAAACCTTCTGAACAAATAGCAGCTTTAGCTTTAGCTCAAGAAAAGTATGGAAATTTAAGTCCAGAGGCTTTAGAAGAAGCACTTGCTGAAGAATTTGAAGATTTTGTTGTTACCAAACGCAAGTCATTATTGTCTAGGCTTTGGGAAAAATTAAAACGTTTGTTAGGCTTTAGTTATAACCACATGAATTCTATAGAAGAATTTTTTAACTTAATAGAAAATAAAACGTTTTATAAATCTGTTAGGGGGTTTGAATCTGTAGAAAGATCTTCGGTTAATGTTAGAGCGGTATTTGATAACTATGATGAATTTAAAATAGTTAAAGATATTATATTAGAAAAAGTAGTTAGAGATCAAGTAGAAAGAAGAAAGGCGGAGCAAAATGGAAATGTTCCTGTAAAGTCTTTTGCTGAAATAACTGTAGACGCCATGGCTTATTTGCAAACAGTAAAAGATATGGACGCTGCAGATTTTCCAGAAGGTTATACTCCAGATCAAATTAATACTGTTAAAAGAGCCGTAACAAAAGCACTTAACAATAAAGATTTCTTAAATAATTTTAATAATGATTATTTTTCTGATGCAAATAACAGGGTTGATTTTATAGAGTTTCTTAAAGACCTTAGAGATAGAAAGTTAGAAGAAATTAGAATATTAAGGGAAGACATAACAGCTAGATTAGAAAGAGGAGAAGAAGTTTCAGCAGATGAAATGTCTGAATTGGAAGAAGATGATGAAATGCTAGGAATCTCTGACGAAAGATATGACAGCATGTTGGTAGATCCTAAAACTAAACTTACTGGATCTATTAAACAACGCTTGATTTCTATAGAGTACTTTGTTAAAAACGAGAAACACTACGCCGATTTATCCACAGCTTTTACAATCATTGTTTCTAAAGTTGCTTCAATACCTAAGGGAAGCCTTAAAGAATCTCTAGAAGCAATGGCTAGAACCTTTACTTACAACATTAAAGACAAACCAAACATTAAGGTTGCTGTTAATAACTATATGTCTAATATGGCTGTTGACATTTTGAAAAAGCTGAATGATCCAAATTTACCCAAAAATATTTCTTTCAGAAAAGACGCTAGTCATAAATTTATTTATGCAGTAGTAGATACCCTTAATGAAGATGTTTCACAAGTAACTAGAAATGATTTAGAAAGTAATCCAACTAGATACAGAGAATTCGTTATTGAGGCTGGTAAAAAGGTAGATGATGTAATTAATGAAATAGCAGAAATAACTTCTTTAACTAAAGAAAATGTTGCTAAAGTTTATTATTTGTACGAAGATATAGATTTTATTAAATCATTGCTTTCTTCTGTTGGTTCTCTTAGAAAATCTAAACCATATGTTTGGCAAAAAGGATTTAAGTATGTCTATAAAATGTCTGGGTACATCGCAAGAAGTGGAGGTGGGCAAAGAACTTTTGTAGCTAATGTGGAGTTTGCTTTTAATGATTACGTGCAAAAAGCTGTTAATGAAAATAGAAGAGATTTATTTACGCAGGATTTAAAAACAAAAATAGCAAAAGCAAAGGCCAGTCAAAATATTGAGGATAAAACTAAAGCTGTTAATACATTTTTAAAGGACATAGGCGTAACTAAAAAATTAGGTGATGCTTCAGTTAGTTCAAAAGAAGCTGTATTTGAACGACTTAGTAAAAGTATAGATGGCATATCTTCTAGATATAATGCAGCCTTAGACGCAGCTCAAAAAAGTGAATCCGATAATCCTGAAGATAGAATTACGGGAACAGAATTGCTTGAAAATGAATACGGACTTTTGGACGAAATAGCTAACATGATTAATTCACATTATACGTTAGCCGAATCCGGAAGTTACACTAGAGGCGATGGTAAAAAAGCATATGGTTGGATAGACGCATCTTGGCAAACAGATGTATTCAATATATTCCAAAGAATTAAAGAAAAATTACCATTTAAAAAGTTATCTATTTTTGAACTTAAAGATGGTAAAATTTCTAGTAATGATGTGTTTTTGAAAGACAATATTTTCTTTACAAAAAAGAACGATATATTTGAAACAGTGGACCATGATTCTATTAAATGGAAAGATGGTTCTAAATTTGCTAAGACACTTAGAAAAGAAAATCTTAAAGAGTTTAGAGAAAGAAATATTGCTGGAAACTTTTTTGTTACTTTAGCAAATAGAGGAGGTAAGTATTATCAAGCTCTTCCAATTCCGTCTAACCGTACGAGCGTTCAAGCTGTTTTAGTTAATAGCTTTAGAACTCAAGAGACTATTGATGAAGCCATATTACAAATAATACGAGCTCAAAAAAATAGACCTGATCCAGATGCAAAAAATCCTGATGGAAGTTTAGTTCATCCCGAACTTAATAACTCTAAAACTTATAGAGAGCGTTGGAAAGAATTTACATTTGCAGGATTAAGTGGGAATGTAGATAGTATGACCGAGCAGCAAGCTTTAAAAGCAGTTAAACAACATGTGGCTAACATGGTAAATGGGGAAAACGGTTTGTTTGAAGCTTTTAAAGAAGAATTAAATTCTCCTCCAGAAGTTCAGATACCTACTTGGGCAATCAGTAAAGCATCTTCTTTGCTTGGACTAGCAACAATACCTAAATGGGATAACAATTTAACTGATCAAGAAAAAGAACGATTTTTTAAACAGAAAAATGCTGCTGTAAAAAAAGGACTAGAGTATTTTTATTACAACTATGTAATCAACCAATATTCTTTATCCCAAATAGTTTACGGAGACGAAACTTTTTATAAATCTAAAGAAGATCAAACCAAACGTATCCAGATAGCAACAGCTACTGGAGATACTCTTTTGGTGGATGAGAAATTTGGTATGCCAAAAACCTCTAAAGTTTTAGTTGTAGAAGATCTTAAGAGAGTAGTAGACCCAACACTTCACGATATGCTGGCTTCTTCTTATGACCAAGAGTATGAAGCTTCAGATGCTGAAGGATTTATGCTGCCGGAGTTTTACGAGAAACTTGCCTCTGCTTATGGTTTTGACGCTAAAGCGGACGTCATATTAAAACCTGTTTATTTCTCCATAGAAAATGGAGTTCCTAGAGCTATTAAATATTCTGTTAAAGTATTAACTCCGGAGTTAATAAAACAATATCCTCACCTAGCTTCTTATGCAGATGCCATGAGAGCAAAAGGGGTAGACCAAATGGTTTTCGCTTCTGCTGTTAAAATTGGTAGCCCTGCTGTAAAAGCTAAATTAGACGAAACTGGTAGAATTATTGCTTCAAGTTTAGACGAGAAAGCTATTGTTAATATTAATAATGAGAACTTACGTTTCCAGTTAAATCCGGCAAAGAATGTTGAAGGCAGCGTTGCTAATAAGTCTCAAGGTACTGCTATGATGAATACCAATGGTAAAAATACAGCAGAAACTTTTGAAATGCATAAAGCAAACGCATTTATAATAGAAAATGGATTAAGAGGTTTATCTAGAAAACTAAGGCTTACTAGAAAAGGTGGTGTTACAAAAGGCACTGAAAACAAAATACGCAGGATGCTTACCTCGTTACTTCAGGGACTTCCGGGAGCAAGAGATGTATACGAAATGCTCAGTTTGGGAACAGGAAAAAATAAGGTTCCATTAGACATGCCTTTGATTGGAGATAGAGTACTTTCCAATTTATCTTCAATATTTACAAAAGCAACTACTGGCTTTAGATTCCCTGGTTCTAAACTTGTTCTTCAAGCAGATTTGGGACCAGTGAAAATTGATGGTGTAATGCGTAACCTTAAGTGGAGAGATGAAAATGGATTTTGCGAAGTTATACTACCTGAAACATATAGACCATATATGGAACAAATTAAAGATGGTATAATTGGTTTCCGTATCCCCACATCAAACTACCACTCTTTAGTTCCACTTAAAGTTGTTGGTTTTTATCCAGTTCCACCAGGTTCTAAAGGAAACGTTATTATTGCCCCATCGTTAATAGTTTATTATCATGGATCTGACTACGATATTGATACATTATTTGTAGCTAGAAAAGATTACCCAAATGAAACTATAAACTTAAACGAACTTATTAAAGGAATAGATCCAGAACATCAAGATGATCCTAAATTAATAGTTGAGGCTAATGAACCTTATGGATTTAAAAATAACGAATTAATTGATTTTGATGGTTACAAACTATATGAGTATTTAGATAAATACATATTAAAGGTAAATAAACAATTAGAATCATTAACTAAACAGTTACAAGGAGCATCAGAACTTCAAAAAGAAGCAATTGAAAATGCTATTGAAGATAAAGAAAAAATATTACAAAGTCTTTCCGATATAGCTGAGTACGCTGCTAAAAACTTTATTGTTCATAATTTCTCTACGAATATGAGGAACATGAAAAATAGAAAAGATCTTCTTACACCTATTTCATTTGATAAAATAATAACTCTTAGATCTGAGCTTAAAAAAGAACTTAGCGAAAAATTAGATGATGATAAGTTCCTACAAACTCTTGAAGAAAGTGGTTTAATTAAACAGATATGCCAGTAACTTGTAAATATATAATAAATGATGTAGAATATACCAAAGAAGAACTTAAGCAAATGTTATTGGAAAAAGGAATGGGGGTTTTACTTGAAGGAGTAGAATCCCCTTCTCCACTAGCTTCTGTGATAGTTGAGAGGTATGATTTTATGAATAAAACCGAGTCTATAATGGAGTTGTGAACTCGGTTAGAAATAAAGAAAAATGGTAAGGAAGTAAGTGGTTATGTAACTAAAAAACAAGCTGACGAAGCACTTAATCCAAAAGGAAATCTTACCGATTACTCCACACAAGAAAAAATAAGATACAACACTTATTCCGGTATTGCTCTTACTGGTATAGTAGCCAACTTCTCTAAAGTGTTTGGTTATATCTTTGACGCTACTCCTCCAACAGAAATATTAGACACCAGAACTAAAACTGTAATGTCTGTTAATAGTGCGGAGATAAAAACTTTAATGCAAGAAAATGATGCTCCAACTATCGAAAGGCTCATCGAAAAGATGCCCCACTTAAGAATAACAGGAAGGGAGAATCCAAAATTTTCGGATATGAAGATTTTTTCTGGTAAGGGGGCTAATGAAGTTGTTTCTTCTTCATTTATAAAATGAAATGGAAAAGCTTTAAACGCATTTAGACGCATAGCTTTTGATGGTACTAATGTGTTCGAAGACATAGATACATTAATTAACCTTGCTATTGACAACGTTAAAATGCAAAAGCTTCACTTGCTGGGCATTACAAACACAAATGCTAATATATTTTTGACGCTTCTTGCTAGTGGGGTACCTCTTAATTCAGTATCTTTGATGTTTAAATCTCCAGTAATAGCTAAGATCAGTGAAGGAAAAAGATGGACACAAGAAAGTATTGAGGAGATAAGTAAAGACTTGCACAAAACTTACGCAAGTAATGAAGACTTGTGGCCTGAAGTGGCTAGAATATTAAAAGACGAGTATAACGTACAGCTCTCCGAAACAAAAATATCTGGACAAAGCTTTTTACCTCTTAATAGTATATTATTTGGTTTGTACGGCCAACAAGGTAAAAGTACTAAAGGTTTAACTGATGAACTTCTAGAAAAAGTTTACACTGGACAAGCGTCAGAAGCTGAAACTCTTATTGCCAATTTGTTTCTTTTAGAAACTATGCGAGCAATGATACCTCTTGGCCAAGAGACATTTAAACAATCAATGATATATAAAGGTCTTCGTTATTTGCCGAATAAAATGTGGCAGATAACTTCGCTTATAGATAACATAGAAAGTTTAGCTCACTTTAAAGGAGAGGCTACTGGAACTAGAGGAGAAATCAAGAGTATTGCAGAAAGAATAGTTGGCAGAATTACTGGTATAGAAAAAGAAGAAGCTTTAGAGTTTGTTAAAGAATTCAGCTCTATGATGTACACAGCTAACAATCAAATTAGAGCTAACTATGTTAACCGCGTAATAAGAAAAACAACATCCAGAAAAGTTGAGCCCTCTAATTCTTCGGCTTTTTCTAATGTCGCTATATTAAATTTGCCACACGTTAAGGCGCTTTATAGAACAGCAATAACTTTTAGAAATGTTTTGGAGCAAATATTTAATATATATTCACCAACAGTTCAAAGATTTGTAGAAAATATAACTAAAGAAGCAAACTTATTTAGTGCGTATGACTCTATGGACAAGGCTGGAGAAGTTTCGAAAGAATTAATTAAGTTTTTAACTTCCAATCTTAAATTTAAAATAGGGGATGTCGAAGTTTCAAATTATGTTGAAGGAAACGCTGAAAATGCTAGAGCCTGGCAAAGAGAATTTGTAAACACTTTATTTAAAGTACACAATGAATTAGATGACAACTCATTTGTAAACTCACTAGAATTTAGTAGTTATAATGGCGTTAATAGAGCTATGATAGTAGCTGACAAATTAGATGATGATGAAGTAATAGAAAGAATTAGAGACGGATTTGAAAAGTTGTATAATACAGAAGAAGTTCCAATTGGAGATGGAAAATTTATTAGTGGCAAGCAATTAGCATTAGATTTATTTAAATACTCTTTGATGACCGATAGTATGTACTATGAGAAAACCGGTTTTTCATTAATATTTCCTCCCGAATGGGGATTTGCTTTTGCTAAAGCTTTTGCTGCTCGCATGGAATCTGTTATTCCAAAAGATTCTTACACTACTGACGCAAACCTATTGAGTATAAAAGACAAGTTTTTGTATCAGTTAGTTAGGGCTAGACCAGATCTTATTGGTAGATTTCCAAAAGCAAAACCAGTTACAGTTAAAGTTCCAGTGCCGCAAACTAAAATCAAAAAAACTATTTATGCTGGAAGTACAAATTACCAAACAAGTAACACACCTCGAATTCAAGTAAGTCAATTACCTGCTACTGTTAAACCTACAATAGATTTATCAAGAGAATGGAAAGGTGACTTAGAATCAAGACCTGTTTATACTTCCGAAGGTGTAAATACTATGAGGACTACTTCTGCTAAACCTAATGAACATTTTGGTAATCCTTTTAGTGAAATGGGTTACGGTAATACTATAAAAGTATCCAGTATAGGAGCAGCTGTTAGAATGTACAAAGATTGGTTGTTAAATGGAGCTGTTTCTGAATCAGAAATTGTAACAGGCGGCATTAAAGCTTTAGAAAAGTTTGATGAACAAAGATTATGGATACTTGATCAGATTAATCAAGGTAAACTTGATAATGCTACACTACTGTATGCTGGTAAATTGGAAGCTAGAGGTCAAGGAACACATGCAAAAGCTTTATTAGAAGTAATTGAAAAATTAAGAAGTGAGACTACTATTACTAGTAGAACATTTGAAAATGAAAACGCTACTGCCACTGTTCATTATGATTTAGTTTTCCCAGTAGCGCCGAACGCATCTACCCCTAGATTTATAAGTTATTATGATCAAGGTGTGTTTATGCTTGTAGATACTCCTGGAAGTGGTATGTCCTACTATGTAAAAATAGGGGATAAAACTCCTAGTGCTTATAATTTTTCTCTTTTCGATTTAGATAAATCGTTTGATTTAAAAGCCTTGTTTAATCTTGGAGATTATAAACTTGTTAATAGTAGCATTATTCAAGGGGGTAAAATAAGATTAAAAAAGAAAAAACTATCTTTACAAAAGTTTGATCGTGTGTTAGCGATTGATTTATATTCTGTAGATCCAACAACAGCCACTGCTTATTACGTTAAAGATATACAAGAATCTGAGGGAGTAACTACTTATATTTTAGGAGCAACTGAACAAAGACCTATGTACTCCACTCAATTAATTGAAAGGGTTAGAAAAGGTTTTAAAAAGTTTCTTAACACCGATGTTAACGCTACCGTTGTGGTTGATACGGTATCAGAATATTTTAGAAAAGAAAGAACAAGTAAAGATTTAGAAGCATCTACTATTGTTATTTCTCCTAAAGAAGAACGTTCTATAAAGTTACCATTTTTTAACATACCAAAAGATTTAACTGAGCAGCAACAACAAGATATACTAGATGAAACTGCCGTGATATTAAATGAAAAAGTAAAAGATGGAGCAACAATAGTTATAACTAAAGATGTTTTTGATTCGGTTAGACGGTATAAAATATTAAATAGAGGTCTTGTAGATTTATTTTATAATAAATTGAATTATATAGACAGAATACTTCCGCCAACTAATGTTCAACAAAAATCGCCAGAGCTAACTATAGCAATTAAAGAAAACGAATTAGACGTTGAAATGGTTGGAAATATTAGTTTAACTAAAGATGCAAGTGGTTTAGTTTATACCCCTGCACAAGGACCGCTTGCTAAAAAGAAAGAGGGAGATATACTTTATTTTGGTAATGGGCTGTATGCTTTTGTATCGGCTAATACTGGAACTAATTTAACTATGTTTACTTTTGATAAAACCTTTTTACAAGAATTAGAAAAAGGAATGAAAACAGCAGACTTTATAGAAGTCTATAATCAAAAAAATAAGTGCTAATGGTCTGTCCAAATAAAAACTCAGAAGAGTGGAGAAGGCTTGTAGAAATGCACGGAGAAGAAGCTGCTTTGGTATTGTATAATACTGAAGCAGTAACTCCTTCGTTTAACGAACCCGTCTACAATGCTATATTAACTGCAATACGAAGAAACCCAGTATTCTTTAGAACTAAATATGCAGATTTTTTAGGGGGTTCAACTTTTTCAGAAGAACTAATGGCTAGAATTTTTTATTCTAGATTTGATGGTTTAAATGCTAGGTTAGAAGGAGATAGTGTAATTGTAGAAAATCTTGCGCAACAAAGCAACAAAATTGAAATTATACCAGAATTAGAAGAAAGACTAGTAAAAGGATTTTTAAAGGACTTTAATATTGAAGTTAAAGAATACACTTCTATAAAAAATGACTTGGGTTTTGACGCTTTATCCATGTCTGATTTAGTAACTAAATTTATTGCTTATCAAGAAGGAGAAAGTGTTACTGGAGAAGTAGCCTATTTTGCATATAACATGTTAGGTAAACAAAATAATAAAATTAAATCTAATCTTAGATACCTTATCAGTAAATGGGATAGATTCAATGAGAGATTTGATTACCATAAAAAAATTATAAATCGCGAAGAAGGTTTTATTGAAGATTCAAAAGAGTGGAAAAATAAAATAAAAGATCTTGTAATATTAGATTTTCTACAAGAAAAACTTATACAGTACTATAAAAATCCAACTGCATTTGAAAAATTAAATGATAGCAAATGAACGTCAGAAGATTTTACTACGTGGAAAAAAATCATAAAAGCGATAGAAGATTTTTTGAAAGACATTAATTTTTATTTTGCAGATAATACTAAAAAGTTACGCGAATTAAATAACATTGGGGTGTCTATTGCTGATGAAATATTAAATCAAAATTATCAGTACTTCAACTATAATTTAAAAGAAGATCAAATAAGAAAGTATTATAAAAATACTATTGAAAGTGATACTTTCGCTAAATCCCTTGTAGAGTTTGGTCAAAAAGAACTCAATCTAGTACTAACAGGTTCGCTAGCGTTAAGAAGAGCAGGAACTGTTTATCGCACAGCAGATGAAACTATCCACGATATTGATTGGGTAGTTCCGTACGAATTAAATAGTAGCCCACAAAATCAAGAAGTATATAATGATATTGTAAATAATGAGTATGCTCCTATCAGAGATTCTTACATTGAAGGTTTAAAAATTGATGACGTTTCTAAAAACACTTTAACGCATATTCAAAGATTAGATTGGTTTTCAAAATTTAAAGATAGGTATCCAAGTTTTGAATTTGTACAAGGATTTTACGGTGGGGAACACACTAAAAAAGAATCTTTTACTGCGCAAGGAGTAATTGATGGTCAATTTTATGAAGAAGACGGTTATCATACAGAACAATATTCTTTTTATAAAAAAGATCCTAAAACTAAAAAACCTGTTAAAACAACTGTTTCTAGAAAAGTTAAGCATCGAAAAGGAGAATGGGTTAAGGAAACAGGATACGTAGTAGACTTTTTTGTTAGGCTGCAACCTAAACAAGAAGAGCATGAAAATTACTTTAAGCTTTGGAAAGAAATCATGATCGCTAAACTTAAAATGGGTAGGGATAAAGATTTTATAGATTGGAAAGCTTTTGTACCGTACGTTAAGTCAAAAGATTCTTACAATTTTAATTACGAGGGATACAGGCATATAAACTGGTCAGAAACTAATCAAAATAATGCTTTTGAACAGGAAGTTTCTCCATTTAAAGAGGAATTACGAGAAGAAAATGTTAATCTGGAAGAAAAAATGTCTTTGTTTCCAGAAACTAATCAAGATGTTTTCTTACCGGTAAAAGCTAGTACAAAGTTAACTAATTTATTAGAAGAGCTTTCTGCTAGATTTTCAATACCGTATCAAATAATAGATGACCCAAACCAAAAATTTAAAGGTAAATATGTAAATAAGGGGAAAGAAAAGATAGTAGTAATTAACGTTGCTTATGCGACCGAAGATACTCCGCTTCACGAATATTATCACCCATTTGTATCTACATTAATGCAAACTTCTCCACAAACATTTGAAATTCTTTATAAAGAATCTTATGTTAACAATGGGATAGAGGATAGAGAAGAGAGTGTTGTTCAGTATTTAGGAGAGCAAGCTATAAGTAATAAATATAATCTATATCTAAAATACTTTTTAAATTATATTAAAAACTTTTTAGGATTAAAAAATTCCTTGACAGCTACCTCAACGCTAATAGAAGTTTTAAATACTTTTGAAAGGGGTATGACTATTTCTGATAACGTAATAAGAACTGCTTATCAAAGATTAGATGAAGCCGAGGAAGCTGTAGCCAATGGGCTTGGAGCTAAAAAGAAACCTAAAATAGATTATATTAATGAGTTAGAAAAACAAGCACAGGGCTGGTCTTCTTTTGATAATTCTGTATATTATGAAAACATTAGTACTGGAGAAAAAGCTAAACGTATTACTTCATTTGTTGGGGATGTGGAAGTTGGAGAATTTTCTTCTAAGCAAAAACGCTATTCTAACAGTGATGCTGAATATGAGGCGAAAAAAGTTTTTGCTAGAAATGGTGTAAATATATATGATAAAAACGAAGATGAAATAAAAGAAACAATAACTATACAAGGTGAAAGGTTGACTTTTCAAGATGTGTATAGAACTATTGAAGCCAGATTAAATGAGTTTAAAAATAAAGGTAAGTTAATTCACGCTTATTTTCAATATGTTTTAGAACAAAATCCACAAAAGAAAGAAGAAGCTAAGCAAAACGCTATTAAGTATGCCAAAGCAACTAAGGCAGATTTTATTTCATTAGAGTCTCATCCCAGCATTAAAAGAATAAAAAATAATTTAGATAAAATTTTTGAAGCTGCGGGAGTTATAGTAGACTTGGATAATACTCTACCCCCAGGATTAAGAGACAAAGTTTCTTCAGAAGGGGTAATAGTTTCTGATTTAATGGTAGATAAGGATGGTAATAAACTTGCTACAACATATGACGGACTTTTTGTGCATCAAAACGGGGAAGCTACTTTTGTAGATTTTAAAACAGGTTGGTTAACTAGAGATTCTAATACCAACCAAATGATAAAATATGGGGAAGAATTTGGTATAAATGACTCTAGATTATCCAGAGCTTATTTGGAAAAAGCTTTGAGAACTGTAATGCTTAAAGAAAAATTTCCAGATTTAAAATTTAGGTCTATTAAATTGTTGGTTATAGATGCTATGGGTAATCCTACGGCCATGGAACTAGACTTAGAACCGTATCTTTTTACCATACAAAATTACTATAAAACAAATCACCCTAAAGTCCATGATGAAATGGAGAAAAAGGGATTGTTTAAATTGTCTAACTACAAAGGGGTAACTCAATCACTTATAGATCTACACTCTGAAATATCTCATTTGTCTAGAGACGAAAAACTTATTTATTTAAAAAACAAATTGTCAGATCTTTATTTAAGATCTTCTAAGGAACAAGTAGAAAGAGACCCAAGAAAAAAAGCTTTAAGTATAAAATACTCACAGGCAATACTGGAGATAGAAAAAGAACCCACTATAGATCTTAAATCTAAAACTCCAGACTTAGGTTTTTTCTGGAAAATTAAAAACTTTTCTGATGTAGATAACCCAAGAATACAAGTTTTACATAAAGTATTATTAGAAGCAAAACAAAGGCTCAATATTTTTTCAAAAAATTTGGAAGAAAACCATGATAATTTGTTTTTAAAGCTAGTGAATGAAAGGGTTGGTCCTAACGACAAAATGAATAAAGCAGCTTTGAAAGGACTTGAAATGGTTCACTTCGCCTCTATGGCTACTTGGAATCCAATTCTTGCTGCTGGTGTAGTCGCCGCACATAATGCTATTGCTTCTAAAACACAAATGGATACTAGAGATTTTTACGCGTTTATGTGGAGAAAGTCAGATGAGATAGGGGGAAGTGGTTACTATCTTAATACAAAAAATACTTATGTAAAGAATGGTAAAGAAGTTCCAATGACAAAAGCTGAGCAAGATTATAGAAACTACGTTCATAAAACAATGAAGGAGGAGTATAATAAATTTGCTAAAGAAATAGTTGGTTTTGATGAAGTAACTAGACAACCTATTTATAGATACAGTTCTTTAGGTTTACCAGAAGAAATGCCCTTAGATTTCATGCCTAGAATACCTAAAAGTATAAATGAAATTAGAGAGGAAGAAATAAAAACTTCTGGTTATGGAGCAGGATTAATGGGTCTTAAAACCACTGTTGGAGAAGAATTTAAAAGAAGCTTAAATGGTTTCTTTGAAGATAAATATGGTAGAGGGTCTGAAGGAATACAATTTAGGTATTTTAAACACACTGATTCTCCAGGTATAGTAGACGCAGAAAACCACAGCTTTAACGGCCAAATCGCTTTCAAAATGTTCATGATGTCCATGAAAACTAAGCAAGAAATGGACCCTCTTTATGATCTAGCTAGGGGCGTTCGTAATGCTTTAGATGAAGAGCTTATGGAAAGTGGTGAAGAAGCTAGGTATTCTAATACAGTTCAATGGTTAGATGATGAAATATATACTCAAATATTAGGGAGACAAAAAACTGAAAAAGTTTTAACCAGAGCAGTAAGATGGAAAGCTGGTAAGTTAACTGAAAAAGTAACAGGCATAAAAGAAGGCACTGACGTAAGAATATCTGAAATCGAAATAGTTCGTTGGCTAAGAACTTCTGTATCTTTTTTAACACTTGGATTCAAAGTTATTTCCCCAATAAGAAATGGTATATATGTAACATTGCAAACAATATCCCAGTCAACTAAAAATATAGTAACAAAAGGTTTGTCTAAAATATATGGAGTCGATGTAGAAGAACTAGGACAAATAGATTTAGTTGGTGGTAAAATAGTTTTTAATGATTATATTGCTAAGGCAATTATGGGAAAACCAGAGGAATCTAAATTATGGAATATTGCTAAAGCGATTAATTGGTTGCCAGATAACTACGTAATAAGCGACGAGGATATTAAAAAAATGGAAGCTGTCTCTAAAATAGGTCTTGGAGAAAATGCTTATGCTGCTTATTCATTATTTGAAAACTTTTCATCCCTTTGGCATTTGGCTGGATTATTAAAATCAACTAAAGTATTAGATAAAGATGGAAACAAAATATCCCTTTGGGATGCTCATGATGATAAAGGTGGGTGGAACATGGGTGTTCGCGGCGTAGTAGAAAACTCCGACGGAACAACTACCGAACTTAAAGAGCTTACGGCAATGGAGATAAAGGCTCTTAAAAGAACTCACGAAAGAGTATCTGGCTCTTACAGAAAAGATGAAAAAATCGCTATGGAAGCTTCTGTATGGGGAGACTTCTTAGCTCAATTTCAAAAACACGCATTCCAATATGTTAAAGTTTTATTCGGGTCTAAGTATAGAGATCGCAGTATTGGTAAATATGTTTTAGTTGGAAAGAAGCCAGATGGTATGCCTATGTATGAATGGCATTCCGAAATACTTCAGGGACAAATAAAGATATTCTTTGCTGCTTTGTTTGCTGCTATTCAGGGAAAGCATATGGATTACATGACTGGAGGAGATCTTGGAGAAGCTACTTTGAAGAATGCAAGAATTAGAGCTATGTCTTCATTAATAAACACGCTTATATGGTGGTTAACAATGTTAGCCATTTACTCTTGGGCATTTGATGATGAAGAAGAAAAGACTCCATTAGGAAAATCTGCTGCAAGAATTGTAACAGATATGTCTCGATTCCTTTCCTTAAAAGATATTCTTGATGCAACAGATAAACCAGTAGTATCTTTGGAGGTAGCAAACAAAATAGGTAAATCTACCTGGGCACTTCTTACTGAAGGTATGGCTGGAGAAGTGGATAGACAAGGTTGGCCTAAGGGCCTTAGAGGGTTTTTAACTCTCACACCCGGTTATTCTTCTAGATCACAAATAGAACAGATACTTGGTAATGATGAAGACCCAAGTTTTCTTTATGGCATCTACCCACTTAAATAGTGGGCGTCACTCAAAAAACATCCCCCTGCCCTCTCGCAAGAGAAGACAGGGGGTTTTTGTTTTTACTGAACTCCTTTAAGGGCTTCCAGTAGATCAGTTACTTTTCGGTTGTACTTGTCTTGCCAGCGGATCGGCAGGATACTGTAGAAGAGCTTGAGCAGTTCTTGCTCGTCTTTGGTGAGAGACTTCTTGCCGGTGATGGTCATAATGGTCAGGATAGAGTCCTCGATAAACTTATCAATCTCCTGCTCAGCCATCGGCTTATTTTTGCAGTTGTTGCACTCCCCTTTGCAGGCGCAGTAGCCCGGATCAATGAGTTTCTCTGCCAGGGATTGAGGCGTTTCTTCATGGTACGAAAAGCAGCACTTGATGAGCTTTTTCCTTGTTTCTTCTGAAGCGAGGGTAGCGCCGGAGAATTTGGCTGGATCAACAGACTTTGGGTAATACCCCGCTATTTGGTACGGGATCCTCATGTCCGTGAGTTGACGTCGCATTTCGATGAACAAAGGCTCTGCTACGAGAAGGAAATCCTGATCATCATACTGCATTGGAAAGCAGTCGATCATGTCCTCAGTTTCTTCGATGGGACGGTTGTCGATGCCATTTTCTGTGGAGAATAGTGGGCGGAGTTGCTCCAGTGGAACCAGAAGAAATTTCTTTTTGGTCATTGTTAATTTGTTTGGTGAATGTTAATAAAAAAGAAAACCCCCATCCCTCCGTAATGGAGAGTGGGGGTTCTTTGTTTTCATAAGTCTACTTTTGCTTCAGGCTAATTTTTAGCCCTTGAGAATAAGTAAAGATCGACAACTATGGACATAATGTCCTGCACTCGTGACGTTTCGGCGTTTAGTTTGTGGATCTTTTTAGTCAGTCTTTTCACAACCGTACTCTTAGTCTCCGACTCAAAAGCTTTCTTATTCTTGCTCTTTGCGGTCTCATAATAAATGTAAGCCTGGGACATGAATCTTCCGAAAGAAGGGGAAGAGCGTTCAATTGATTTAAGTATAAACGTCTTCTTATCCCTCCTTACTTCCTCTAATTCATAGAGGTCTTTTTCACTTAACCCAAGCTCATTTAGCGATAGATCTTTGAGATTATCATACCGCCCGATCAGCTTAAGCCGATTTCAGTTCGTAATCCTCGTGAGAAAGGTCCAATTCGATCGTAGTTTGATCTGCGACCTTCTCATTCAGTTCGACACTGTCGTTATAGTATCCATATACTTCATTACGTGGAAATGGTTTGCTATATACTTCCGCACCATCAGGCAACACAACTCCTATCTCTCGCTCCCATCTTTGCTTCCACAAATCGCTCTTTAGGAAAACTAGCCTATTTCCGTAGCGGGAGTGTGATGGATTATCAGGGAAGTATTTGTCTACCACTTTCCGATCTGCCTCAGAATATTTGCCCTCAATAACTTTAAGGACAAAGTTCTCTCTTACCTCTTCCGGTGTTGAGAACACAAAGAGTATTCTTCCATCCTGCGGTGAATACTGCTCTTTAAAATGTGGATTTGATTTAAGGTGCTCCACAAGTTCCTGAGGAATGCTAGAGTTGTACTCCATTATGAAATACTTACCTTCCTTTCAGTTACGATACTCGGGACGCTGATGGTCACCAAGATATGTCTGGGTATAGAAGGCTTTATCAAAAACGCTGAGGGGTTCGTTCTTGCGTAGTTCAAAGATTGGAGAAATAAAGTAGGTGCTTACTGCGTGATTATGTGTCATATAGTTACCTTTTAGACTGTTTAAGTTTTATTAGGTGAATACTTTAAGGGGTATCCTCCCTTCATTTTGATAGATTTCTCTAGGGTATATTCATTGGTCAGTTTCCACATGCCAAAGATAATCCTCAAGAAGTTGGTAAATTCCTTTATGATATTTGTTATTAAAGTTGCCTCCAGTAAACCCAGCTTCTCTCTCCTCCTTAGAGGTAGTGTAGATTAAAGCGGGATTAAAAGATGAGGTTTTAGTCTCAGCTACTATAAAGATAAAGTCCTTTAGAGTATAACCTTCTTGAAGTAGATCATACACTGGAGACTCTTTTGTCTTTAAAGCATACTCATATAAAGCAGCTTGTGTGTAGTAGCCGTATAGAATATAGTTAAGTGGGAATTCATAAACAGATTTCCCTATTGTTTTTAGATCAAAAGGCTCTATAGTTTTTTCTTGGTGGTCGATCTTAATCCCATCCAAGAGAGCTTTAAACTCATGATCTTTAAGAGTAAAATATATAGGTACTTGGTGAAGTAATTCTTCATGTATTTTATTTCTTTGAAAGTATGAAAATGCGTAGGGTGAATCCATAACTAAAGATACAGCCTTTTTAGCTGAGTCGTATTCATCTTTAGATAGAATTGTATACCCATCTTCTTTATAAGTATTATAGTATTCAACAGCGTCTGGTGAAGTTCAGAATTTATTAATCACCCAATCAGCACTCATCTTATAACCACTCATTCAGTAAGCACTCATGTAATCTTCCTTAGGAGAGTCTTTAGTTATCCCCTTAGGTAAGTTAGAAACAAATGTGCCCATAAAACCATAAGGCTTATTTACTTCGAGTACTTTAAACTTACTAACTCAGGCTTTAGGATCTGTTAGTAAACAGTCTACTGCTGAGCCTATTCTTAAAGAAGCCGAGTCATCTTCAAATAGTTCTGGGTTATCCTTCTTTAGTTTTAGTATTCTTGGATTTGCGATTGCTTTTAGCAGGGAGTTGGATATTCTCGGAGATTTGTAATATTCTGTTATCGGATCATTCTCTATCATTCTTTATTCACTTTTTTAATATATCTATACATACTAACACCTCTTTTTGGTTTGTAGGCATTAATAGTAACCACCCCTTATTCTTTATCGTATACTTAAAGATCTTTCATCTCAGGTCAAATGCGGGCCTTCTAAGACCCTTTGTCTCGATTACTCAATTCTTTCCGCTAAAGTCTGGAGAATATACAATATTTTGATACTTGTTATTCTTTACTTTAAGTTGTTTGTTTCTCTTTTCGATGTCAATTCCTTTAAAAACAAAGGAAGGGAATAACTCAATTTCCTTTTCGTACTCAAAAGTTATCCCCTCCTTCGTTAGTTGTTCTCAAGCGAATTCCTCGAGGTTATTGCGGGTTCTCATTTCTTCTTGTTGAGGGCTACGTGCAGTTTGTCCATGTAGCTTCTCAGAGCCAAGGCATCCTCATGCACGAGATTTGTGTTGACGTTGACCACCTCCAGTTCTTTGGAGTCAGGATCGACAGTGATTGTAACGGTTGCGTAGTCGAGATTGAGCGCTTCGACAGTCTCTTTTGCAAGAGCGTAAGCTTCGTCTCGGTCGGTAAGGCAAGAGGGCATTGCTTCACGCAGGATGCCATCGGTAATGAAGTTTCGTCCGTTGTTCAGTCTGGACGGCGCGTTGGGGATTGTGGTAACAGTGCCACTAATTGCCCCTTCAGTTTTTTTCTGGAACACACCTTCGAAGCCCGGTCCATTGAATGCATTGATCGCTTGCACCACTTCTTGCAGGGAGCTAAAGTCCATTTGCAGGCCGTGGGACAAAAGCGCCGGGAAGAAGCCGTCGTCAAAGGAAAACTCGTTCATGAAGTCTACTGCCAGAAACGCATCTTCTTTGTTGAAGAATTGTTTTTTGTTGTAGAAGTCTGGAACGGGTATGCCCTTGAGATTCAGGGCTTTCATCAGGCGGTTCTTATCTTTCGTCAAGCTGACGGCTTCAGGAGGATTTATATGCACTTTCTGTACGAACTTTTTGTCCATTGTGCCATTGAAGCATGCAGAACATGGGTAAGTGGGCCCGAAGAAAAGAGAACCAGCGGAAGCCACTTTTGATCTTGTTTCAGGATCTAAGAAGAAATTCATTACCAAATAATTGGTTTAGTTAACTTATCGTTAACTTGTGTGAAACATTTACATCCTTTGAACAGCCTGTAGCTGAAGGGAGAGGGATGAGCACTCTCTATTATAATGTGTTTCGCATTGATTTTAGATTTAAACTTCTGGGCTTTTTTGCCCCAAAGCAACCAAACTAGTTTATCCTTCTTATTAAGAGTGTTTATAACTTCAGAAGTAAATTCACGCCATACTTCTAGATGGCTTTCAGGTTTTCCTTGTTCGACTGTGAGTGCTGTGTTTAATAGTAAAACGCCTTGTGGGGGGAGGTGCTCTAGAAATGAAACAGAATTATCGAATCCCATAGAAGGCTTGCCGGTATCTTCTTCGATCTCCTTAAAGATATTACGTAAAGATGGTGAGATCTTCCCGTTTCTTGGGTTATCAAAAGCGATACCAGTTGCACTGCCATCATGGTAAGGGTCCATACCGAGTATTACTACACGTACGTCGTCAAATGGAACCTCTTTAAAGGCCCGAAAAATTGAGTGCGTTGTAGGGTAGATTTTTTTGGTTTCCTCTTCCGCCATTATAAAAGGGATGATGTCTTTTTTGAAAACATCGAAAGCCTTGTTTAATGGCCATACCCAACTATCCCCTACATAGGGCTTCATATTCCTGTGGTTCATTGATATATCATGGTGTCTTTTAGGATTTCTGAGCGATTGAACACGGTACGCATAAGAACAACCCTAACAGAATCCGGGCACTCTTCTTCGCAATCAAAATCGCATCTGTGTTTGAATTCTTTTATACCCGACTCTTCAGTTGGTTGATCGGTAGGGATCTGGTATAGATAGGGAGATCCATCGCTGTACTCCCATAGATGCACATCGTAGTAGGTATTATCAAGGACGGCGTCCTGTACGAGCACATCGAGTTTGTCCGAAGTTTTCTCAAAGAAATCGTACATTACTACGATGGACGCAGCTACCGAAGAAAGCATCAAGGTGAAAGAGATCAATAAGATCAATTCTAGACGCTTAAAATGGGAGATTATCATACTGGAGTGTTTTTTTGATCAATTTCTTGATCTGTTTGAAAGTCTTGTTTACGCCAAACTTTTTTTGAAAGTCGGAGATGTCCTTTTCTCTGGGGAGAGAAACTCATTTACATTTTATTCTATATGACAGTTTCATAGAGTAATCAATACCCGCAGAGTCACTGTCTAAAAAAATTATTATATGCTTAAATCTTTTCTTAAGGCCAACGATGAAAGGCTTTATTTCTGAATAACTTTTATCAGAGGTCCCATATCCTTCTCCGTTAAAGCAAACAGCGTTAAACCCATGTTGTCTTAAGACCATTATGTCCTTGATAGAAGATGTTATAAAAAGAACTGTTCCCTTCTGTGGAAGTTGGAATAGTCCCCCTATGTCTTTAGTATTAGCATTCCCTCCCCACTTCTTGGACTTGTCCCCACTTAAAGGGCGATAGATTTTGATATTTCCTGATGGAAACTTGTAAGCAAAAATTGGATTGCCCTTAGTTGAACGTGCCCAATACTCTTCATTTCTATAGATATTCTTAACAAAGAAACTATATTTAGCTACGATGTTTTTGGGTATCTTGTATTTGTTTCAGTAATACATTCCCTCTTCTAAAGGTGAAGAAGTGAACGAATACTGTACGTCTTCTTTAGGACGAATCTCTACTGCACCGTCTTTCATTAACGGTATATCAGCTATCATTTTAGATAGAGCTTGCTCGTAATTTAAATTGAATTTGGCTTTAACAAAGTCTATAACGGAGTACATCTTCGCTATACCAAAATCATTAAAGTAGAGTGTTTCTCTCTCTGAATAGAAGAATGCTGCTGTTGGATTCTTGTCCTCTCGTAATGGGGATTTGTATAGTTTGCCAAGAACTATCTTTTGCCCCATGTAGTATTCAAACGCTGCCTCTTGATTTACTGAGGTTTTTCAATCAGCAGTGTAGTAGATTGCCTTCATTTTTTATGTACTCTTATTTTTATTATTTTTTCAGCCTTATATTTGTCTATAACAAAACACTCTGCCTGAGACTCCATATTTAAGTGGAAGTAGCGAGTGAACATAAACCAGTGTTTAGTTAGTTTTATAGTCTCTCCTAAGCTGTCTATAAAAGTACAGCTAAAGGTTCCTATTATAATGGAATCCCCAATAGTGGGGTTGACCTTCAGAAGTTCTTCGAGCTTCTTTGGATCACCGTTAATGAATTCAGATAAAGTCTTCATGCTTTTATGAGCGGAATCGAACCACTCTTTACCCACCAGGTAAAATAGAAAAGGGCGATAAGATTTCTCCTATCGCCCTAATCATTAAATGAGAGAGTCTACGTCTTCTTGCGACATTGCTCCGTCATCTTTCTTAGCGCGATTTGCTGACATTTCGCTGATTGCCTCCAATTCTTTCTTGGAAAAGGAAAGACGAGATACTCCTCCTGCTTTCTCCACATAATTACCATATGAGGGGAGCTCTGGATACATCTTTTCCTTATAATCAGGAACGACTTTGAGGTTTACTGCGGTACCCTTTTGCTCATTAAGCAGTGATGCGGCATTAGCAACAAAGGTCTTATAGTCTTCTGCGCTGAAAGAGGCAACAGCCTCATCTCCAAGCAGTGCAGTCATTATGTGCACAATATGCTTGAGGTTTTTAGTTACTTCCCTGTTGTACGCATCCTGAATGCTTTCTCCCTCTTTTGGATTACCTCCAGTTGGTACAAAGAGACGTTTATGAATTACCTTTCCGGTGGCTACTTCCGAAAAGTTTATATCAGTTCATGTAGAGTCAGTGGATAGACCGTTAAACACGATATTTCCCGTGTGAATTCCTACGGGGATTTTGGAGCCTCCACCAGAGTAAGACTCTTCTTTGAACATAGTTGCTTGATACATAGTGATTATATTGTTTTAGTTAACCAATTTCAGCCTCAAGGACTGATTTTCTTATTACCTCAAGGTTGTTCTCAATCTTAGGATCAAAAACACCCATAACACTTCTCGCCTCAGTTGTCCCATCAGACTGTGTTATTAGATCGTAGGTAAATTTATTATCAGGGGTTTTAGTTACTTTAGTATATAGATTGTATGCTAGAAAAGCATTTAGATTAATTTTAGAAAGCTTCTTACCGTTTGTCATTGTTCGGTAATGCGTGATGCCATTGACATCGTATGGTTCACAGTGCGCCATAACGAATACGACAAGATCGTCTCGCTTAATTTCGCGCATCATTTTGTAAAGATTCCACACTGAGGTCGCTAACAAGAACCCCCATATTTCTACGGGGCTTGGATCATATCTTCTTCGTTTATATATTTCTCAATAGATGTTTTCTTATAGTATTTTGGTTTTACTGGAATTACATTTCCTTGATATGTATAAAAAGCTCTGTAGTTTTTTACATGTCTTCCGTATTTAGCGGAAAGAAGTAGTCCTGTATGATTAACTATCAAATCTTTGCTGGCTTGCTTAAATGAGCTATACTCCCCTACAAACTTACCATTTACAGCGTTGTAAACAAATGCTGTTTTTGAAAAAGCTTTTCTCATTTTGTCTATGTGTTCTGGGCTTTTCTTTTTACCCGAAAGAGCTAAAGACTTTTTAATCTTTGTTTCCTCAGTTTGCTTTGTGCCTAAAACACCGCCTCCCCCATCAGTCATATTTAATAGTTTAAAGTTCTTATGTTTAAAGATTTTTATAAATCTTTTTTCTCACACATTTAAATCTACATCGCATATTAATGGGCGCATTATTATATCATATCCGTTATCTATTCTATTGTGCACTCACCTACTGACTTTAGTATTATGTCTTCTAGAGTCTTGCAAATGCTCTCTTAATCTTTTTGATAACGCGCATTCTGTTTTACCAATATATCTAATCCTATTATTAGAACTGTCTATTAAACAATATACACATTTACGAAGTCCTGCCATTTCGGGAATAAATAATTTCCCTACTCCCCTTCGGAGGGATGATCTCTGAACGTTCTCCTGTTCGGAGCTTCGCTGCTGATTGTCCAATTTTATTATTTTTTAACATTCAAGTTTGCCTATATTTCAAAGCTGCTTTGTAGTATAATAAACTCTAAGGAGTTTCCAGCAATTAGACAGGTACAGGACCTAGCTATTGATCCTTCCACTGATCTCTAGATGGATTCTCTAAGATCTCCATTTCTTCGGTGGTCATAATGGCGTTAATAGTATCTATAACAATACAGTTAATATCTGGCTTGCTCTCTGAAATTGTTTTGATAAGTTTGTAGATAGTTGGTATATCTGTTGTCTTAGCATAATTCTTATTCTCAGAATTATAATCTGACTTTCATCCTTTCCAAGATAGTCCCTTACCGTCTGCATCTATGTAATAAGTTTTCTTAGGGTCTAAGAATCTAGCGCCTGTTGTTTTTCCGGTAGCAGGCATTCCGGAGATTTGTACTAAGTTCATTATAGTTCTACTTCTTCTAGTTTAGAAAATTTAAAGTCTTCGGCTAATGCTATAATCCCCGGCTTACCAAATCTTTCCTTAATAATATGCCAGTAAATCATGTCTCTTGTTTCATCCCCCGGATACTTTAGTGGTAATCCTTTGGGGTGGTTTTTTCTTGGGGGACCGTAACCTTCTTTTATTCCAGATACGGTTGATGGTCTATGTGTTATTATAACGTAATCTGATGTGTGATATATTGATGAGGCAGCAAAGATATCATTTCTATTTGGGAAGTGATACAAAGGGTTGTCTACCCTATCCATTTTTTCAATCTCTCTATTTAACTGACCTAGACAAATGATCAAACATTTAAGGCCAATATGCGCAAAGTATTTCTTCACATCATTCAACATCTCCATTAGAGAGTCTACTGTTGCTTTCTCTTGTTCTCCCGTCTTTCCTTTAGTCAATAGAACGTGGTCAATAGTAACAACCAAACCATAGTTTTTGTTTAATAAATCTCTCTCTTGCGCAAAGGTAAGAATAGTTTTTTGTATCTGCTCAGAAGTACCAGCATTATCTACATAGAATATAGGAGATTTCTTTCTTTCGTCAAGTACATTCTTGATAGCTTCATACTCTATATCTTCTAAAGGAGTATTTGCTGAATAAATATCTTTAAGAGTTTTGTTTCTTACAGACGCTAGATACCTAGCTATCTGATCCTCTACTAACATCTCAAAGTCAAACGATAAAATCTCAAATTTAGTTTCGTTAAGGTCTAAGAAATCTTTTTTAAATTGTTCTAGTATAGTAGATTTACCTGCTCCTGACTGACCTGCAATAGTCATTATTCTACCCCAGTCAATGCCCGCCATTAGAGCTTTGTTTAGTTTTTTAAAGGAAGTTTTAAGCGACACAATTTCGCCCTTTCTCCTCTTGTCTATATAGTTAAGGGCCGAATCAACCCCATAGGATATGTGTCTATATTCCATTATAATAAGTCGTCGTCTGAAACTATTTTTTGTTGTTCAAAAGAAACATTGTTGTACTCTTCGTTAGCTAGCCAGTTATAAGAAGCCTTCATATACTTAAAAGGATTCTCTAGTGGAGACGAAGCTTTCTTATTAGCAATCTCTGTCTCTATTGATTTTTGTAGATACTCTTCAGTTACATTATTTAAAGCTTTTAGATACTGGACAAACGTCTCTTTCTTATTCACCCTTAGCTTTCTACTTTCTTGAAACCTATCCCACTTATCTGAAGCAGGAAAAGTTTTCCAGAATTTCTCAAACCCAGAGGTATACTTTAGGTCTGAATCGAAATCTTCTTTAAGGTAGTTCAAAAGAAACGCTTGCCCAGTATTGGACAACTGGATCTTGTTTGTAGCGTCTATCTGAATTAGGTCCATTTTTTTGAGTAAACTCAGATCTTGCTCTGGAACTTCTTGAGGGTAGTTCCTCTGGCTTGTATAGATAAGATACATCTCCACTAAACACCTTATTGGAAACTTCATCGAATCTAAGGCACTCACAGTATTTGAAGTTAATAGCAACATTTATATATTTTAAATGAAAGTCATCGTATTCGAAGTGACCATACTTGCCTATAGACTTAAATTCTGAAGAGACAAAGAAGGACACTATTTGTTTAAAGAAATAAATACCATGTTCAACGGTATCAGTTACATATTTATATCTTAGAGATGTGAGTAGAATAAATCTTCTGCCCTTACTCTTTTGGAAGCTTATGTGAAAGGTAAACACTTCTGGAGCGCCTAAACCTTTATAGGAATATATTTGAAGATAGAAATCGTCGTATTCCTCCGTGTGAAGCAATCTCATTTTATTTTTCATAAAAAAGACTGTTAATGTAGTTAGAGTCTTCTAGCTCTTTATAGAAGAGTAGCTTTATTGCACCTTCTTTAAAAGCAAGTTGAATGCCTTCATCTAGAGTAGACATAAAGGAAGAATTCCAAGTAGTTTGGTTAACAGTAATTTCTTCGGCAACTCTCTCGTCATTTCTTACGACAATAGAAGCTTTAAATTTAGATTTTATTTTGTCCTCTTCAGTGTAACTATTTAGCTCTATATAAAGATTTAAAAACCCATGAGTAGTCTCGTAGTACATTTGAATGATTCTATGCGCCATACCAGTATATTAAAGCTTTTTCTAACGCCTCTACAAAAGTAACAAAAGGACCGAAGCTCTTTCTTATACGGTGTTGAGATCTGCGATACTTGTAGCTTACCGAGGAGCCGTAAGATATGCGTTTTGTAGATTTTGTTTTATAAACTATTAGAACAGCTTCCATTCTGGATTTGTCAGGACTCCTACTGGAGGTGTCCTCTAAGTCAATCGTAGCCAAAATATTTTGATTATCGGATTTCATCTTCATTACCATAGGCACTGTAAAAGTCTGATACTCTAGTATCAAAAGATTCCAAGAACGTCCAAATATTTGACATTCTGTTTGACGTTGTCTTTGTTATTAGTTTGCCATTTTTGTCGATAGTAGAGATATAGTAGAATTGTTCACCATTAGTAAAGAGCTTAATGACAAGTCTATACGCGTTAGAATGGTGCTCATATTCCTCTATTAATACCTCCATTAGTATAGTGTAAGTTGTTCATTTTCTTCAGCTAATAAAAACTTTAAAACTTCTTCTGCATTTAAAGAGGTATCGAAGTTTAGGAACTTGCCTTTAGTAGTAACTCTCTTAATGTAGAATTTATCGTTTATATTAAAGATTCTAGTAATTATGTCGTCTTTTACTAAGACGTTTATAGGAGCAGTCTCTCTGAAGACACAATCGTCGCAAATAAACTTTAAGTTAGTTTCTGTGTGCTTGTTTATAACTTCCTCAGGATGCATTGTTAAATCAATAGCTACTGGAGAAGAGCAGTAAGAACAATTAACATCTACGAATCTTTGTATTTTATGGAACTCGTCTCTAACTATATTTGAGTAAGGAACCATTAGGTTTTCCCCCTCATACATGAGCTTATCGTCTGATTGTAGATTATTATAACAACATTCTGGGCACATATGTTTCCCAAAAGTTTGAGAAGCATTGCGACTATCTACCTCGCTATTATTTACAAAATATTGATCGCCACATCTTTTGCATATATCTATACCTGAGAAAGTTAGTAGGTGAGCAATGTATGTATCACTTAGCTTAGAAGTCATGACTAGATCACAAGATCTGCAGACTTTTACTTGTCCGCCGTCAAGATGATACATCTCCATACCAACAGGTATAAAGTACTCTACAAACAACTTCTTTTGTGGATCTATTTGTTCGTTCTTTGCTGCCCCTAGATGAACTTGACAAAACAAGCAGCAGTCTGGGGTAATCCTAAAAGGCTCTTTATCTGGGTTTAAGTGGTTATAGAATTTATGAGTGTCATTAGGAAAACTTGCCTCATGCACAACCCCGTCTATTCTTTGTATGGCTTTAACTCCAGCTCTAACAGAGAACTCTTCAAACATATCCTCCATGTTTTTATCAGAAGATTTCTTCTCTATCTCCTCGTTGCACATATCACAAGAGTATGTATTAAGAAGAATGCTCAGAGGCTCGCTTATTTTCTTTCTATAAAATATTGTGTTGTTATTATGTTCAGCCAAACAAAAAGGGCAAAAGTCTTCCAAAGAAGCTCCCCTGACATGTTTACCTATGTTCGGGGGAAGGAAGACTCTGTTGCTTCGGATAAACTTAGTAATGCTTGTTTCGGAAGGTCGTACACCGTGCTTGCTCATCTGCTTTTTAATCCGCTTGATTTAAGTTTCTTTTCTACCCAAGTTTTCTCAACCGTACCTTCTGTGTACAGATTAATAAACACGGGCTTTTTTCCTTTTTCAGGACGTATGATTCGCCCTAACTGCTGGGAATTTGTTAACTCTGTAGATACGCCAGCAGCACAAATAGCTGCTTCTACCTGCGAGACATTTAATCCCTCGTTTAAAGCGTCAACTGCTATAAGAATATTAAACTGATTTTGTTCAAATGCTATTAAGTTTAATTCTCTTTCTATTGGTTTTAGTTTTGAGTGGTATATAGCAGTGTTACCTCCTAAATACTCTTGCAAACTTTTAGCAAATGCAATGGACTTAGTGAAGATTATCCACTTGCGACTCATCCCCATGTGGTTTAGTATATCTCGAATTGCTTTTAGCTTCGCTGGATTAGAATAAACTAACTGCTTTCGCATAGTCATCCCAGCCCAATAAGATTTACATAATCCTTGTGTCTCCTTATCAAAAGAAGCCCACTGAGCAGCTTGAGCTAACTCAAAAACATTTTTGTATTTTGATTTCAGTTTAGGATTATCCATTAGAACTCTAGTAAGTTTTATCATTGACTGCGTAAACTTATTGTCAAAGAGTTTGTACTTACCAGATATAGTTTTGTGTAGAGGTACTGAAAAGTTATATATCTCAAACTGAGGAACCATCTCATCCTTTAAAGCATCTTTTAGCTTCTTCTCATAAATTACTGGACAAGTTTTAGCTAAGAACTCTACATACTCTGCTTCTTCTGGAAGTGTGGCTGTTAAGCACATTAAATGCTTAGCTTTTATGCCGCTAAATACTTCCCTATATTTAGGTGATAAAGATCTATGAACCTCATCTATTATAACTAAGTCGTAATATCCTTTATGCTTGTAGGCAGATTGGATACACATAAACTTTATATTAGTTCCTGTCATAACCTCTTTCCATTGATTTAGAATGGGCAGGCGGGAGGTGACCACTAATGTTCTGGGCTTGCCTAAATCTTGGTAAGCCATTAAGCCGCATCGTGTTTTCCCCCCGCCCGTATATATCAACAGGGTACCCCATCCATTGTTTTGTTTTCAGGAGGCAACTGCTTCCTCCTGCATTTGAGTTCTTTTATCCATTAGATGATTGGCATTTAGAACACCAGCCCCTTGAGTCCATAGAGTTGGAAAGCTCTCTACAAGAGGTACACACACCTCGATGAATGTTTTCTTTACAAGGTATGCAGAAGGTGTCGTATATAGATATTGGTTTGAAGTGCGTTTGACAGCCGTGACACAGCTTGTCCTTACGCAAATTTATAGGTTTGCTTGCACAATTGGGACATACCTTTTGCTTCTTGTGAATTACTTCTCCACAACCGCATCTTTTTAGGTTACCCCAGTCGTTGTTTTGCGCATTAGCCGCCGAATTTATTATATGGCAGCTTAAGCAGGTTTCATCACCGTCTAAGTGCGTAACGCGTTTGCATTGTATACACACACCAGTGGCGTATTGTGGATCAGGTTTAAAGTCTTTACCGTAAGCACACTGTATACATTCAGTAGTACCTTCAGCATATTCTTCAACGATTGAAGCACATCTTTTGCATATTGGGGATATTTTATTTGCAGTAATGCAACTATCGCAAATGTTTAGAGTACGTAAAGAGAGTTTTGAATTGCCTCTATTACATTTCTCACATATCCCCGCAGCGTCTAGCCACCTAACCTCGAAGCAGCTTCTACAATCGCCATGGTAAAAATCTTTCCACGGATTAGTTGTATTGGCGTACACCGATTTTACTTTAGTGTTGTTACAATAGTCACACGTTACGCCCGTTAGTTTTTTGGTAAGGTGAAACTGCCGTTAGTCAGGCCCTTTACGAGGTCATGAATCTCATCCTTAATAGGTTGAGTGTTTTGTTTGTTCTTCTCTGCCTCACGATACTTGTGAATGAAGTTCATAAGGTCAGCGACTTTCTTCACTGAACCAGCATCAGCCTGTTTGTAGATGTAAGGAACAAGTTTCTGAGCTGTATCGTCAATCCTCTTTGGATCGGTCATACCGTGAATTTTGAGAAGCTCTTGTACCTTGTCCTTAACTTTGGTAGCATCAATGTTTTCCTCTTTCTTCTCCTCTTTCTTTTCTTCCTTCTTCTCTTCCTTCTTTTCCTCTTTCTTCTCATCCTTTACAGGGGGAACATTGAAGAACTCGCCGAGAATTGCGTGCTGAATGCCGTCATTCTTAATGGCAAGGGTCAGAGTCACAAGAACCTCCCACAAAGTTATCAGCAGGTGAGTTGTGCTCAAGGCAAGACTGGTTACTACGCCGGAGTGCAAATTCTGAAACGGGGAGTAGTCTAATGGAAGATGGTGTTTAGAAAGTAGGAAAGTGAGGTGATTAGGATGGTCTATACCCAGCATTACCCACAAAGATGTGAGAAATATTTCAAGCTCTGCAGTTTGCTTTAGCGAGTGTGCCATTGCGTGCAGATTGAATATTGGAGAACCGATGGTAAAGAATAGCGATATCAAAGCCAGCATAGAGCTGCCTAAGAACAAGCCGATCTTTTTAGGCATCGGTTCTTTAATGAAGAAAACGCTGATGACCGAACCTAAGTATTTTGTCATAACAAACGCACCCAAACCGCCGACAACAGCTAGGAACATGTGAACTGTCATACGAGCAGTTACATTGATGTCTTTGTCTTGGATAGAAGCAAGCAAAGCTGCCTCTGAGATCATAGCGATTAATTGCAGGGTTATGAAAACCGTTAGGGGATAGGTTATAAAGAATTTTATAAGAACTGCGCCCGGTTCCAGATTTTTATTCTGGGGGTCTTTTTTGGCTCTATAGAAGAAAAAGCCAAGTGCTGCCGCCATCGAAAGAATGGTGACGACAAAAAACGTTGTTGCTTCTTGCATGGTCTTACTTTTCCCACTGCGAAGATACGTGAGCTTCTGCAGGGACTGTTAAATGATTCAGGAATTTCTGCGACGATTGTAATCCGATCTTCTCAACGAGTTTAGCAATAGTGTTTGCTTTGTCTTTCTCACATTCTATTACTACCTCATCATGTACGAATAACACCAGATTAAACGGTATTTTTTTAGACTTCTCTCTGAGTTCTATACAAGTGGCTTTTGCTATGTCAGCAGCGGTAGCTTGGACAGGCAAGTTTTGTGACCATCTTTGTATTTTAGAATCCCAAGTTTTATATGCTGATGCAATAGTAGGATGAGGATCCCAACCCATTGCTTTAAAGTAGTTATAATGTTTCTTAGCTTCTAAGTATTCATTATAAAACGGTATATAACTTCTTCTTTTTGATACTTCATTACACACAACATATCCTCTTTCCCTTGTGAGATTGCCCATCTCTATAAAGTAAGGATTAAGTTTTGGGAAAGCAGTATAAACTTTATTTAATAGTTCCTTTCCTTTCTGTAAAGTAACTCCAGCACCTTCTGATACTTTCTTAGCTCCGGCACCAAAAGCAATTGCGAAGTTAATAGTCTTTGCTAACTGTCTTTCTTCAGATCCTTTAGTTAGATTAGGATTGTCAAAAGCTAGTTTAGCAGTCTCTAAATGGTAATCACCATTGTTTATAAAGATGTTAATAAAGTTCTCGTCATTAGACTTATCAGCAAGTATCCTTGCTTCTATATTAGAGAAGTCTGCACCTACAAAGGTGTTACCTTCTTCAGCTTGAAATGCTGATCGGTATATAGATCCTCGTTTTATATTCTGGCAATTAGGGTTAGTAGAAGAAGTTCTTCCAGTTCTCATAATTTGCATATAAGAAGAGTGAACTCTTTGAGAAGTTGGGTTGACGTGCCTTAAAAACTTTTCACCATAGGTAGATGATTCCTTTTGGGAAAGCTTATAGTCAAGATAAGTCTTCAGAATACCAGCCTTAGCTGTTTGCTTCTTTAAGACTTCACGAGATACAGACTCCTTTATCTCACCTGTTTTCTTGTCTATAATCGACACGTCAACACCAAGCTCTTTGAGTACAGGTAAAACCTGTTTGTGGGAGTTTCAGTTTAGTTGTTGATACTCCTCCAGTTTCTTTCGCAATTCTTCGGTTTGTTGTAGTGTGTTGCGATAATTCTCTAACCACTGTTTTTGGTTGAGATATACACCACTCAATTCCATATCAGCAAGAACTTTCACGAAGTTGAACTCTAGCTCTGCTGTTGACTCAAGCTCATTTTTCTCAAGCTGAATCTTCTGTTTCTCATACAAGAGATATGCAACCGAAACGTCAAGAGCTCCATAATAGAGCTGCTCTAACTCAAACGGTTTATCTCCTATACTAGAAAAAGAACTCCTTATCTTTTTGGTAACTGCTGGAATAAATAAGTTACCTTGATTGGAGTAGTAATGATACCCTGTGTAGCGTCTAGCGGTTTGCTCTAGGGTAAAATGTCCCTTCTCCTCATCCATCCCACACTCCAGTATTTGTGCTGCAAGCATGGTATCGAATAGATCTTCAAGCTCAATCCCATAGTTAGTCTTTATAACTTGGTAGTCGAACTTAATATTATGACCTATGATCTTTTTCTTGGATAATTCTTTGAGGAGTTTAGTGGGGTCCGCTTTCCTTGTGTCTATAATGTACTGAACTTCTTTGTTACCAAACTGCAGCATGACAATTCTTCTATCAAAGATATTATCAAAATCTCCAGTTACCTCTGTATCTAAAGCTATTATGTCTCAGGACTTGATCTCTTTGGTGAGTTCTTTACCTGACGTAGGTTGTATCTGTCCGTGTTGGACTCGAAACATAGATTGTTGTATATCCATTGATAGTGCGCTTAAACCTTACGTTATTAAACTCCGTAGGTTCTACTTTTGTTTCTGGTTTAGTGTTAAAGATATTAGATTGAGGGAAAAGATGAGCCGCTTTGTTTAACACCACGGGCTCCAGATAGTGCTTAAACAACGAACCTGCGATCGTTGATAAGAGGACAAAAAAGATAGCTTCCATATTTTAGTATGGATAAAGGGGGGATTTCTCCCCCCACTATCAGTATTAGATATTTAAATGTATGTGGTCTCCGCTAGCATTAGGGTTAAAGAATACATACTCAGAAGCAACCTCATCGTAAAGATAACGACGTACTTTTTTGCTCCCGGGTTTGCCTTCTATATAGAAAGTTACCTCATGCTCTTTTAGCCAAGACCTACCTTCTTCGGATAGTAAGAAGGCAATAACAGTCTCATCCCACGCTAAGTCAATTGCTTTACCGTGGTAATGTTGACTTTTACAATTCGAGTGCCTTCTCACAGAATTTACTTTAGCTACTGGGCCCTTTCAATCAGAAAGAGCGATAGCGAACTCAGAAGATATGTTAGTATCCACTGGAGTATAAAGTAAAAACCCAAAGAAATTGCCCTCGGTACACAGACCTGTTCTCTTAGACTTCCACCGTTTGTTTTGATAGGGGTGGGTTTCTCTAAGGTTGTTAAGCTCAAACCGCATAGAATCTATGGTTATGGCCATAGAATCAGTACGCGATTTTATTTCAAGAAAGTCCTTTTTTAGATCGTTGTTTTTGTGAAACAAGCCTAAGGTAAGAACTAACCCGATAATAGTTGAGATTACCATAAAGGCCTTGTATAGTCGATTATTTTCCAAAATTTATACATTTAATGTAACAATACCCCTCTTCTAAGATCGGGGCTAAGCAGCCTATTTAGTATAGCATCTTTAATGCTTTATCTAAATTCCTTAGTTCGGCTTTTCTCAGATCGAGATTATAGTGATCTATTGCATCAAATGGTTCATAGAACACATCTGGATTCTCAACTAATGGTCCGTCTTCTGAGATTATTCTACCTTTGAAAACACGAGCATTCTTATAAAACAGGGATTTCCCCATTTTGTTTGCGGTCCATTTAAGACCGTCAACAGTATAACTCACATTTAAAGGCAAAAGATCTTTTTTACGTCGCAAGACTCACACTCGGTCGCGAACGTAAACAGCTATTGATTTATTAATTTCCATTATTATAAAATGGGCACCGATACCAATACTTCGTCCTCCGGCGGTGCCTCCTTTGGAAGAAGGGACTCGGCAAGGCTGATGAGACTCTCGTCAATTTGATAATCAACAAGGCCAGCAGCTCTTTTGCCAAAGAATTTCGTCTCGTAAATATCCACGTCATTGCGGTGCATAAAGGATAGACCGTCAGAACCGCAAAGCAGATTACCTCCACAAACTTCTGCAAAGGTAAGGAAAGCTGAGTAACCTAAGCCAATAATTGGCACTTTTTTGTTTACCCAGTAATGCAAACTGTTTAACCGGAAGGACTCTATACCCTGATCTTGAGGCGGAATGCCTGGAGCGGGAGTTTTGAAGTAACTCACGTTGGTATTGATGCCACCGGTATCTGGTATTATTAGCACGCAATTCGGATGATACGTTCGTGTCTCTGTTTCCAGAAGTTGAACTTGCCAACCATAACGCAAAAACAACATTCTTATTTTGTAGACGTGCTCTGCGAGGTGGAATCCGTATGGGTTTGCGATGAATGCTTTTTGTGCATTCTTTTTAGAAGGAGAAAACATCGTTTGATTCCACGTTTGTAAGCATCTTGCCTAGTTCCGTCAGTTTGGATGAGGTGTAAGATACTTGGTTTGTAGAAAGTGAATTTGTACCTAGGAGTATTTTTCCTATAATACAACTCTTCTTCTATCGCTATTCCCAGTTTGCTGGTTAGGAACAGTTCGATTTCGACGTACGTCTTCCCAACTCCATTCCGGAACGGGAAGGCCTCCGCCCTGGCGTTGTTTAATGAATCGACTCCTAACTTCAGAAGCGTTTTTTCGTTTATTTCCATAGGTTTGGGAAAGTTTATACCGGAGGTATTGATCCCCCCAGATAATTGCTTCCAGAACAGCAGAATCCACGTCTTGAATAGTGTCATCTTGAACGACTCTTTGTTTTACTTTGTCGGTGATGTGTTTTCGTTTTTTGAAAATGTCACGCTTCTTCGTTTGTTTTCTGGAGCAATTTTTATTGTTATTAAATTCAATATTATAGTCCTCTAACTCAAGTTCTATCTCAGCGCGAAATTTTTCCCAAGAAGAAGATGTACTTGTGAACCAGTACTGCATCATTGAAATGTGATTTTTTCGCCTCTTTTAAGCGGAAGTTTGTTGGAAATACTTGACGGTGGGATGGTGATGCCTAAGTCTTTAGAGACTCTTTTAGCGATCTTTTCTTTGGTATCGCCAGGCTCAATTTTGTATTCCTTCTTAGCGATAGGATTTCCACAGCTGGTGGTGAGTGTGTAGCTGCGCACGGAGTCTTGTTTGACATAGAGCTGGATGCTCATCGTGTATTCTTTGCAGCTTTTACCGTCAATACTTGGAGGAGAGATTGTGAAATTGCGGCTCGCAGGTTGGGGAGCGACTTGAACGGAATCCAGTGGTACTGGGGCAAACGACGCTATGTCGTATTCTTTTCCGTCATCGCTACAGGACAATATGCTCACTGAGCAAAGCAGTAAAATACTCTTTTTTAGACACATCTGCTTGAGTTGTTGGGAGACGGTGTCTCCACAGTTCAATGATTGTTTCTTTTCTTTCTCTAGCCGCTCTTTTAACGGGATTGAATTTACCGTGTGTCATTGAGCGGATGTCTTCAGTGCAAAAGATTGCAAAGGCTTCTGTTCTAGAAAATCTTTGCCACTTAATCGCGTTAAGATATTGAGAAATACTCATGGGCTTTACCTCTTTATTTGTATCCGGATCGAAAACATCAAGAGGTATCACTGTATTTTTATTGAGGGATATATTGGCTTTAATGTAAATAAATAACGTCTCTAGAGCAGTGAGCTCTATACCAGAGACATAGTACGGACGCGCTTCAGTAGATTCAATGCGAATAGCTGGTACTATTGTCTCGTTTATCTCGTGACCATAGTCTAACATTGCGTCCGTTACGCCAACTATTCGCTTTATTCGTTTTTCACCACTACTTGAAGGGTGATGGATGGTTATTTCCATTTTACCGATTGAAAGTTTTTGTAGGGGAGGCTCATTGCGGTACCGTCTTCAAATACGAGTACTACAACTAAATCTTCACCGGGATTCACTAGAACGCTTTCATGACAAGCATCTTTGTAGATTAAATACCCTATTTTAGCTTTTCCCTTAATCACTTTACCTTTAATAGAATCTAAGTAGTCTCGTAAAGTTCTTCTATCCCATTTTTCTGATTTAAAAGATCTAGATGTTCTTTCAGGACCACTTATGGCTTCTAGTCTAAATGAACCCGTATTAATAAAGTCGGAGTCTAAGATTAGTCTACACTTCTGACCAGTAACTCTATGTATACACAAATTATTATCACTTAAAGCTTCTATAAAACCTGAATGAGAAAACTTTAGCATACTTGGATGTAAATAACTCTCAAAGCCATAAGGACCGATGCGAAGGGGTTGAATGCTGAAAGGAATTTCTATTTTCTCACCATTACTATCAACTGCCGTTACGCTTTGTAAATGCATGTTATAAGAAACTATTGTAAGTTCGCCTACTACAAGATCTACTTCTTTATCATAGGTTACACTTGAGCCTTTAAAATGTCGGGTTTTCGTAACTACGCCATCACCACCGATAATGACTGAGTTTCCGACTCGTATCAGTCTTTTCATAATTTAAAAGTTAGAGGGGCATCTTTTACGACACCCCTCTTGGTTTGGAGAAATACAGGTTTCTACAGTATTGTTTCTGTCAACTTCTTTGCCCGGCCAAATGCTGCGATTGTAGCGATCGTCATGCCTTCTGAATACACAAAAGGAGCCCAGACTTTATCCGGGTAGGTTCCCTTGAAGTATTCATACAGCGATTTGGCTTCTTCTTCCTTCGTGAAGGGCAGGGTCTGGATGATTTCTTCTATCCTTCCCACTCGAGTAAAGCTTTCGTCGAAGTCTTCAGGAACATTGTTGGTACAAAATACCATTGACACCCTCTCCATCTGATCGGAGCCGCTCAGGAAGTTCTTGAGTATTGCCATCACTTCTGTGGACAGAGGGTAGAACTCATCCACAAAGATAACCAGCGACTTTTCTGAGGCTGTGAGCATCTCTACAGATTTGAGAAATCCACTTGTCTTGAGGTGCTGCAGATCGCTGCCGGAAAGAAGCGCTACACATACTCCTTGAGACGAACATTCATGCATCAAAGCGCGCATGAGTGTTGATTTGCCGGTGCCCTTTCCGCCGTACAGTAGTAAGTTTGCTGCATCTTCTTTCCAGAATTCTACCAGTTTTGGTACGAGCTGAACAGGATTGTAGCTTCTTGCCTCTCGACCAACCAACTTACCTTGATACGCCAGCTTGAGGAATTCCGGTGGAATTGTGTTTATCTTTTGCGTAGAAGCGGTTAAACCTCCGTAGTCGTTCAGGCGAAAAGGATTCATGACGTTGTTCGCCTTAGGCCTTTGCAGAGTGATCTTAGTGAGATTGTTCGTGAGAGACCTGGTTTGCGAGAGCAGATCAAATTGGCAATCAGCGTCGCATTCTTTCTTCGCGTAGTAAAGCACGGATGTTACTATCGGAAGGGTATCATCCAGCATATACGGCATATACTCTGTCTCCAGATTAGCCACATAAGCTTTCGACGCGTAATTTATTCCGATACGTAGATAAAACTCCTCCACCCGTTCGTTGATGACTTTGTAGAGCAGGACATACCAGAACGAATTGTTGTCGTAAGAGGTGGGATCACCATCGACACGATACACGTACTGGATTTCATACTCAAACTCTCGGTACTTGTCCAAAAGCTGTAGCAACGGAACACTCGTGACATATTTACTCAGATCAATACTGGTAAACATTTCTTGATTTCCGTTAGAGAGCCCTCTGATAGCATCTGGAATTTCCTTCATCTTGCTGGCAGAATTAGAAATCGAATCAATGATACCAGCGATTGTCGGTAATTGCCGATTGATGTTGGAGGCGACTTTCTGGACATTGTCCTTGATTTCCTCCATTACCGCTTGATTTTGTTGAATCACGTCATCTTCCCTCATGTAGTTTTTGTAGCCTACATAGAAAAGTCCGATGAGCGGGGCTGCGAGTAGCAGTAAGAACAGTAATAACATTTTTGAGTTGTTTTAAGTTTTAAAAAACCAAGAGGCGGCCTTGTGGAGTGGGTACCTCACACCTGACTACTTAGGGTACTAGATTCCACAGGAAGAGGTATGACCCCAACCAAGAAACCATTCCCCCCTTCGCGCGGGCTTCAGAAGGCTCCTAGACCGCCCCAAGGAAAATTCCCAATTAGCACAAAGTATCGAGATAGTGGGAATTTCTACCAAGATACCGATTTTTTTAACTTCTCCATGTGAAAGCGCACTCTTTGTGTGTACTCCTCATCTTCGGCATACCTAGAGTTAGGGCCAAAAGGTAAGTTGTTTAGTAACCACAAATACTGCTCTTCCGTTTCGATTTTCAAACCACGTTTTGAGGCAAGATGCAGAATACAACGTTGATAAGCGCCGTAATCTAATATTGACTCTTTCACATCACTGTAAGCAGCATGACCGTTTTTTTCTTTAAGCGCATAACCTCTTTGGGAGACTTTCATACCAAAACAGTTTTTATTCTGCTTAAATATGTTGCTATTAAAGTTGTCAGTCTCATGAACTGCTTGTGCCAGTACTACCCACTTGAACTTTATGTTCGCGTCGTCAATCGCGTTTTTTACCTTTTGGAGCGTTATCGGCTCTAGAGGTTTGTCGACGCTTAGTGAGTCTTTCGATTTCTCTGGTGAGTACACCAATGTCTCGCTTCTGCTTACCACTCTCCCTAATAAGTTCTTTACTAGCTGCGACACTAGCTCGAACTCTTTTTCGGGTAGGAGAAGGATTACGAGAAAACTGAATACCACCAGTTTCAGTGCGTATTGCATCCTTGATTCTTTTTGCGACGTCTGATATGCCGCGTTGAATTCTCATAAGAGCGAGTCCATAAGTATGCATCTCTTCATAAAAGAGTCTGCATATTATTATGATACTGCCCGAACGTCTGCCGTCGTACTTATTCAGGTCAAATCGAAGCAAGTCTGTTGGGTAATGACAGAATAGTTTGATATTCTGCCTCAAATCCGCCTCTAGCTTGACTTTTTGCTGCGAATTCAGGGCGGATAATTGCGCTTTGTTCAACCTGATTTCCAGAGAAATTTCTATTCTCGACGGGAAGAGTTCAATCAACATCATTCCGCCTTTAACGGGTGTGTATGATCTGATCATAACCTGATTTCATTTACCCCGAACAGATCTTCGAGTTGGTTGGCGATAAAGTAGTTGAAGCCATTCTCCATCCTCGGAAGTATGATAGCTCTGTTTGTACCCTGCCCATAGGAGACATCTTTCACTTCAGAATCGTGCGTGTCTTTGAGTTTCTGGATAAGGTCGGCCATCCTGAGAGGGATTGGAGCGCTTCTGGGATTCATCAGTTTTCCTCTTTCGTCAATAACCAGACGTACTTTCTGGCTCTCGATGAGAACGTACAGCATATTCTCTTTTCCGCCAGACGAAATAGGTACACCAGCCAGGTATGCTCTGGGATGGACCTGTATATCATTGGCGAAAATGAACTGCCCGTCTTTGTTCTGGGTTATTTGACCCGTGAGACAGATGTTCTCGTGTATGGTAAAATTGGGGTATTCGGACATTTCTTCTTTTATCGCGCTTGCTTGCTGACCGATGACAATTCTTTGGATCTGGTCAAGAAATACATTCGCAAACTCCGGGCGTTCTATTGGGCGCTTCTCAGGCACAAGCTTTAGTTTCGCTTGAGGAACCTGATTTTTTGATAGCGTCAAAAGAGCCGCACTGGGTACGTAATACTTTTGACCGTTTATCATTACCGGTGGATATTCGATAGAAGGAAGGTGAACCATGGTGTTAGAAAATTGTGGGGGAGAGTTTCCCCTCCCCCTAGTTAGAAAATTGTTTAGGAACTTGCCGGACTTGGGCTGAAGTTACAGCTGAGTGGTCTCAGCGATTTCAGCATCCACTGTTGTTTCACGAGGATCAACGGTCATTGCTTGAAGAGCGTTGACGGTGGCTTCGAGAAGGTCGTTTTTCAAGTTATCGGCTTCTGCTGCCAGATCTCTTGCTGCAGTACTGATCTTGCCGACCTTAGTAAGAGTATCGGCAAGGGTATTTGCAGGGAAGCTGACGTGGCCGGGAGCAACAGTTGCAGATACTTGCAGGGAATCAGCAGCAGCGTCATTCACAGGCAGCGGCATTTGTTCGATTTCCTCCACTTCGGATACGGGTACTTCTACTTCGGTGGTTGCCGAAATGGCACCTTCTGCAATCCGATCGTTCAGGACTTCCACGACTTCAGCGGGATCAACAGGTACATCCTGCTGAACCTCCATGTTGAGGTTCAGACCCATCACGCCAATAGCGACATCGTCTTGAGACTTGGCGTTGAGCATGGTGATCACCTCATCCAGTTCTGTCTGGAGCGCAGGGAAAGTTGGTGTGCCGGTAACATTGAGTTGGACGAGCTTCTCGAGGATCTGCGCCTCTTGGACAGCGCGGATGTTGTTGCCGAAGTTCTCACCGTCACGGTTCTTCAGCGCGGTGATGATCTCCTTTTCTCGAGGAGTTTGCTCATCCTCCGGCGTAAGAATCGCCAAGACGATCTCATCAGGGGTGATAGTTGTAGTTGCGCCGAGTCCAAAGTCAGCGTCAGTCATTGTTGGGATAATGCCATTGATAAATGCCATTTCTGAAAGAAAGTTTTGGTGTGAAGAAAAGAATATTTTTCCTCCGGGTACATTGTTGTACCTTTTAGCGCACTGATTGTCCGCTAAACACATATAAACGTAATCGTACTTACATTTAAAGTGCTCGGAAAAGATGTTTGTAGCTGGGATTAGAGAAAAGAGTTTGTTTTTGGGTTTAGAATGAGTTAAAACTATTAGAGTTCCATCCCGAATTCTGAATCCGGGCCTGGGTTTATCTTCGGGATTAAATGCCCCGAAATAGGTATGTAGATCAATAATCATCATCTTCGTCTGGATCCAGTACATCAACAGTAATGTACTCACCACCGCTGCTCTCACAAAGAGATTTAAGGTCATAGTTTGCTAGACCTAAGCAGTAGCAGTGAATAGTCACTGGCATTTTTCTTGGGGACACGTAATCTTGACCATCGTTGATTATTAAAACGTTAGTCTCTGGAGATAGGGTAATGCCATCAACCACGCCTGATTTTATGGAGGAACTTAACTCACTTAGAATTGAATCCAAATCAGTAGTACCACCACAACCAGTTCTAAAGGCATCTTTAAAGAACTCGACTGACTTAGAGTCGTGCACTTCAAATAAAGTATCCCGAGTCTCCTCGAACGGTGCAACCAACAAACGTACGTTTCCTTTAAGGACTTCGTCGAACATTGCATTCAAAATGCTAAGCACTTTTTCAACAACATAAGCGACTGACATTGAGCCTGAGTCGTCTATAAGGACGATTAGGTCTCTCTTGCATTTACTTATTTTCATCGGAAGCTTTACTCTAAGCGTCTTGTCGATCAAATTTAAGAAAAATAGATCGTCCTCTAACGCAAAGTCTTCGTCAGTTATATAGTCAATGTCTTTATCTTTTTTATACTTTCGCTTTTTATACTTTACTTTAGGCTTGCCTTCTATAAGATCACTATTTACAGAACCCTTAATAAAATCAAGGAACTTAAAGTTATCCACGATTTTGGGGATATCTGAAAAATAGCTTTTAGGTCTACCTACATTAGCTCTGTTGCCTTCAAAGAATCTGCCAAGAGGAGCTCCACCGGATTTTCCACCCGGATTGTCTTCGCCCTCTTGCTTATCAAATCCATCTATTTCTTCAGAGACTTTATTAGATTTCATTTTTACTTTATGCTGATTAGCGGTATTAGAAGCAATATATTTAAGAGCAAATTTCGCTTTCTTATCAAAAGTCATGCCATTGTTTTTAAGCATTGGCAGTAAGTCAGCGAGAATTTCTTTGCTTTTTTTGTTCCCTTCAAACTTGGTTATAGCTTTTTTGGGATTCTCGAAAACTAAATGGCTCATTACGTCCAAAAAGTTATCGAATTCTTCCTTTTGAAAATGGTCTATATTGTACTTATTATATAAATCAGCAGCATTTCCACTAAAGGATGGGTGCATTTGGGAGAGTTGTTAACTTTTGGGTGAGTCTTTGGGAGATCTGGGATAATCTTTCGCTTGCCAACTCGAGTTGATTTGTGTACTCGCCGGTAAACGGAACGTCTCTGATAGTGGTTAGCAGCACGTTTGCGGTATTGAATTTCTGGATGGCCTGCATGCAATCGCTTTGCGTTCTCATTGTGCGCTCCATACTCTCTGCTTCAGACAGATTTGTGAGTATCTTTTGCAGAGTTTCCAGATACGGCATCATTTTCTCCATCTCGACGAATTTAGCGTGGAGATCTGAAGAGATACCGTTGAAGTTCTTCAGATATGCTGAGTTTCCAAGCTCTTTATAGGCTTGGTAAAATCGTACAGCGCTACGAGGTGACATAAAGCCAGTAGAATTCACGAAAGCAGCAAATGTAGATACCAGCTTTGCTTGAGCATCAGCTATGCCCATAGAAGCAAACATTCTATCGAATGACTCTGCTTCGTAGTTATTCCATTCGGACTTAACTACGTAGTGAAAGCGGTCTATAAAAGCTTTTTGTGAATCTGTCTTTGCCCACACGTGTGGGTCTACATTGGTGCAGATAAACAAGCTTTCCATTCTGGATGGTACACACGTAAATCCGTTACAGTATTGTTTACGCGTAAGGGGATCGCGCATACCGGGAGGAAAATCTTCTGGAAGGTCAAGGCCCTCCTCGAGAACGACTATTTTGAAATTATACATGATATTATTTGTTATGTAGGTCTTTATGCCTGTCTCTCTGTACGCCTTAGCGTCTGCGTAACCAATAAAATGGTCACTAGAAGACTCTGATGAACAGGCGTGAAGGAAAACTTCTGTATGATAGAATTCCTCACCTTTGAGTATTTTTATTGCCTCTTCTATTAGACCTGATTTAGCGTGACCGCCAAGACCGTATAGAATACAGTTCTTGTGGTTAACCAAAGACACAGAAACAGCTTCAACTGTCTCCGGTACATTTGGGTAACGCTCTATAAGAGCACTGATTAGTTCGTCTACTGACATTTTTTGATTTTATAAGGGGGGAATAAATCCCCCCGTGAACTCAATATTGATCCAAGTTGTGCTTCTCTATAATAGAGATGAGGGTTTGAGCATAATGAGGCGCTGTAGCATAACGGCAACGCTTCAACCCATAAGCCCATTTTTTGTAATCGTTTCCGTGCTTCTTTAGAGACCCGTATCTTTTGCCAGATAGAAGTTCAGCGTAAGCAGTAAACGCAGCTTGGGCGGTTTGATACCGGTAGAATCTGTCGTTTTTGTGATCATCTGGATGTTGTATGCAGTGACCTTTCTGACATCTTTTTCCAAAACATTTCATCGCAAAATAGTTGTGGAATTGCGACAGTTTGTTTGTTCCGGATCCAGATTCCAAAAGCGCTTGCCCTACAGAAATAGCTATGGGAATACCATAATCTTCTTGAATTTTCTTTGCAAAAGGCAGAGCGTATTTGATGAATGCAGCCGGTCTTGCTTGTTTTGGGAGTAACAAAAAATTCGGCTTACCGGCAGAAAAGACCTCTATTGTTCTTTTTATAACCTTAGGAGGTTTTTTATAAACAATGCGGCCTTTTTCGGCAGGTTTGAGCTTTCTGCTGACAGATGCTTCTGCCCTTGGAATTGTTTTGGGCTCCACAACTTCTTCCTGAACAGGGATTACAGATTCCACAAGTGGAGGAACTGTTTTTTCCAGAGAATCCAGTGCTTCAGCTGGAATTTCGGTGTTCTCTTTTGATTTGGGTTCTGTCCGCATAATGAGGACTGCCAGAGTTATAACCATGCAAAATGCTATGGCGCTGCTGGCTGATGTTTTAGGTTCTTTCGTAACCGTTTTTTGCACCACAGGGGGTTGCCATTTTTGTATTGACATACGGCGAGTTTTTTATTGGTGAAATTAAAAAGCCCACTACTACTAAAACCCAATACAGGAACGGTACTGTATTGTAGGGGAGAAATAGTGTGGGCAACAACCTAATTTTCATCGGGCTGTTTACCGTTCTTGGACCATGTGTTTTGCGCTCTTTCGCGCATTTTCTTGAGTTCTTGATACTCGTCAAAGAGAATTTTGAACTGTTCATAGGCGTTCGGGTAGTCGCGTTCGGGGAGCTCAAGTAGTGAAAGAACTTTGTCTCTTACCCGTTGCATTGCATCGGTAAACGTCGGTTCCGGAAGAGCTTTGCTTTTCTTTGATAGCATTGCTGATATGAGTATCGCAATTACTACCGCGCCGATAGAAAGAATCATGAATTCTTCCTCAGTGAGATTTATTTCTTGCATCTTCTTAGAATTTTGTTAAAGACGTGAGAAAATACGTGCTGGTAGTTACTGTAAAGTACAATTACAAACCAAGCAATTCCAACTGCAGTCACTATAGCATCTGCGTAGATAGCAAAGTACTGCTCTTTAGTTATGGAAATTTTATCCATTGGCTTAGAATTTTGTTAAAAAAGTTGACAAAAAACTTGCTTTTTGTATTTTAATTTTGTATCTTTGCGCCTGTATTACTAGGACGTTGGAAATCCTAGTTCACCCCTACATCACCCTTCGGTAAGGTCAAGAGGGGGGTTAGAAGTCGGATTACCTCTGAATTGAGGGTTTTCTCCGATAGATACGAAACTAAACTACATACAGCCTACAGTGAGTTACAATTAGCTTGGGTATGACCCATGAAGCCAACCAGGTACGTGTCGTAAGGAAACTTACTAATCGTGGCGTTGTTGCTCTAACGATAAAGAGTATTACGATTGTAACGAGGTTTTCGTTGCACTGCTGTAGATGTACCCCGGACAAGGAGGATCAAGTTGTAGTTGTGAAAGAAGATAAGGCTTACCCTTAAGAGTCCCTGAAAGTGGGACAGGGGATACCTATATCTAGAGGGGAAGTTTGTTAAAGATGAAGGATGTAATTGGAGCCGAAATAAATTTGACAACTAAAACCAACATAATAACAAAGAAAACATCATTGTCTCTCATAGAAGAATGCCAAATGAAATGTGCAAGCATTCCAATTGGAATCATTCCTATTATAACGGCAATTAAAAATTTGAGTTTTTTCATGCCACAATGAGTTTTTCTGTTTGAAACAATTCTGCGAAAGGGTTAAAGAACCCGCAAAGAAATCCGAGTGCGATTGCAATAATCATTGTTTTCTTTTTTTAATGTGTGAAACAAATTTGTGGATGCCAACTGCAATTATGATTGCGGTAATAAGAATCCACAGGTGAAAAAGAAATGTTGTAAACTCGCTTTTCATCGGTCAAACTTTTTAGAAAGATAATCTAATAAAGCGAGGACTATTTTGTGTGATGTAAAACCTGCAAAGAGAAGACAAATACCAAAAACGCAAAAGTTTCTGCTTTGAAGAATGTACATACACAAAAGAGTTATACTTCCAGTTAGAAATGCCCAGAAGCAAATTACTCCTAAGGAAGCTATGCAATATTTATTCATACGTATTTACTGTAGTCAAAGTTAGGGTCAATAAAATTTTTGTAGATCATAAGCCCAATGCGTTTTACGATTCTTATAGCTAGCATTACTTTAATGACAACTAGTAAGTCGTAAAGAAGTGGGTAAGTTGTTGTGCGAAATTGAAAACCATATTCTTCAAATAGAAATTCAAAGAAACTTCCTTCAATTATGCACATTGTGCCGTAAAATAAGGCGGCCAACAAAAGTCCCAAAATCATTACAATTTTGAGAATGAAATCAGCAAATTTTTCCATCGTTCCTTAAAAATGTACCCAATCCGAAAAGGAAAAGGTAGGTGAACAATTGTTCTGCTGTAAAGTTGTCAAAAGCATGCTTAATAGCAGCACCGACAATTGCAGCGGTAAAAAGATGAAAGGTGTTAAACCTCTTCACATAAAGGAGTTTCAGCATTCAGAAAATTTTATTTTGTTTACAAAACTCTACTGCTTCCTGTAAAGAGGCAGCGTAGAAAGATTTCGGTGAGTTTGAATTACTTGGCCGTATAGTGTCTCCAACTACAGTATAAAAGTTTGGCGCATTGTGTTCAGAAATTGACATATATTTTTGATATATCATTTCCGGCGTTTGCAAAACTTTATATTCTCTAGCAAATTGACGTATTATAAAAAGCGTTGAAGATGCATCAGAATCGTTTAAAAACGAGACGAGTGAGTATAGTACGCCAATGCTAAAATAAAAGCTCTGAGAGGCCTTTAAATCAGCGACAAGTACATTCTTTTGGAAGTTCATGTTGTTCAAAAGATTAAGGGAGACAACATTACATCATCCCCCTTATGAAAACAATTCAAACTGGTTTTTTTATCTTTCCCATATAGGGCTGAAGATATTCCAAAGAAGCACCGCGTTTTCGGATGTACCCATTGCATAAACAGATCTTCCAATGCAGTCTATTGCTTGTAGAGAAAACTCTCCGTAGCGATAAACTAAACGCACTGTAGTTTCGGGATGTGATTGATGGGAGTCATCCCAATAACATTCTCCCCATTCAAATTGATAGAAAATGGAGGCAGAACGCGGGTGTTCAATACGTATCACAATATTCGGATCGGTGTAGACTGCAGATATTCCAATGGAATCTGAGTCTTCTTCTTTACTGTGCATTACAAAAACCCCATTTTTTAAGTCTAGGGAAAAGTTTGCAGGCCAGTGTACCCAATCAACATCTTGGATTGTCAGGGAGTCTGTAATAAATTGGCCGATTTGGCGTAAATCGCCGTAGGCTTGTGCTGTATAAGAATGAGCGATAACAGTATCACCCATTTTTTCAGCGGTGTGGATAGTGTATTCTTCTCCCAAAGAATTCTGGGAATAAGAAGATACACCGATTTGGATTGTTGACTTATCGGACTGTGCCGAGACCAGAAGGGGGAAAAATCCCATCAAGATAAAGAAAAACAGTTTCATTTTTTGCCTGTTTATAAATGATTGAATCTTTCTTACAAAGATATATGTATTCACTATCGAATACATAATAATCAGTGTCAGAAATTATTGTGTCAGGGATTAAAGTTGTATTAGTTTTTCTTGGGATAGAGTTTATTATAAGAGCGATGCCCGCTATACCAATTGCGAACATCATCAAAGCCGTGAATTTATCTATTGCTTTCATGCCCCGGTAATGGGAGTCGAACCCACAATTTGTTTTGTAAAGCGTGCGAACACTGAGTTACATTACAAACCACCTGTGTACCGGGAAAATGCCCCCACAATCTTACGACTACAAGGGCAAACTAAAACCTTACATCAGCATCCGCTGTTTTTCAACAGTGGTATGACAATAAAACAGCTTCAATGAAAATACTCCCCTATCTTACGACAGAAGAGTAGTATCTAAACCTTTCGTTATGCTAGATCCTGATGTGCCCTCTCTTTAGAAGACATTACCAGAATTTCTTAATTCAAAAGAAGCTCCCCCACTTTACTTTTAAAGCGAAGGAGCAGCCAACCATCGTCAGTCTTTTGTAATTCCTCGTGCCTTCCAATAGTCAGTTTGAGGGTTAGTGCAGCTCATTTTAGGAGCACAGGAGCAGAGGAATACAGTGACGACAACCGCCAGAGCGAGCAGAAAAAGTTTGATCGCACGGTTGAGTTCATTACTCATTTTCATAAAAAGAGATTTAAATAGTGAAACAATTTCTTAAATCAAGAGGAACCCCACTCACTTTTGAATGGGGCCCTCAAGACTCTCATGAAAAGTTTTCTTTTTATATTTTCTACGAGGAGTAGCAAGCTTGTTCTCGTAGCGTTCTTTTACATCTTCAAAGGTATCTTCTGGAGTGATGTGTAGATTTTTTATTATAGGCACTTTTTTTAAGTATATTATAAGATCCTTTCTTTTAGCGTAATTGGTTAAAAACCTTAACTGATCCATAAGAGGTATCTCTTTAGAACAGTCAGCATTTTGAGAAAGGTATTCTTTATCGTAATGAATCGCCATGTTTTTAAGTTAAGCGAGTTTACGTTGTTACGTCCTCACTGCTTTACGAGGGCTTTGAACCTCTTAACTTAAAAAAAGAACCCTCCCTCTTTTGGGAAGATCCTTCGTTCTCACTATTAAACCTTTTTATTCCACAACTTCGAGGATTACGAAAGTCGAGTTTTTTCCTTTGATTGTGTCAGGTGCAGGATTTGTTTCGTCGATTAAACGACGATCAATCCAGCAGATCTTATGTTGACCTGCTTTTTCACCTGAGATACAAATTGATTTCGCTTCTACCATGTTGTCCTCGCAAGAAGCAAGAGAGCAGATGGTGAAGAAAGCGATGATTATAAGCACGATGTTTTGTGCTGCAAAGAGGAGAAAGAATTTTCTCATGTTGTTAGGTTTATATTTTTAGATGTGAAGAATTTCGTTTTTATAAGGTTTAAGCCTTTTTAGAATACGGCCGTTGTTGAATATGACATTGCTTGGGATTTCTCCGTAACAGTCATACACAGTGGCGTAATACCCTAAATGTAAGGCTTGTACTACTACTGAACAAGCAGCACCAATATACTTATACGTTTTAAAGTAGCTTCCACCTTTAGGGTCGCTTATAAACGCAGTATACTGTGCCACCATTTGTTTTCTCTTTCTTTTCATGAGATAGAGATATTTTGTAAGGGTTAAAATAAGGGCAACATTTCTGCCGCCCTTACAATCTAAATCAACCCTTCAATTAGAAATTTGTGTTTTTCTTTTGATACAGTCCACTTAAGGAGTACTACATACGTACAGTCGCTACGTCATCCACCAAATACGTCTTCGGGAGGAGTTGTTTTTCTTTTCCGAAGGTCAATGCATACCACGAAATCCTCCTTTTTCGAGGATATGCCTACAATCTTAAGGGTAAGATAACCCTTTGCAGATTGTGAAAAAGAGACAACCTTGAAGTACACACCGTCCATCTGCCAAAGGGTGGGATGGAGTTCCACAGCTTGAGTAATTGGGTTACCCAAGGGGTCCAGATTATTTGTGGGGAGTTCCACAAAGTCTGGAGAAAGAAGCTGAACAAAAACTGGTTTCTTGGTGTTGTTAAACTTCAGAACGTTAACCATTTTTTTAGGTTTAAACAGTGAACAATGATTGAGGTTGAGCTACCATGCCCTCCGTGTATTTAGGAATTTATTTAATCTCGTTTCCAAGGAACATATACGAGAAAATGGGGGAGAATAGATCTCCCCCGGTATTTACTTTAGGTGAGGATCGCATCAGATTCGCCATGAAGTTTGCCCATAACGTAGACTGCGTTAGCGTATTTAGATACGCGAGTTTTCAGCCACGCTATTTCCATGATAACGTCGTCCCTGTCTTCAGGAGATATCCCCTGCAAAGAATTTACCTTAGAAACCAAATCAGCGAAATGATTTTCCACTTTTTTAGTTTCTTCGTGGTCTGTCACTTCTTTGAGTTTGGTGTGGGTTAAATTTTCCATGTTGTTAGATTTAAGTTTGAAAAAATACACGCTTATCTGGGAACTCAGGCAAAGACGCGAGATAGGCTAAAAAGCGTATCTGGTCAGCAGCACTTAAGCACGTGTACATCCACATATCCACCAGTTTTCTCTGGATATGCAGTGATTTATCACCATCAGAATGTTTTAGTTTACTTACATGCCTAAACAAACAATCGGCAATGCCACTTTCGTGGAACAGGGAGTGTGCTGTGGGAATTGTTTTATTACACGCTAATTCCCTATGCGTGGAACCTTACCTAGGATAGGATTTACCGTTGGTTTGTCCTAGGATTTAGAGAAAAAATAGTTGGACAGTACAAACTGCCCTTACACCTGTTCATTCAGGTTAATTCCTTCAACCCCTGTCTGAGGTCATCTCCAGCCAATGTGCTGGAATCCTGTCTTTGCTGTTTCGTTTTCTTCCGAAGATATTGTAATCCCGTTCAATACGGGAAGCAATCCTTGGTGAAACACGTCTTTTTTTCCTCTTTTCGGGGATTACTCCCCATCGTCTCAAACACTGGTAAAAGATGTAGTTTACACTTCCATCATGGAAATGCATTTCTACTCCGTTTACTTCCCAGATTTCCATTGGTTGGAAACCGTCTTCTTTAGGGGTATACCCTTTGAAGATCATGGTTACTGGAATTCGTACGCCTGTTTTTTTGTTTGATATGGTGAATGTCTTTACCATGAGAGATGCGTTTACACTCGCCAGTGTTTTTTGTTAAATGTGACCTCATTAAATGAACGCGATTGGCCTAACACGGTTTATACTCCCCAATCGGAGTTGAAGAAAAGAGGGGGAATTGCTTCCCCCTTATTTATCTTCATTGTATTCTTTTATGAATTCCCTTATGTTTTTAACCTCCTTACAATTTCCGTATATCATATCTATGCTTCCGGATACATTTTGGAATATGGCTTTTTCGGCTTTACCGTTTTTTGTGAGGTAGGCCACACTGAAGACAGTGCATCCTGAGGCCATTGTTTTTTCTTCATACGCTATGATTTGTAGCATGAGATTTGCCATATTTATATGTCCGCTTGGCTAGCGGGGTTTTGGTTAAAAAAAGAGCGGCTTGGTTTGAACCGCTATATTTATGTACAACTTACGGTTAAGTAAGTTATTTACAGTGTTTAGGGAACAATGGGGTAGTTAGCGGTTAAAAGATATGTTGTTAGTTTTGGACATTACGAAACGTCCTTTCACTCGTTCATTCGAGTCTTAATCCTTCTTAAGCCTCCATCGCCGCAGCGATTTCAGAGGCCGTGTATCTCTCCGCCGCTTTGGGCACGAGATATTTCACCGCGTCTGGACCCTTATCGTTTGGGTCCGGGTAATACGTCCCGAAGGACATCTTACCTTTGCCACCGGCTTTCACCAGTGGCAGTAAATCACACAAATGCAGGCGCAACTTTGCCTGCAGTGTACCAATTTGCAGGGTACACAACGCCCTGTAGACGTCTTCCCCTGTGGCCACAACTGCCCCGTTGGACAGTTTGGTTGTGCGGCCAGATTTCACCACACCCTCGTGAGAGAGGATTGTTACTTCGTGCGTGCCGTCCTTTGCAAGAGCAAAGAAAGCCTCGTCGCACTCTATCCCAGATACCTGGGTAGGAGTGTGGAGACTTCCGCCCTTGAAAGACGACAGAACTTGAGCCTTGACGGCCTCCGATACTATCGGAGTACCGCCAATCACCAGTGAGTCTGACATAATCAAAGAAGATTGAGCCACTACCCCATTTGTTCCGACAAAAGCGCAGCGGGGGTATTCTGTTGTGGACTAGTGTCCCTTAGGCGCGTATATATTTTAGGGGGGGGGTATACCTACCCCATCAATATTGTAAAAAA
>Ga0315903_10000460_pt1 | contig 61251 bp, 60 predicted proteins | sample LakEriMetagenome_7_FD_203524 | JGI IMG/M metagenome (GOLD analysis project Ga0315903, IMG submission 203524) | Freshwater fungal communities from buoy surface, Lake Erie, Ohio, United States - Buoy 2 MA119 | ecosystem: Environmental > Aquatic > Freshwater > Lake | place: USA: Lake Erie, Ohio... | reverse complement strand
ATCCAATTGCATTTGGCGCTGATGTGGTGGTGCACTCGGCTACCAAGTATTTGGCGGGTCATGGCACCACCTTGGGCGGTGTCATTGTAGAAAGCGGCAAATTTCCCTGGGACAACGGCAAATTTCCGGGCATGACCGAGCCTTCGCCGGGCTATCACGGTGTGAAGTTTTATGAAACCTTTGGCGACTTTGGCTTCACCATGCGCTGTCGCATGGAGTGCCTGCGGGTTTATGGCGCGTCACTCAGTCCCATGAGCGCTTGGCAAATTTTGCAGGGCGTTGAAACTCTGCCATTGCGCATGGAAAGACACTGCAGCAATGCTTTGGCTGTGGCCCACTTTTTACAAAGTGATCCGCGTGTGGCTTGGGTTAATTACCCAGGTTTGCCAGACCACCCCCAAAATGCATTGGTCCAAAAACAAATGCGAGGCGCATCGGGCTTGCTGGCTTTTGGTGTGAAAGGTGGCCTAGAACAAGGGGTGAAATTCATTGAAGCAGCCCGCTTCATGAGCCACTTGGTCAATATTGGCGATACCCGCACCCTCATTAGCCACCCCGCTAGCACCACGCATCGACAACTCAATGAGGAACAACAATTGGCTGCTGGTGTTGGCCCCGACATGATTCGAATTTCGGTCGGCCTAGAACACATCGATGATATTTTGTGGGATATCGATCAAGCCTTGAATGCAGCCATCCAAACATCCGTTCATGGAATTTCAAAATGACCAACATCTTTGATCAAGACCTAGATCCCAATTCAGCCAATTTCACGGCGCTTTCACCAGTCAGTTTTGTGGAGCGAAGTGCCGAGATCTTTGGCGATTTAAGTTCGGTTGTCCATGGCCACCGAAAATACACATGGGCCCAAACGCGAGACAGATCTGCAAGGCTGGCCGCTGCACTTCGATCACTGGGCGTCGAGCGCGGCACCACGGTCAGCGCCATGTTGCCCAATACCCCAGAGATGGTAGAAATTCACTATGCAGTGCCTGCCCTCAATGCGGTGCTTAACCCACTCAACACCCGGCTTGATGCCGCCCTGATTGCCTGGCAGCTTAATCACTGCGAGTGCGCTGTGCTCGTCACAGACCGAGAGTTTGCACCGGTCATGGCCAAAGCCCTGGACATTTTGAAAACTCAATTTGACAGATCCATTGTGGTGATCGATGTATGCGACTCTGAATACACAGGCCCTGGCGAACAGCTTGGGCAATTTGAATATGAAGCTTGGCTCGCATCGCACGAACCGCTGTCCAAATTAGATGGACCGCAAAACGAGTGGGATGCCATTGCCGTCAGCTACACCAGCGGCACCACAGGTGACCCCAAGGGTGTTGTCACGCATCACCGCGGCGCTTACCTGAACGCTGTGAGCAATGTGGCCACTTGGACCATGCCGCACTTCCCCACTTATTTATGGACCTTGCCCATGTTCCATTGCAATGGTTGGTGCTTTCCTTGGACGGTGGCCATGCTGGCCGGCACGCACGTGTGCTTACGCCGCGTAGAAGCTCAGCCCATCTTAGACGCCATGCGACAGCACAAGGTCAACCACTACTGCGCAGCACCCATTGTTCACAGCTTGATTTACAACGCCCCAGAAAGCATGCGCGCTGGCATCAACCAGCAAGTCAGGGGCATGGTGGCAGGCGCTGCGCCACCCGCGGCCATGATTGAAGGCATGGCCAAAATTGGTTTTGACATCACGCATGTTTATGGCCTGACAGAAGTTTATGGACCCGCCAGCGTGGCAGTCAAACGAGAATCTTGGGCCCACGAAAGTCTGACAGAACAAACTCGCTTGAATGGAAGACAAGGTGTGCGGTATGTGCTTCAAGAAGGCATGACTGTCATGGACCCCGAAACCATGGCCGAGTGCCCTGCCGATGGCACCACCATGGGCGAGATTATGTTCAAGGGCAACATTGTGATGAAGGGCTATTTGAAAAACCCACGCGCCACCCAAGAAGCTTTTGCAGGAGGCTGGTTTCACACGGGTGACCTCGCCGTCATGGAACCCGATCGCTATGTGAAAATCAAAGACCGCAGCAAAGACATCATCATTTCGGGTGGCGAGAATATCAGCTCTCTCGAGGTAGAAGATGCAATCTATCGCCACCCCTCTGTATTAGCATGTGCTGTGGTTGCCAAACCAGATCCTAAATGGGGCGAGTCACCTTTGGCATTTGTAGAGGTCAAATCTGGCGCCAGCGTGACTCAAGCCGACTTGATAGCGCATTGCAAAAACTTGTTGGCCAGCTACAAAGTGCCTAAAGAAATTCGCTTTGAGGAGATTCCAAAAACCTCTACAGGCAAAATACAAAAATTCCAACTGCGCGAACGCGCTAAAAATGTCAACTGAATTCAAAAAGGCAATCACGATGACACACTCAGACGCTCCCTTGGTTCTTCGGCACGACGACGATCGCGGCGTGTGCACCCTCACCTTGAACCGGCCCGCTGCTTTCAACGCATTGAGCGAAGAGATGCTCACGGCCTTGCAAAGCGAGCTCGACAGTTTGTCCAAAAGCCAGAAGCTGAGAGTTCTTGTTATTGCGGCTGCTGGCAAAGCTTTTTGTGCGGGTCATGACCTAAGGCAAATGCGCGCAGAGCCTTCTATAGATTACTACCAAAAGCTCTTTTCGCAATGCGGAAACATGATGCTGAGCATTCAAAAATTGCAAGTACCCGTCATTGCCAAGGTACAAGGCATAGCCACCGCTGCTGGCTGCCAACTGGTTGCCCAATGCGATTTGGCTGTGGCTTCTTCAGAGGCCAAGTTTGCGGTGAGCGGCGTCAATTTGGGTTTGTTTTGCGCCACCCCCAGTGTGGCTTTGTCTCGCAATGTGTCGCGCAAAGCTGCTTTTGAAATGCTGGTCACTGGCGATTTTTTAAGCGCCCAAGATGCCTTGAAGGAAGGCTTGATCAATCAAATTGCCGAACCCGAAAATCTCGACTCATGCCTAGAGACCTTGCTTGCCAAAATTCTTACAAAACCTCAAGTTGCGTTGGCCATGGGCAAAGAGTTGTTTTATATGCAACTCGAAACTGGCATTGAAAAAGCCTACGAATATGCGTCGCAAACCATGGCTTGCAATATGATGGACAACTCAGCACTTGAGGGCGTGCAGGCCTTCATCGAAAAACGCAAACCCGACTGGTCTGCAACTTAGCAGGTCTGCTTTAGCCGTTCGCTGCCAAATCTAAAAAGACTCGACCGTTTTCAATTTTGACGGGCCATGCTTTTACAGACTCTGTGGCTGGACCGCACGCTACAGACCCATCACGCACGTCAAACATTGCTTGGTGAAAAGGGCACTCTACAAAGTTGCCCTCTACGAAGCCTTCGCATAGCATTGCATTGCCGTGGCTGCATTCGTTGTTGATCGCAAACACGCCATCATCTACTTTGAATATAGCGATGTCGTGATTCAGTGGTGTCACGGCAATGCCTGCACCTTCAAACAAATCAGCCTCTGCGGCTACATCAATCCAATTGCTCATGATTAAACGGGGTAAATGATGGAGTTGGGAATCATCTCACTGTCGTAGATGCAAAGGCGCTCTTCAAATTTAAAGCCCTCTGGCGTTTGAACAATGATGTCAAGATAGCGGCCCACATTGAAAACAGTTGATTCTTTGTCGAGCTTGGTGCGAAAAACTGCGTAATTGGCTTCACTGAAAATACGGCCTTGTTCTACTTTGCGCACCACGGGCGCGCCCACCACATGTCGCTGGTAATAGGGATCATGGAACAAAGTTTCAGAAATGCCATAGACCCTGTCTTTGAGCATGCCTTTGCTTGTCAGCGACAAAGTGGCCAAAGGGAAACCTCGGTCGTAGTTTTCACGAGGCTGTAGTTTGTAAACACACTTTTCAGTGAAAAATTCTGGCCAAAGATCCCATTGACCACTGTCAACTGCACTGGCGTAATCAGCATAGAGTTGTTGGATACCCAACCAAGTTTGCATGTCCACCATGATCAACTCTCCATCACTTTTCGCCAATAGGCATACATGCCACGGATGAGTGTCTCTGTCACCATGTGATCTGTTTCTTCGACATCACGCCCCCCCAACTCGGCCAAAGTGCGATGCTGAGGCTTGCTTTCAAAGGCTTGTTGAGAAAACTCAATCACTTCACCGTCATCGGCTGAAACAAAACCTGCAGGACCAAACAAATTGGCTTGTCGCAGGCGGCGCTCTGTCATCTCATTCGTGTCGTCCTCAAAGCCAAAGTGCGTCCAAACAAAATCGAATGCGCCATGCCCATCGGGCTGAATGTGTCTGGTAGAAACACTGTTCACTTGCTGCTGAAAAATAACACTGGGAAACAAAGTCATCATGACTGCAGTTGGCCCACCCCACCAAGCCTCTGGCACGATGTCTAAGAAGCTAGGGTCGTTCAATTGCATGCTGGCTTTGAAGCTGCTCACTTGCGTCACATCGGATGCTTGGCCTGTGGCTTGCCCCGCAGTACCGCGTGTCGAAATCATGGCCGCATGCCGATGGTGGTCATCCATGCGCAGCTCGCTTTGATTGTCAGCACGCCAAAGCCCAAAGGTGACAAACCAAGTGTGCAACAAACCGGGGTGGTAAGGGTCTTTGATGTTCTCTTGCATGAGCTTCCAGTTGCCTGGAATACGCTGCCTGTTATAGCCCAATATTTTGAGTTGGCGACGATTGAACAAACGATCAAAGTACTGAAGGATGGTAGGACCCATAAAGTCTTCCAATGACTCAACGCCATGGTCAAAGGAAGCGAACACCACCCCACCGCGCAAGGCCACCTTCAATGCATTCAGGCCGTGATCTTTGGGATCAAAATCGGCAGGCATGCCACCATTGACTTTACCGTCTTGGCGAACGCCGCGCCGAAATGGCACGCCCTGCAATTTGCCGTCTAGAGCATAGCTCCACTGGTGGTAAGGACAAACAAGCTCTTTTTTATTGCCATGTCGCTCGCGGCAAAATGCCATGCCACGATGCGCACAAACATTTTCCACCACATGAACTTGACCATCTTGGCTGCGAATCATGATCACAGAACGCTCGCCAATGGATGTTCGCTTGAAATCACCCGTATTGGGAATTTCTGCCTCTAAGCCAACGTAGCTCCAGTGCGCTTTGTAAAAGAACCGCTCCAGCTCTTTGGCATGGATATCAGATTGGGTGTAAATAGCAAATGGGATGCGACTGGTACCACGGGTCTCCCAGTGAATGGGTTGCTCGATCATGGACACATAACTCCGATACGTTTCATACGCCAATCATGCCACGCTGTCAGGCCTTCATACAGACTGACCGACAAGCGTCAACGGCCTTGTTAACTTCTAATTTCCCTGAATAGCCTACCCTTTTCCGCATTGCGAAATTTGATCTCATTATTTATCATAGGAACCCCTATCAGCGGGCTGTCAGGGGCTACTTTTAAGATCTAATACTGACTGAATCAATCTCTTGCAGATATAAAAACGAGGACGCAAATGGCCAACCCAAAATCGAAGATTATTTACACCCTGACCGACGAAGCCCCATTGCTGGCTACCGCGGCTTTTTTGCCTGTCATTCAGGCCTTCACTCAGCCCGCTGACATCGAAGTTGAAACCAGTGATATCTCCGTTGCAGCTCGCGTTTTGGGCGAATTTCCAGACTACCTCACACCCCAACAAAAAGTGCCAGACAATTTGGCAGATTTGGGAAAGCGCACGCTCCTGCCAGAAACAAACATCATCAAATTGCCCAACATCAGCGCTTCTGTGCACCAGTTGACTGGCGCCATCAAAGAACTCCAATCCAAAGGATTTCATGTTCCTGATTACCCAGAAGATCCCAAGACGGATGCTGAAAAAGCCATTCGGGCACGCTACTCAAAATGCTTAGGCAGTGCGGTCAATCCCGTTTTACGTGAAGGCAACTCAGACCGCCGCGCGCCCTTGGCTGTGAAAAACTACGCCAGAAAAAATCCGCACAGCATGGGCGAATGGAGCATGGCTTCTCGCTCGCACGTAGCACACATGAAACACGGCGATTTCTACCATGGCGAAAAATCCATGACTTTGGACAAAGCGCGTGATGTTCGCATGGAGTTAATCACGAAGTCTGGCAAGACCATGGTGTTAAAGCCCAAGGTCTCCCTGCTGGCTGGCGAAATCATTGACAGCATGTACATGAGCAAAAAGGCCTTGTGCGCGTTTTACGAAGAGCAGATGGAAGATGCTCGCAAATCGGGCGTGATGTTCTCACTGCATGTCAAAGCCACCATGATGAAAGTGTCACACCCCATCGTTTTTGGACATGCTGTCAAAATCTTTTACAAAGAAGCCTTTGAAAAACACGCTAAGTTGTTTGATGAGTTGGGTATCAATGTCAACAACGGCATGGTCGATCTTGAAGAGAAGATAGCAACATTGCCTCATTCTTTGCATGACGAAATCGTTCGCGATTTACACGCTTGCCACGAACACCGCCCCGATTTGGCCATGGTCGATTCAGCCAAAGGCATTACCAACTTGCATGCGCCCAACGATGTGATTGTGGATGCTTCCATGCCCGCCATGATTCGAATTGGTGGCAAGATGTGGGGTGCAGACGGCAAACCCAAAGACACCAAAGCAGTTATTCCCGAGTCCACATTTGCCCGCATTTACCAAGAGGTCATCAATTTCTGCAAAACCAACGGCAACTTTGATCCCCGCACCATGGGCACAGTGCCCAACGTTGGCCTGATGGCGCAACAAGCCGAGGAATACGGTTCACACGACAAAACATTTGAAATTGCAGAAGACGGCATTGCCAACATTGTGGACATCGCCACAGGCGAAGTTTTGTTGTCACAAAACGTTGAAAGTGGTGACATCTGGCGCATGTGCCAAGTTAAAGATGCACCCATCCGAGATTGGGTGAAATTGGCAGTCACTCGTGCGCGCAACTCAGGTACACCTGCTTTGTTCTGGCTTGATCCCTATCGCCCCCATGAGGCGGAAATGATCAAGAAAGTGGAAACCTATTTGAAAGACCACGACACCAAGGGCTTGGACATTCAAATCATGTCCCAAGTTCGCGCCATGCGCTACACGCTTGAACGCGTGATTCGCGGCCTGGACACCATTTCTGTCACCGGCAATATTTTGCGTGACTACCTCACCGATTTGTTCCCCATTATGGAGCTAGGCACCAGCGCCAAAATGCTGTCCATTGTGCCTCTCATGGCTGGCGGTGGCATGTACGAAACAGGCGCAGGCGGTTCAGCACCTAAACACGTAAAGCAACTGGTGGAAGAGAACCATTTGCGTTGGGACTCTCTGGGCGAGTTCTTGGCTTTGGCAGTTTCTTTGGAAGATCTGGGAATCAAAACTGGCAACAACAAGGCCAAAATCCTAGCCAAGACCCTGGATGTCGCCACTGGCACATTGTTGGCTAACAACAAAAACCCATCCACCAAAACAGGTGAATTGGACAATCGCGGCAGCCAGTTCTACTTGGCCATGTACTGGGCCCAAGAACTCGCGGCGCAAACTGAGGACAAGGATTTGCAAGCCAAGTTTTCAACATTGGCCAAATCTTTGACAGAAAATGAAAAGAAAATAGTGGACGAATTGAAAGCCGTACAAGGCAAACCTGTGGACATTGGTGGCTACTACAAACCCTCTGCAGATTTGCTTCAACAGGTCATGTGCCCAAGCAACACTTTCAATGCCATATTGAAAACTGCACACACTTAAACAAAGCCTGCATCAAGTACTTTGACAGCAGTTGATTGCCCAAGCCGCATCCTGAATTGGGTGCGGTTTTTTTATGCATCAAAAAGATCCGTTTGATTCAAATTCCGAGCCGATGCTCTACCGGCTGGTTTTTTTGATTTTTTCACTTTGGCGGCCGCTTTGAGGGGAGAAAGCTCCAGAATTGCGGGTTTTTTCTTTTCGTCGGATGCTGCGCCCAAGTTTTGTGCAGCTGGTTTTTTGTCCAGCAGGTCTACAGGCCAGCGCTTCAATCGTTTTAATTCGCCGCGATTCATGCAGCGATAAACCGCCAGCAACTCCGCAGATGTCTCAGACTCCAGCGCGACATATTGTTTGCCAAGGTAGTTGATCTCTCTACCCATGATCGACAAAGACCCTTCACTTGTTTTGAGGTCTGTTCTAGAAAAGGCCGTAATGGCCCTCAAGATAATCTTGTTCATTTAAAGTCTAGTCAATTAACCAATAGTTAGATGACGTTATGTTACTTAACAAATAGTTGAAAAACAATAGGTTATCCTCTGAATGCATCCCAGATAAGCTTCAAAGACACTAGAAAAAGTCCTGCTTGAAGCAATTTGAAAAACCAAGCATCGGCAATTCGTTTGGTGAGATAGGCGCCTAAAACTGTGCCTAACAACGCAAAAGGCACCAAGACAAGCGCATTCACCATGTCATCCCATTTGTAGGGGCTGAGATTTTGATAGGGGCCAATTTTGGCCAAATTGATGATGGCAAACAAAATGGTGGCGGTCCCTGCAAACTCAGCCTTAGGGAGTTTTTGGGGCAGTACAAAAACCTGAAAAGGTGGGCCTCCCGCATGGGCAATGAAACTGGTAAAACCACTCGCCGCCCCCCAGAAAGCACCTTTGGGAACCGACGCTGGCATGGCGTCCTCAACTTGCCCACGCTTTAACCAAGTCTGCAAACAAAAACTCACCCCTACCAAGCCGATGATGAGTTTAATGGTCAGGTCTGAAATCATGGAGGCCGTGAGCCATCCGATCAAAATCCCCAACATGCTGGCCGGTACCAAAATCTTCAAATTGATGGCGCTGTAATTCCTGCGATAAAGCCACACGCCAACGACATCCGAGATGATGTAAAGCGGCAACAAAAGAATGACGGCCTTGACAGGCGACATCACCAAGGAAAGCAAAGGCACCGACATCATACCCACCAAGGGCAACCCACCCTTGGACATGCCAATGAGCAAGGCTGCACAACTGGCAATCACCAAATACTGACTAATTTCCATGGGAACCTTGCTTCAAAACGCGTGTTAGCGACTCTTGTTTATTCAGAGAGCTTGGGGTACATCAAGATACGCCAGCAACTGTAGGTGGCCAAAGCTGAAATGCCCAGCGTGATCCAAATGACGAGCGTGTAACTCTGAGTCATGTCAAAAACCTGTCCGGCCAAAACAGGCCCCAACAAATTCCCCAAGGCCGCACCGGTATAAAGCGTTCCAATGATGGCAGAGACCGCTCTACCCCCAAACAGATCCATGCAGATGGCGGGCAACAAAGAAACAATGCTGCCATAACTGAGTCCAAACCAAAGGGCAAACAAAGCAAACATCCAACGGTCTTGAGCGCCAGCCCATATCAAATACGACAACCCCATCAGGCACTGCATCAACATGAGTGTTTTGACACGCCCCAATCGATCCGCCAACCAACCTATCGCAAATCGACCGACCAAACTGCCTATGCCAATCAAGCCAACCAGACCGACGGCTTGCGCGTCAGGCAAGCCTGCATCTCTGGCTGCCGCAGAGATGTGCGCAAAGGGAACAAACATGACAGGCGCACCCAACAAGGTGCCCATGTAAAGCCATTTAAAGGCGGGGGTTTTCAGAGTTTCCGAAAGTGAAAGGCCAGGAAGTTGACCTCTGGTGTTGCCCGTTAAGTCTGGGGCACGCTTCAATAAAAACCCTGCCGTAAGGCCAATCAGCAGTACGCCTGCAGATATCATTTGTAGCGCGTCTCGCCAATTGACCTCGGCCAATAAATAGCTCACGACCACAGGCAAAGTGAGTGTGCCTGCACCGATACCCGAGCTGGCAATGCCAGAGGCCAAACCGCGGCGCTTGTTGAACCAAGGCTGAACCGAGGCGATGGAAGGGGTATAGACAAAGGCAATGCCCAAGCCAACCAATAGCCCGTAGCTCAGGTAAACGGTAGCCAAGCTTTGGGCCAAGCTGGTCACAAACAAACCTATCGCAATGAAAACCATACCGGTCATGCAAACCAAGCGAGGACCCCAACGATCTGCCAACATGCCACCACCAGCGCCTAAGACGAAGTAGACCAAGCCGCAAAGGCCAAAGATCCAAGACACATCGGCCCGCTGTGCTGCAAATTCCTTGGCAAAACTTTCAAAAAATGCAGCAAATGAATAGGACACGCCAAAAATGACTGCCAGACAGACAAACGTTGCCCAGACAACCACCCATGCTCTGCGGGATTCCATTTGCCATTAACCCCGACTGGACATTGCGTCTGGGTTGTTCTGCATTTTGGTTGGCATGAAATATCTTTCTGAAGCCGGATTGAATGGCTTGTAGTTTAGTGTTTTTTAAAAAGTAACTGATTTTTTAACTCACGCTTCGATCAGAAACCTGAAAGTCAATTTATGCTCTACCCTCATTGTCAATGAAAGTACAAAGCATGAGTTCTCCCATCACTCCTCGTCTACCGGGCATTCGATTTGTGCACTCACCTGGGCCAACCCATGTCCCCGATGAAGTCATGCACGCCATGCAAAGACCTATGACTGACTTAGCCGACCCCCGTGTGGGCGCCCTGATTGCGGCTTGCGAAAAAGGCATGAAAGAGTTGCTCAACTCCCCTGCTTCAGATATTTTCTTTTACGCGAGCAATGGCCATGGCGTCTGGGAAGCAGCATCTGCCAATTTAGGCTCTGACCAACACAGCTTATTGATTGCAGGCTCTGGCCATTTCTCTGACCAATGGGCCATTCAAACCACCGGCTTAGGCCTATCTGTCATCAGAACACCTCATACAGAGGGTCAACAAATTGATGTGGCTGCCATTGAAGCAGCTTTGCGTGCTGACACAGCGCACAATATTTCAGCGGTCATGGTAGTTCATACAGATACAGCCAGCGGCATCACCAGTGATCTCCAAGCTATACGCGAGGCCATTAACCGCACAGGACACCCAACACTTTATGTGGTGGATGTAGTGGCTTCTTTGGGTGCAGCACCCTTTGACATGGATGCACTGGGTGCTGATGTGTGTCTGGGCAGCTCACAAAAAGGCTTGATGATGCCGCCAGGCTTAGGCTTTGTGGCTGTCAATGCCAAAGCTTTTGCTTGGTCTAAGGCCCACGCCAAACCTCGTTACTACTGGAGTTGGTTAGAGCGTAAAACCGACAACCAATCGGCCAAGTTTTGTGGCACCCCACCATTGGCACACCTTGCAGGTTTAGAGGTTTCATTGGGCTTACTGAAAGAAGAGGGCCTGGCAGCCGTTCATGCACGTCATCAGCGGTTGGGGGCTGCCGTCCGGGCCGCCGTCACTTGTTGGGCCAGCACAGGCGCTCTCAAACTTCACTGCCAAGATCCAAAAGGATTCTCATCTTCAGTCACTGCCATTGAAGTGGCCCCTGGCATTGACCCAGAAGCCATGCGCGCTGTGGCACGTGAAAAATTTCAAGTCGCCATCGCAGGTGGTTTAGGCCCCTTGGCGGGTCGTGTATTTCGAATTGGCCATTTGGGCGATATGAATGAACCCATGATCTTGGGTGCCCTTGCAGGCATTGAAGCGGCCATGACGGTTCAAAAAATTCCTTATGGACCCAATGGCATGGCTGCTGCTATTGCCTATTTGGCACAACACACGCGATAAGGATGACAACATGGTTCAGCGCTTTGATGTGGGCTCGCGGCTTTCTGAGATGGCCATTCACAATGGCGTGGTTTATTTGGCAGGTCAAATTCCTGAAGACCCCAACTTAGACATCGAAGGCCAAACTCTTCAGGTGCTAGAAGCCATTGATCGTTTGCTGGCTCGTGCTGGCACCGACAAGCGCAAACTTCTGATGGTTCAAATATTTTTGGTGGACTTGAAAGATTTTGAAGGCATGAACCGAGTTTGGGACAGCTGGGTTGTGCCTGGCCACACGCCACCCAGAGCTACTGTGCAAGCCAACTTGGCTTCTTCCAAATGGCGCTTAGAGGTGGTTGCCACTGCTGCTCTTTAAGTGGGCATTCATCTGCGCTTCGTTGGGCAAAAACAAAACGATGAGGGCCCCCAGAGCAGCGACGAAGGAGAGCGCAATCATGAGTTGCGTAAACCCCGCCACCTTCACCACGGGCCCTAGCAAGTAAATCGCAATTGAACTGAAACCAAACGAAATGGCAATGCGCGTACCGCTCACTCGGGAGCGCATGGCGTCGTCAATATACCGAACCACCATGGTGTCACTGAAGGGAATGGCACCAAAGACCATCACCATGTAAGCAATGGCTGCAACATACCAAATCCAACCAGAGGTTTGCGACGCCACCCCAAAAGCCACAATTTGAAGAAGCAGTACACCAAAGAACAAGGGTTTCACGGGAAACCAATCAAGCAAGCGGCCCACCACCAATTGAGCCAATGAGGCCACCGCATAAATGGCTGCCAACAGCATGCCTAAACGCGAAGGGTCATTTACCAGCCCATCAAGCCTTTCGGCCAGCAACTGCGCATTGCCGTTGGTGGTGATGTTGAACAATACGCTGGTGGTTGTGGCCGTTGCAACCATGACCGCAAAAGTCCGCCATGCCAAATGCTTGGGCAATTGGACTGAATTAGATTTCTTTTTAGCGGGGGCGCTTGACTCTTGGGGGGCAACCCATGCAAATGCAAAACCACAAGCGATAGAGACCAAGCCTGGCACGACAAAAGCCATTCGCCATCCTTGCCAAGTGACCAAAAATCCTGTTGAAAGTGCCGCCAAGGCTATGCCTAAATTGCCAGCCAGTCCGTTGACACCGATGGTGAGGCCAGGTCGAACTGCTTTTTGGACCAACATGGGAATGCCAACAGGATGGTAAATGGCGGAAAAAACACCTAAAACAGTGAGCGCAATGCCCATCTGAAGAGGGGTTTGAGTGAGTGAGACAGCAATGGCCGAGAGACCCATGCCGAAAAAAAACACCAGCATCATTTGTCTGCGTCCCCACAGATCCCCCAAGCGCCCAGCAGGAATAGAGGCAAAACCAAACATCATGAAGGCGCCCACTGTGTAGGGCATCATGTCCTCCCAACCGGCAACCCCAAAATCCTGGGCGATGGCACTCACAGCAGTTGCAAAAATCAATAAAAACAGATGGTCAAGCGCGTGGCCCAAATTCAGCAGCAGAGAAGGAAGAAATGGCATGCAAACTCGATTCAAGGATTGAGATATCCGAAGGGGCATCCGAAAACACCAATGGGACCATCATTAAACCGCGAAATTGAATTATTTTGTTGTGAACTTCACTCTCAGAATCAAGGGAATATCCTGTGCTCAAAATCCAAAAATTCAAATAGGCTTGGGGCTCAATTTCGATCCTGAGGAGTTTTAAATGGCATCTTTCAAGTTACGCCCATCATTTTCATGGGTTTCTACTCTGGCTTTATCAGTCGGCATGGCCAGTGCTTTGCTGTCCGCCCCCGCTGCATTGGCACAAGCTTTCCCCAACAAAGCCATTCGACTGGTCTGCCCCTTTCCCCCAGGCGGTGCTGTCGATATTGCTTCCAGAGCGATTGCGCTAGAGTTGGCAAAAAATTTAGGCCAACCCGTCACGGTCGACAACAAACCAGGTGCAGGCGGCAACATTGGCGGTGCGGATGTAGCCCGCTCAAACCCAGATGGTTACACCATTTTTATGACCACCAGCGGCATTCAGGCCATCAATCCTGCACTGTATGCCAAGATGCCCTTTGACCCCAACAAGGACTTGATACCTGTATCAGCCTTGGTTTCCTTGAACAATGTGCTGGTTTTACACCCAACGATCAAAGCCAACTCTGTCTCAGAAGTCATTGCGCTTGCCAAATCGCAACCAGGCGCCATGAATTACGCTTCCAGTGGCAGTGGCACCAGCATTCACATGTCTGGCGAGATGTTCAAATCTTTGACGAATGTCAACATCACACACATTCCCTACAAAGGCAGTGCACCCGCTGTCACTGACCTTCTGGGCGGTCAAGTCATGATGATGTTTGACAACATCCCGTCGGCCATTCCTCACATCAAATCTGGCAAGCTCAAAGCTTTGGCCACTACTGGCTCTAAACGCGATCCTTTGCTGCCCGATTTGCCCACCATGGCAGAGGCAGGCGTGACGGGTTATGAATCAGGCGTGTGGTTTGGCTTGGCAGTGCCAGCCAATACACCCCGTGATGTGGTCATGCGACTTAACGCAGAAGCAGTGAAAGGCACCAAGTCACCCGAGTTCGTTAAACGCATGACCGAGTTGGGCTACATCATCATGGGCAGTAGCCCAGAAACCATGGCCGAGATGAACAAAGCAGAAGTGCAACGCTGGGGCCCCATTGTCAGAGCCTCTGGCGCCAAGGCTGACTGAAATTAGCGGCAAGTCAGGCGATTTACCTCGCATGAGTTGCAACAACATCTGATGTACACAGAAGGCCCTCCACTTCGCATTATCGTGATGGGTGTTTCCGGTTCCGGCAAATCAACGCTGGCCGAAGGACTTTCAAAGTCACTTGGCCTGCCCATGAAAGATGGCGACGAACTTCACCTACCCGAAAGTGTGGCCAAGATGAGTGCCGGCATTGCTCTTGAAGATGCAGACCGCTGGCCTTGGCTAGACCGCATAGCCAACTACCTTGCCAATTCAGAACAAAACCTCCATGGCACAGCGGGCGCTATCGTGGCCTGCTCTGCTCTCAAGCGTATTTACAGAGATCGTATTCGGCAACAAGCAGGCCCGGTTGTGTTTCTATTTTTAGATGGCAAACCAGACCTGATCAAGCAGCGCATGCAAGAACGCAAAGGCCATTACATGCAAGCTGGATTGTTAGACAGTCAATTACAAACCTTGGAAAAACCAAGTGCTGATGAAATTGATGTCATCGCCATGTGCATCAATCAGGCTGTATCAGATCTTTTGGGAAATGCCATGGTCAAGTTAGTCGCTTACCAAGAAGATCTTCTTAGGCATCGCAACTCCTTAATTCAAACTCATTCTCTTCACAAACATTAGGACTTTCATGTTCATTCGATGCGCATTTTTTCAAGGCAATGTCAAACCCGGCATGGAACAAGCTTTCAACAGCTACATTCGCAAGGAACTGGTTCCTTTGTGGACGCGGTTTCCAGGCGCGCAAGAAGTGCGCGTTTTAAGACAAGTTGAAAGCGATATAGGCGATCCTCACTTTGGCATGGTGCTTTCCGTACGCTACCCTACGCGTGAATCCATTGAAATTGCCTTGGCCTCAGAAGTGCGCCTCAAAAGCCGGGAAGTTTCTAAGGACCTCATTGCCATGTTTGATGGCACTGTGTTCCACACAGTTTTCAGCGCTGATGAATATGCGCTGCCTACCGATTAATTTTTTTGAAATATGACTGTACTTCAATCATTTCAACTAAACGGTAAGCTTGCCCTTATTACTGGCTCATCGGCAGGCATCGGATTCGCTCTTGCCCGCGCACTGGGCGAAGCTGGCGCGCATGTCATTGTCAATGGACGCAAGGCAGACAAAGTAGCATCTGCGGCGGCCACCCTTCAAGCAGAAGGCTTGCAGGTTAGCCAATCAGTTTTTGATGTGACCCATGCCCAAGATGTGGCCCATGCTGTCAATCAAATTGAAGCCAACATCGGTGAACTTGAAATTTTGATCAACAACGCTGGCATGCAAATTCGCGGTCCATTGCATGAATACAAAGACGAAGATTGGCACACCCTCATGCGCACCAACCTCGACAGCGTCTACTTTGTGGGAAAGACGGTGGCACAAAAAATGATCCCACGTGGCCACGGCAAAATCATCAACATCTGCTCTGTTCAAAGCGAACTGGGTCGCCCAAGCATTGCACCTTACACCGCCAGCAAGGGCGCCGTCAAAATGCTCACCAAGGGCATGGCCATTGATTGGGGGCAGTTTGGCATCAATGTGAATGGTTTGGGCCCAGGTTATTACAAAACCGAGCTGAATCAAAAACTGGTCGACGACCCTCAGTTTTCTTCTTGGCTTGTGGGCCGTACCCCTAGCCGTCGTTGGGGCGATGTCGAAGATTTGGGCGGCGCAGCCGTCTTTTTGGCCAGCGACGCTTCTCGGTTTGTGAATGGACACATCCTGTATGTGGATGGTGGCGTCACGGCTACACTCTAACTTTCCCGTTGAAAGGCTCTTTTCATGCGCGCGCTCATTTGCCACTCTGCCAAAGACTTAAGAATTGAAACAACCCAGTTGCCCGACATGGGCCCCGATCAAGTTCGCGTGAACGTTGCATTTGGAGGCATTTGTGGCTCTGATTTGCATTATTACCAACACGGTGGTTTTGGCACTGTGCGCATCAAACAACCGATGGCACTCGGGCATGAAATTTCGGGCATGATCAGCGCGCTTGGCGCGAACGTCAAACACCTCTCAGTGGGTCAGCGAATTGCCATTTCGCCTTCGCGCCCATGCGGCTCTTGCCGCTTCTGCCAAATGGGTCAACAAAATCATTGTTTGAACATGCGCTTCTTTGGCAGCGCCATGCCCTTCCCTCACATTCAAGGCGCCTTTGCCGAGCAACTCATCATTGAAGCCTATCAAGCTCACCCCATTGGCAAGCACTTGAGCCTTTCAGAAGCCGCATTGGCCGAGCCGCTGTCGGTTGGCCTGCACGCCATTCAACGAGCCGGCGGCGTTCTGGGCAAGCAAGTTTTTGTCACAGGCTGCGGCCCCATCGGCTCGCTTCTCATTGGGGCTTTGCGCCGCGCTGGCGCAGCCAGAATTGTGGCTGCAGACATTGCAGACCTGCCCTTGAAATGCGCCCAAGAAATGGGCGCCGACGAAACCATCAACCTCAAAAGCCAGCCCGAGTTGCTTGACAAATACAAAGTTGACAAAGGACAGTTTGAAGCTGTATTTGAAGCATCTGGCAGTGAACCTGCTTTGCGTGCAGGCCTCGATGTCATTGTGCCCCGTGGCATCTTAATCACCGTGGGTATGGGCGGCGACATGAGCTTGCCCATGACGCAATTGGTCGCCAAAGAAGTAGACCTGCGCGGCACCTTCCGCTTTCATGCCGAATTTGCCACAGCGGTTCAGTTCTTGAATGAAGGCCTGATCAATGGCAAGCCTGTCATCACGGGTATTTTGCCCATGGACAAAGCGGTTGAAGCCTTTGAATTGGCTTGTGACAAATCGAAATCATTGAAAGTTCAAATCGAATTTGAAGCCGCTTGATGAAAAGCCAAATTGACCATTTGGTCGTTGCAGCCCACAATTTGCAACAAGGTGTTGAATGGTGTGAGGCCACCTTAGGCCTCACACCCGCCGCAGGCGGTGAGCATGAAAAATACGGCACGCACAATCGCCTTTTTAAAATTGCCACGCCCGCATTCCCTGTCGCCTATTTAGAAATCATTGCCATCAATCCAGATGCCGTGATCGAAAAAAAGCCGCCCCCCACACGTTGGTTTGATTTAGACAACCAGCAACTCCAAGCAGAATTGGCCAAATCGCCTCGCCTCATTCACTTTGTGGCCAATACCAACAACATTCAAGACGCTCGCCATGCGTGGAAAGCACAAGGTATTGATCGGGGACCCATCATTCATGCCAGTCGCAAAACGCCAAAAGGCTTGCTGCAATGGCAAATCACTGTCAGGCTTGACGGCGACAGGCTATTTAACGGCACCCTGCCAACCCTCATTCAGTGGGGCAAACCAGAAGCAGCCGATCCCATGCAATTGCATCCTCGCAATCATTTGCCACGTTCAGGTGTGTCACTGAAGTCTTTAGATGTCTTTCACCCAAGTGCCAGCAAAATTCAATCAGCCTATGACGCCATTTCATTAGGTCACGTCGAAGTGAATGAAGGGCCTGCCAATATCGTAGCCAAGCTTCAAACACCTAAAGGTCTGATCACTTTAGAAAGTTTAGGCATTTAAAAATGAACGCTTTGTTTCAAGCTGCATCAGGAAGTGCAGCCGATGCCCATGCGCCCATCGATGTTTTGATTGTGGGTGCAGGCTTGTCGGGCATTGGAGCTGCCAAACATTTGCAAATGCACAGCCCACAAAGCAGCTGGTGTATTTTGGAATCAAGAGACGCCATTGGTGGCACATGGGACTTGTTTCGCTATCCAGGCATTCGCTCAGATTCAGACATGTACACCTTGGGTTACTCTTTCAAACCTTGGGTGGATAACAAGTCAATTGCGGATGGCAGTACCATTCGCCAATACATCCAAAAGACAGCAGACGAAAACGGCATCACCCCTCATATTCGGCATGGACACGCTGTGACACATGCCACATGGTCATCAGACGAATCGTACTGGACAGTGACTGCCCAACAAAAACACAATGATCAACCGGTCGTTTTAAAAGCCAGGTTTTTGTATCTGTGCTGCGGTTACTACAGCTACAAAAATGGCTACCAACCAGACTTCCCAGGTCAAGCCAGCTTCAAAGGCCAGTGGGTTCACCCTCAATTTTGGCCAGAGAACCTCCATTACGATCAGAAAAAAGTCGTGGTCATCGGCAGTGGTGCCACAGCTGTCACTCTGGTGCCTGAAATGGCCAAAACAGCAGCCCACGTCACGATGCTACAACGTTCTCCTACTTACGTGGTCTCAAGGCCAGCAGAAGACAGCTTCTCATTGACTTTGCAAAAGTATCTGCCCGCAAAATGGGCCTACCAAATCACGCGGGCTAAAAATGTCAGCTTAGGCATGCTGTCGTATCAATTCGCGCGCAGCCAGCCCGAGTTTGTCAAACGCTACTTGGTCAAAATGGCGGCCAAACAATTGCGCTCTGATGAGCAAGCAAAGCATTTTTCTCCTGATTACAAACCTTGGGACCAAAGACTCTGCTTGGTTCCTGATGGCGATTTGTTCAAACAAATCAGGCGTGGTAATGCCAGTGTCGTCACGGACACGATACAAGCCGTGACTGAGAATGGCATTCAATTGAAAAGCGGAAAATCACTTGAGGCTGACATCATTGTGTCTGCAACCGGCTTGGCTTTGAACTTGTTGGGCGACATTCAAATTGAAGTTGATGGCAAGCCTTTCAATGCCTCTCAGGCCATGGCCTACAGGGGGATGTGGTTGTCTGACCTGCCCAATGCAATCATGACGTTTGGCTATACCAACGCCTCATGGACATTGAAAGCCGATCTGACTGCCGTATACACCTGCAGACTGCTCAATTACATGCGCAAACATGGGTATCGAAAAGCCGTGCCAGTTCGCGATGCCAGCGTTGAAGAACAAGACTATTTGTCGTTCACTTCTGGCTATGTTCAACGCGCTCGAAATATCCTGCCTAAACAAGGCAAAAGAGCGCCGTGGCAAGTCAACCAAAATTATTTAAAAGATGTCTTTTTGATTAAATACGGAAGTCTGAACGATGGCGTGATGCACTTCAGCTAGCGCTGACTCGTCGCACTTCTCTCTTCACGCTTGTTTCTTTGCATTGAATCAGCTTATTCGAGGTCATCATGCTAGTTTTATGGATCTTGTTTTTGCTCTTTGTGAGCGTCATTGGATTGGTGTTTTTCGCTGCTTTTTCAAATAAAAAGGCAGAGCAACTCTTGCCGCCAGCAGGCACATTTGCCCAACTCGGGTCTACTCGTCTTCACTATGTCGATCAAGGACAAGGTCCTGTCATTGTCATGATTCATGGCCTGGCCGGTAATCTGCAAAACTTCACCTACGGCGTTGCCTCACCTCTGGCGCAAACTCACAGAGTCATTTGCGTTGATCGGCCTGGCTGCGGTTATTCCAAACGCGCCTCCAACGCCGACGCCAGTTTAGAAGCGCAAGCAGACACCATTGTGAGCTTGCTCGATCACTTGCAAATTGAGTCTGCCGTTTTTGTCGGTCATTCCCTAGGCGGTGCAATTTCATTGGCAGCGGCACAAAGGCACCCCGAGAGGGTGAAGTCCTTAGCTTTGATCGCTCCCCTAACGCATTTGCCCGATGCACCCTCACCCGCTTTCAAAGCACTCGATGTACCCTCACCCGTACTTCGATCCATTCTCGGTTGGACCTTGGCTATTCCTGGCACGCTTTACCGCATGTCCTTGAGTTTGAAAATTATTTTTGGTCCTGAGAAAGCACCTGCAGACTTCGCCATTCGCGGTGGCGGCATCTTGTCACTCAAACCTCAGACCTTTATCAGCGCCTCAAGCGACTTGCAAAATGTCAGCTGGAGCATGCCTGCTATCGAGGAAGCTTATGCCAATATGAAAACGCCCGTGTATGTTTTGTTTGCAAAGGAAGATCGCATTTTGGATTGCAAACAGAATGGCGAAGATTTAACTTCCCGCATTCCAAGAACACATTTGACCTTGGTCAGCGGTGGGCACATGCTGCCCGTGACGCAGGTCGAACGCTGCGTTCAATTCATTCAAGGTGCAGCAGGATAAGAAACCGGCTTGGCTCCTTGGTGCCAAACTTTGTACTTGTGCATCACAACAGAATAGGCCTCTGAAGTCTCAAAACTTGTCAGCCAATGTTGCAATGGTTGCCAAGCTTGCGCATCAAACCACTCACGGTCTGTTCTGGCAAATTGCCTCACAAAGGGTGCAATGGCAGCGTCAACCCAACACCATGCAGGGCCCATCAAGTTCGCTGATTGGCTCAATTTTTCATTGAGCTGGCTTACGAACAAAGAACCTTGTTGTCTGTCCTCTAGTCCATCTGGTAGATCGTAGCGATTCGGGTATTTGTACCGATCCAAATGTCGTTTGAATTCACTGTCACATTGCAGCACAAGCGCTAAGGCATCTGAGTGCAAGTCAGTGCCCGCAGTTGACCAAGACTCTGGGTCATTTTGTTGCAAAGCCCAGTTGAGAATGTCCAGACTTTCCTCAAGCACCTGATCTTTCATAACCAAGACTGGCACGGTCCCTTTCCGAGAGACAGCTAACATGCTTTCAGGTTTTTGCGACAAGGCAATTTCGCGAATTTCGCATCGAATGCCACTGGACAAAAGCGCCAATCTGGCTCGCATGGCATAGGGACAGCGGCGGAATGAATACAAAATTGGTGCATCAATTGGCAACAAAGCAGCCACCCTTTCTTGACGTTGTGGCGTGCCAATGTGATTGATCTGGCGCGCCTTGGCAATTTCCCATTGTTTTTGTCTTTCTCGCGCACTGTCCTTTTGCACATTGCTGGTGTGTTCATGACACCTAGGGCAACTGACTCCCACCTCAAACAACGGCGATTCTTTGGCGTTGGCAGGCAATGGCTCACGACAGCTGCGACACAGTTCATGTGGCCCTGGTGTTAGGCCGTGCCCCACAGACACACGCTCATCAAACACAAAGCACTCACCCTCCCACAAGCTTTTTTCTGGCGACACAATTTCTAGATATTTGAGGATGCCACCCTGCAAATGATAGACGTCTTCAAACCCATGTTCCAGCATCAAGGCGGTTGATTTCTCGCATCGAATACCGCCAGTGCAGAACATGGCCACTCGGGGTTTTTGGCCATTTTTTTCTTCCAAGACTTTTGCTTGCTTTACCCATTTAGGCAGTTGCGAAAAGCTTTGAATCTGCGGGTCGACGGCGCCTTTGAACGTACCTATTTCGACCTCGTAGTCGTTGCGCGTATCAATCACCACAACATCAGGCGCAGAAATAAGATCGTTCCAGTCTTCTGGCTTGACATACTGACCCACGCGCTGGGTCGGACTGATGCCATTCACGCCCAGTGTGACAATTTCTTTTTTGAGGCGAACTTTCATGCGGTGAAACGGCGCCTTGCTTGAAATGGATTCTTTGTGCTCTAAGTCAGCCAACTTGGGATCTTGTCGCAAGTAGGCCAGCACCGCACGCACATCTTCTGGCGTACCGGCAATTGTGCTGTTGATGCCTTCACGCGCCAACAAGACCAAGCCCTTGACGTTGTGGGCTTCGCAAAATGCCAGCAAAGGAGCGCGCCGATCTGCATGGTCAGGCAAATCAACAAACTTATAAAAGGCCGCCGTCAAAAAAGTAGTTTCAGTTGGAGTCACTATCATGCCTCTATTTTGCCTTGAGTCAGGAGGAAGGTGGAATGATCCAAGTCAGATACCCTCCTCAAACTTCTTTTTTTGAGATTTTTCACGCGAAAACTGGCTTACGTTATTCAAGGCGCAAACAAGATGGTTGGAGCGGTTTTGCTAACCCTTGCCAAAAAGGTGCTGCTTCGAGCTTCAACCCCACACTTTGGGAAACAAGGCATCGTCCATCATGGCACCGTCTGGTAAGCGATTTTCTAATTCGGGAAAAGGTGGCGAAGTGACCCAGCGACGAATTGCATGGCGAATATCGTCGCCAAGGTATCTGGCAGAAAAAACGCGCCTTCTGCTTTGAGGTCCGACACCGCTAGAAGCATGCAGGGAAAGCATCTGAAAAGCCACACAATCGCCCGGCTCTAGGGCCCATGCAAGCTGTTTGTATTCACTGGGGTTTTCATCTATTGATGGCAAGTCAGCCAAGCTTCCCTCGGGAAACCATTTGGCTTGCTGATCTCGAAAAGTTCGCGGCATGTACCAGGTGCCCAAATGCGATTGCGACACAAACCTGAGTGTGCTGGCCAAAGGGACTGAATCAACCGGAATCCAAAAACTCACGTTTTGGCGACCACTCACGTTGTAATAAGGTTGATCTTGGTGCCAAGGCGTTGCTTGTTGAGTCCCAGGTTCTTTGACCAACAAATGATCGTGATAAAGGCGCACAGTTTGCGACTGCATCAGTTGCGCCGCCAAATGCGGCAAGCTTGAATTGAACAAAATGCTTTGGTAATCTGGGTTGGTGGACCAAGTACAAAAATCTTCGACAAAGCGCCCAGGATCATCGGCCTGACTGGCCACTTGTACCAAATCACTTAAATGCGCCAGATTATGCTCAATGCCTTTTTCGAGTGTCTGAATTTCTTGCACATTGAAAACACCGCGCAACACGACGGCTCCCAAGCTTTGATAACTTTCGATCGTTTCGGTTGGCAGTGAATGTGTTCGCGGCATAGGGATTGAACTCAAATGTTTTTCAACAACTCAGCCGTTTCAAAAAGTGGCAGGCCCATGATGCCAGTGTAAGAGCCCTGAATATCTGATATGAAAGCCGCAGCCATGCCTTGAATGCCATAGGCACCAGCTTTCCCAAAGGGCTCTCCTGTTGCGACATAGGCTTTGATCTCGGAGACCTTCATAGGCGCAAAAGTCACTTTAGAAACAGACACACCCAATGAACGCCGATGGCCCGATGCTACAGCCACCGCAGTTAACACTCGGTGCGATTGGCCTGCTAAAATTTTTAAAATTCGCACAGCGTCTTGCGCGTTTTCCGGTTTGCCTAAGATCACTCGACCCAAGGCCACCGTGGTATCTGCGCATAAAACAGGAGCAGGTTCTAAGTTTCGCGTTTTCATGCGCTTGACGGCTGCTTCAAGTTTCAAATTCGTCACGCGCTTCACATAAGTCAAAGGGATTTCACCAGGTAGCACATGCTCTAGCGATTCCGCATCTTCGTCAGGTGTGGCCAACAACAACTCATACCGAACACCAATTTGTTCAAGCAATTGTCTGCGCCTAGGACTTTGTGAGGCCAAATAAACGAAATCTTTCATTGCACAATTATTATTCTCGGTGATAAGGGTGGTTGGCATTGATTGACCAAGCGCGGTACAACTGTTCAATAAGTAAGACCCTGGCCATGGCATGTGGCAGCGTCAAGTCGGACAAGCGAATGCGCTCATGCGCTGCATCTCTAAAAGCTGGTTCTAAACCATCTGGCCCCCCAATAATCAGCGCCACATCATCACCACCCAATTGCCAATCTTTTAAGCGCTGCGCAAGCGCGGTGGTTCTCAGTGCAGTACCGCGCTCGTCTAGTACCACTGTGCGAGCGCCACGAGGGATAACCGCCTCAATGCGTTGCCGCTCTGCAGCCACCAAGGTTTCATAGGTTTTAGAACTGCGAGGCTCGGTCTTTACCGCCCTGAGCTCGATTTTCAGCTCAGGGGGAAAGCGTTTGACGTAATCGTCCCACGCCGTTTGCGCCCAATCGGGGACGCGCTGCCCTACTGCCACAATTAGCAGCTTCATGAATCTCAGGCCTTAGGCTTTGCCTTGGCAGATGACTTTGCTGCAGATTTGGCTGCAGGCTTAGCACTGGACTTGGTCGCAGGTTTGCTGCTTGATTTGGCAGGCGCTTTGCCCACTGATTTACCAGATGGCTTTCCTGCTGTTTTAGCAAGAGGTTTGGCGCTTTTTTGCGTCGGGGTTTTGCGAGTTGGCTTGAGCGCTTCAGAACCCATGGGGCCAACAGGTACAGCATCCCGCCGAGTCGGCGTGCGTCCAGCACTGACATTGGCCTTCTTCTTGGCAACAGGCTTGCGCACAGGTTCGGCAGGCTTGGGCGCACCCAGCTTCAATCGCACGGGCTTGTCGCCCCAAATTTCTTCCAGGTTGTAGTAAGAACGAATGGTGGGCTGCATGACGTGCGCAACGACGCTGCCGCAATCGACAATGATCCACTCGCCGTTGTCTTCACCCTCAATGCGAGGTTTGGCATAGCCCGCTTCTTTCACCTTGTCGCGCACACTGGCTGCCAATGCTTTGGTTTGACGATTCGATGTACCTGAAGCAATGATGACACGCTCAAAAAGGGCAGACATCTCTTCTGTGTCAAATACCACAATTTCTTGTGCTTTCACATCTTCCAAGGCATCCACAATGATGCGTTGGAGTTTTTGGGTGTCTTTTTTGGCAGAGGTTTCGTTCATCGTGCAGGCTGGTAGAGGTGATGGCTTTGAATATACAGCGCAACGGTCGAGGAGACCAGCGCGTCAATGGGTTGCCCTTGGGCCACCCGTGCTCGAATTTCCGTTGCACTGTGAGGCAAATTGGGCAATTTCAAGGGCTGAGTGGGAATGTCATGGCTGGCAGCGACAGGTTCAAAAGATTCAGATGTCTGGCGCTCTGCGACGCAAATTATAGCCCGCCGGGCTATTTCACCAATTTCTTGCCAAGTTGCCAAGGCTTTGCCCTGATCTGCACCGATGAACAAGAAAAATTGCGCACCCGGAAACTGGTCTGCCAGCACTCTCAAGGTGTCGATGGTGTAGCTGGGGCCCACTCGGCGCAATTCAATGTCATTCACGCGGGCCTTGCTCAAGTGGCTGAAAGCCAGTCTGGCCATCTCAAACCTGTGATCACCACTGCTTAAGTTCCTGGGTTTGTGCCATGCGTTGCCGGTGGGTATGACCTGCAACTCATCCAATTGAAATTGCGCAATAGCCGCTTCTGCCATGGCCACATGGGCTTGGTGCGGCGGATCAAATGCGCCGCCCAAAATGCCAATACGTTGGAGGGTCAAACCCAATCCCTTGGTTTCAAAAATTGGCTGGCCAATTGAGCCTCTGCTGAATCGGGTGCATCCACCCTGTTGTAGGACCAGCTGACAAGCGATGGCATCGACAACAAAATCGATTCAGTGCGTCCGCCTGACTGCAAGCCGAAATGTGTACCTCTGTCCCAGACCAAGTTGAACTCTACATACCGGCCGCGGCGATAGAGTTGGAAGCCCCTTTCACGCTCACCATACGGTGTGTCTTTTCTGCGCATCACGAGGGGCATGTAGGCTTTTAAAAGCCCATTGCCCACGTCTTGCATCATGGCGAATCCTTTGTCAAAACCCAGTTCTGAAAAGTCATCGTAAAAAATACCGCCCACGCCTCGCGCTTCGTTGCGGTGCTTCAAGAAGAAGTATTCGTCGCACCATTTTTTAAAACGAGGATGAAGGTCTGCACCGTAAGGCTGAACAGCTTCTTTGCAGGTTTGGTGGAAATGAACCGCATCTTCTTCGAAGCCGTAGTAAGGGGTCAGGTCCATACCGCCACCAAACCACGCCACCGAGTCTTTGCCCGCAGGCTTTGCCACAATCATTCGGACATTCATGTGAACAGTTGGTACGTAGGGGTTGCGCGGATGGAAGACCAACGACATGCCCATGGCTTCAAAAGGTGCCCCCGCCAATTCTGGACGGTGCTGGGTGGCTGAAGGCGGCAGCTTCGGGCCGTTCACATGCGAAAAGCCACACCCTGCTCTTTCAAACACAGGGCCACCTTCCAAAATTTGCGTAATGCCATCGCCTTGAAGCATCTCGCCTTCTGGCTTTTTCCAAACATCAACCACAAAAGCTGTGCCATCTAATTCATGCAAGGCAGTGGTAATGTCAGCTTGTAGCTGAATCAGGTATTGCCGAACGAGATGGGCTTGGCTAACTTGCATACTGTGTCTTTCTAAAATCGTCTACCTGGCGATTATTTGGAATTTTCTCTAGCAGGCAATGGCCGAATCGGGGCCACTTTGTCATTGTGAAAGCCTTCTACACCTTCGTACATTTTGCGGATGCGGGCGTAATCTAGCTCTACATCACCTGAAAGTTTCAAGAAGCCCTCAAACTTCAATTGTTTTTTTCGGTAATCGAGATGTACCACGGCTAAAGGCAAATTGGCGCCCATGGCCAATTGGTAAAAACCGCTTCGCCATCCCTCTGTTCGCTTTCGCGTCCCTTCAGGTGACAAGCCAATCCACAAGAATTTTCCTGCGCGCTGGTGTTCAGCAAAAACCTCGACCATGGCACCGACAACGCCGCGAGGGGAAGACCGATCAATGGGTACTCCACCAATCCAGCGAAGCCAAGGGCCAAACAAAGGAATCTTTAATAAGGTGTCTTTGCACCAAAAAAATAAGGGCAACCCCATGGTCCATTTGCACAACATGGCCGTACAAAAATCCCAGTTGCTGGTATGCGGATAAACAATGGCCACACCTTGCAGTGTCGGTAGTCCCTGAAAGTCAACCCGCCAACCAATCAGCTTGAGGAGCCAAGCGGCCCAAATATGGCCCTTCATTTGCAGAGGATAGGGACCTGGAATCAACGCCGTTGCAGGTACATTTTGTTCTTCAAGAGTGTTCACGATTTGATTGCCCTAAAGCCAATATCTCTTCGGTATTGTTGTCCCTCAAAGTGAATGCCCTTGGCTATTTCGTAGGCTTTTTGTTGCGCTTGCTTCACTGAATCTGCCAGGACTGTGACGCACAGAACACGGCCCCCTGAACTCAGCGTTTGGCCATCCTTGGCCGTCGTTCCAGCATGGAACACCATGGCGTCTTGGTCGTCTTTAGGCAATCCTGTGATGACATCACCTTTGCGCGGGTTCATGGGATAACCAGCAGCAGCCATCACAACCCCCAGAGCTGTTCTTCTGTCCCACTCCAATTCAAATGCGTCCAATTTTTCGCTGGTGGCAGCCAACATGACTTCCACCAAATCGCTCTTCAAACGCATCATGATGGGTTGGGTTTCGGGGTCGCCCATGCGGCAATTGAACTCCAATGTTTTGGGATGGCCTTTTTCATCAATCATGAGGCCTGCATACAAAAAGCCAGTGTAGGGAATGCCGTCTTTTTCCATGCCCTTGATGGTCGGCATGATGACTTCACGCATCGCTCGAGCGTGAACTTGTGCTGTGACCACGGGAGCGGGCGAGTAAGCGCCCATGCCACCCGTATTGGGGCCTTGATCATGGTCTAACAATCGCTTGTGATCTTGGCTGGTAGCGAGTGCCACCACGTTTTTGCCGTCGCACAAAACGATGAAACTGGCCTCTTCCCCTTGTAGAAATTCTTCAATGACCACGCGCGGTACAGCTGCGCCATCTGCGCCTGCGTTGTGAACCACACCCAAGCTGTTTTCTAACAACATGAAGTCAATGGCCTCATGCGCCTCAGGAGCTGTCATGGCCACCACAACGCCTTTGCCAGCCGCCAAGCCATCTGCCTTGACCACAATGGGGACACCCATTTTGTCAATGTAGGCATGCGCTAGAGCTGGGTCAGTGAAAGTTTCGTAAATGGCCGTTGGAATGCCATGGCGATGCATAAACGCTTTGGAAAATGCTTTTGAGCTTTCTAATTGAGCTGCTGCTTTCGTAGGCCCAAAAATTCGCATGCCATGTGCGCGAAATTCATCTACCACGCCAGCTGCCAATGGCGCCTCAGGCCCCACCACTGTGAGTTCAATTTTTTCTTGTTGCGCCCATTCGCGCAAAGCCTTCACATCAGTAATGGGCACATCAAATAAATTGGGGTCGCGAGCTGTACCACCGTTGCCGGGGGCCACATAAACTTTCTGAATGCGCTTAGATTGCGACAACTTCCACGCCAAAGCGTGCTCTCTTCCACCACCACCTACTACCAATACTTTCATCGATCAAGCCTTATTCAGAAATGGACGCGTTGTGGAAAACGTTTTGCACATCGTCCAAATCTTCCAAGATATCCAAGAGTTTTTGCATTTTGGCAGCATCATCGCCTGAAAGCTCAATGCTATTTTCTGCACGCATGGTCACTTCTGCCATGTCCGCCATCAGACCCGCAGTTTCAAGGGCGTTTTTAACTGCTTCAAAATCCGCGGTCGATGTCAGTACTTCCAAAGCGCCTTCTTCGTCGGTAATGACATCTTCTGCACCGGCTTCTAAAGCCACTTCCATCACTTTGTCTTCTGAGGTGCCTGGCGCAAAAATCAATTGACCGCAGTGCTTGAACTGAAAAGCGACTGAGCCCTCTGTGCCCATGTTACCGCCATGCTTGCTAAAGGCGTGACGAACTTCGGCCACGGTCCTCACACGGTTGTCGGTCATGGTGTCCACAATGATGGCTGCTCCGCCAATGCCATAGCCTTCGTATCGAATCTCTTCGTAGGTCACACCCTCCAAGTTACCCGTGGCCTTGTCAATGTTGCGCTTCACGGTGTCGGCTGGCATGTTGGCCGCCTTGGCCTTTTCAATGGCCAAGCGCAAGCGGGGGTTAGCCGTTGGATCACCGCCACCTGTTCTGGCCGCCACCATGATTTCGCGGACCACCCGGGTCCAAATGCGCTGGCGTTTTTCGTCCTGCCTGCCCTTGCGATGTTGAATATTTGCCCATTTACTGTGGCCAGCCATCTGAAAATCCTTGATGTTGATTTAATCTACAGGGTGAGATTTTACTTTTCAAGTTGAGAGGACCCCTTTTCATGCCAAATCAACTCTTGATTGCCCGCAATCAAACCACAGATTGCCACATTTTGATGGGCATGGCCAACCGCCACGGCCTCATTACAGGGGCCACAGGCACCGGTAAAACGGTCAGTTTGCAAACTTTGGCCGAGAGCTTCTCCAATCAGGGCGTTCCCGTCTTCATGGCCGACGTCAAGGGCGATTTGATCGGTATCAGCCAAACTGGCCACTTGAGCGACAAAATCAAAGGCATTTTGAAAGAGCGACAACTGCAAGAGCCCACGCCGCAAAGGTGCCCCACCACGCTTTGGGACGTTTTTGGCAAGCAAGGCCACCCAGTGAGGGCGACCATATCCGATATGGGCCCCTTGCTGTTGGGCCGCATGCTGAACCTGAACGACACCCAAGCCGGCGTTTTAAACTTGGTCTTCAAAATTGCCGATGACCAAGGCTTGTTGCTTTTGGACCTGAAAGACCTTCGCGCCATGCTTCAGCATGTGGGCGAGAACGCCCAGCAATTCACCACAGAATATGGCAATGTGAGTGCGGCGAGTGTAGGGGCCATACAGCGTGGCCTGCTGGAAATTGAGAGCCAAGGCGCCGACAAATTCTTTGGCGAACCCATGCTCAACATTCAAGATTTTTTACAAACAGATGCCAAGGGAAAGGGCGTCATCAATTTGCTGTGTGCGAGTGAGCTCATGAATTCGCCTCGGCTTTACGGTACCTTCCTGCTATGGTTGTTGTCTGAGCTGTTTGAACAATTGCCAGAGATTGGCGACGCAGAAAAGCCCAAACTTGTGTTTTTCTTTGACGAAGCGCACTTGCTTTTCAATGAAGCGCCCAAAGTACTCATTGAGCGAATGGAATTATTGGTCCGCCTCATTCGTTCAAAGGGTGTGGGGGTTTATTTCGTGACGCAAAACCCCTTGGATGTGCCTGAAACTGTCTTAGGCCAACTGGGAAATCGTGTGCAGCACGCACTCCGTGCATTTACACCCCGCGACCAAAAGGCCGTCAAAGCCAGCGCCCAAACCATGCGCGCCAACCCCAGTCTGGACATCGAAAAAGCCATTACCGAATTGGCTGTGGGCGAAGCCTTGGTGAGCTTTCTGGATGAAAAAGGTCGGCCTGGCATTACTCAACAAGCCTTCATCATGATGCCTGGTAGCCAATTGGGACCCATCACACCCGAGCAGCGAATAGCTTTGCTCGACAACTCTTTGGTTGCGAGCGTTTACGAAAAAACCCTTGATCGCGAATCTGCTTACGAAATACTCAAAGGCGCGCGTCCAACACCGTCTAGTGATAGCGCGCACTCAGCACCTGGCAGCAAAGGGCCAGATGGCTCGACTTCTGCCAATGAACAAGGCAGCAACGCCCTTTTAGGCAGCCTAGGCGAGGTTGTATTTGGACGCACAGGCCCTCGGGGCGCCAAACACGATGGCTTAGCCCAAGCCCTGGTGAGGTCTGCGGTTCGTACCATCGGCTCTAGCGTGGGCAGAGAAATTGTTCGAGGCGTTTTAGGTGGCATATTGGGTGGCCGAAAACGCTAAGCCAAAAAAAGCCGGACGAATCCGGCTTTTTTAATATTTCTCACTTTAATTGGCGGTTGCTTCTTCCGGCTCGTGCGGCTCAGACTTTGAGTTGCGACCTTCTTTCTTAGGCGTGGGCTGAATGTCAAGCAAGACTTCATCTTTCTCGTCCAAATCGACACTCAAACGGCCACCATCAATCAAACGGCCAAACAACAATTCATCTGCCAAGGCTTTGCGAATGGTATCTTGAATCAAACGCTGCATCGGCCTTGCGCCCATGAGGGGGTCGAATCCTTTCTTGGCCAAGAACTTGCGCAAGTTGTCGCTGAAAGTCACGTCCACTTTCTTCTCAGACAACTGAGTTTCAAGTTGCAACAAGAACTTGTCGACCACGCGCATGATAATTTGCTCGTCCAAAGCCTTGAAGCTGACCATGGCGTCCAAACGGTTGCGGAACTCTGGTGTGAACAAGCGCTTTATATCGCCCATCTCGTCACCTGCTTGACGCGGATTGGTAAAGCCAATGGTGGCCTTGTTCATGGTTTCGGCACCTGCATTGGTGGTCATGATGATGATCACATTTCGGAAGTCGGCTTTGCGGCCGTTGTTGTCCGTCAAGGTGCCATGGTCCATGACCTGCAACAACACATTGAAAATATCGGGGTGTGCTTTTTCAATTTCATCAAGCAATAAAACGCAATGCGGTTTTTTGGTCACGGCTTCGGTGAGCAAGCCACCTTGATCAAAGCCCACATAACCCGGAGGCGCACCTATCAGACGACTTACTGCATGACGCTCCATGTACTCTGACATGTCAAAGCGAATGAGCTCAATGCCCATGATGTAAGCCAGTTGCTTGGCCGCTTCGGTTTTGCCCACGCCCGTAGGGCCACTGAACAAAAATGAACCAATGGGTTTGTCAGTTTTGCCCAAACCAGAGCGCGCCATTTTGACAGCGGACGCCAAGACTTCAATGGCCTTGTCTTGCCCAAACACCACACTCTTCAAATCTCGCTCAATGGTTTGCAATTTGCTGCGATCGTCATTGGATACATTGGCTGGAGGAATGCGTGCAATCTTGGCCACGATGTCTTCCACTTCGGCTTTGCCGATGGTTTTCTTGCGCTTTGAAGGCGGCAAGATGCGTTGTGCAGCGCCGGCTTCGTCAATCACGTCAATCGCCTTGTCGGGCAAGTGGCGATCGTTGATGAATTTGGCAGACAACTCAGCGGCTGCCTGGAGGGCGGCATTGGCATATTTCACGCTGTGATGCTCTTCAAAGCGAGACTTCAAGCCTTTCAAAATGTCGACTGTTTCGGCCACAGTGGGCTCAACCACATCGACCTTTTGGAAACGGCGTGACAAGGCAGCATCCTTTTCGAAGATGCCACGGTACTCGGTGAAAGTGGTGGCACCAATGCATTTCAACTGGCCACTGGACAGCGCAGGTTTGAGCAAATTAGATGCATCCAAAGTACCGCCAGAAGCTGCACCCGCGCCAATCAGTGTGTGAATTTCATCGATGAACAGGACCGCATGGGGCTTGTCTTTCAAAGCCTTCAAGACACCCTTCAAGCGTTGCTCAAAGTCGCCGCGGTATTTGGTGCCCGCCAACAGCGCGCCCATGTCGAGTGAGAAAACAACGGCTTCTGCCAAAATTTCAGGGACGGTGCCTTGAGTAATGCGCCATGCCAAACCTTCAGCAATAGCCGTTTTACCCACGCCAGCCTCGCCCACCAACAAAGGATTGTTTTTACGGCGACGACACAAAATTTGGATGGTGCGCTCGACTTCATATTCGCGACCAATGAGTGGGTCAATCTTGCCCTCTTTGGCCAGCTGATTCAGGTTCTGAGTGAACTGCTCTAAAGGCGATGCCTTCTCATTTCGCTCAGAGCTGCCGCTACCCTCTTCACTTTCAGGCGCGGGTGCAGAATCGCTGCCCTTGGTGGCTTCTGGTGGGTCGCTTTTGCGAATACCGTGGGCGATGAAGTTGACAACGTCCAAGCGGGTAATGCCTTGCTGGTGCAAGTAGTAAACAGCGTGCGAATCTTTTTCACCAAAAATAGCCACCAAGACATTCGCGCCAGTGACTTCTTTTTTGCCACTGCCCGTCGATTGAACGTGCATGATGGCACGCTGAATGACTCGCTGAAAACCCAAAGTGGGCTGAGTATCTACTTCTTCGGTACCCGCCACTTGTGGCGTGTTGTCTTTGATGAAGGTGGACAGGGATTGACGCAGATCGTCAACTTGTGCTGAACAGGCACGCAACACTTCTGCTGCGCTAGGGTTGTCTAGCAGTGCTAAAAGCAGATGCTCTACGGTAATGAACTCGTGACGCTGTTGGCGCGCCTCAACGAAGGCCATGTGCAAACTGACTTCCAATTCTTGGGCAATCATGTGATTTCCTTCAATGCCTTGCGGAGGTTAAAAATATTAGGTTGGGTAGATTTATTGGATTGCAACTGCTTTATGCCACATTCTTGCCGACTTTTTGTGAGATTCATGCCACAGGCTCGCTCACACACTGAAGTGGGTGTCCCGCCTGATTGGCTGCATCCAGCACTTGGTCGACCTTTGTCGCAGCCACATCACGGGAGAAAACCCCACATACGCCCTTGCCGTCCAAGTGGATTTTCAACATGATTTGAGTGGCGGCTTCTCTGTCCTTGTTAAAAAACTCTTGAAGCACCAAAACAACAAACTCCATGGGTGTGTAATCGTCATTCAACATGACAACTTGATACATCTGCGGAGGCCCTACTTTGGCAGGTCGTCTTTCTAAAACCACAGAATCGCTATTTCCGGGGGTACGCACAGGCTCCCCAACCGATCCAGGCGGGTTTGGTAAATTTGGTTTTTTAGGTTTCTCTGTTGCCATGATTTCATTCTATAGAGACTGAGCGGGGTTCTCAGCAGACCCCTTCAAAAGTCCTTATGCCGCAATGCAACAATTTTGCGTCAGTCGGGTAAACCTTGAATTGACAACGCCAAAAACAGTGCTTTAAATGTCCTCTATAAATCAAACGGATGGAGACATGCATGCTCAACGGAACAGTGAAATGGTTCAATGACGCCAAGGGATTTGGATTTATTCAGCCCGATGGTGGCGGCCCAGACGCTTTTGCGCATTTTTCTGCCATCACCATGGAAGGCTTTAAAAGCCTCAAAGAGGGTGCCAGGGTTAGTTTTGAATTAACCGATGGCCCCAAAGGTCCAATGGCCATCAATATTCAGTCTGAGCAAGCTGCTGTGCAGGAAGTCAAACCTGAGGCTTCTTGAGGTTAAGAAAAAAGCTCTTTAGAACGAATTCTGAAGAGCTTTTATCAGACAAAAATGGTCGGCGTGGCGGGATTCGAACTCGCGACCCCTTGCACCCCATGCAAGTGCGCTACCAGGCTGCGCTACACGCCGACAAGCTATAAATTATAGCCCGAGAATACTCTCAATTTGAGAGCAAGTCTCTGATATCCATCAATTCACGGCGCAGCGTTGGCAGACTGCTTGAGGCTTGAAGCTGAGAGGCCCTTTGAGCACTTTCCGTCGCCATGACAGCTGTTTCCTCACTCTCTGAGAAAGCCGCCGTATCTTCGTCGAAATCTTCCATGATTTCATCATCTGATGCGCTCAATTCATGCGCATCTTTTTTCAAGCCCTTTTGAAATTGAGCAAGTTCTTGCATTTTGTTGCGCGCACCACTGATGGTGAAACCTTGCTCATAAAGCAAATCCCGGATCCGGCGAATCATGAGCACTTCGTGGTGCTGGTAATACCGGCGATTGCCACGGCGCTTGACAGGGCGAAGTTGCGTAAATTCTTGCTCCCAATAGCGCAGCACATGCGGCTTGACACCGCATAGCTCGCCCACCTCACCAATGGTGAAGTAGCGCTTGGCTGGAATAGACGGGAGGGAGTTCTCCATTGAAATCACTAACTTGCTAGGGGGACTACAAGCTTACTCTAAGCATAGACCCCGAGTAAAGGGGCGAATGATTAAATTTTTGAAGGATTCTGAAAATAATTGGAAGCGGCTGAAATTCAATCTTCCAGTTTTTCATCCCCCTGGATGACTGCCTTGAGTTTGTGACTAGCGTGAAATGTGGCCACGCGCCGAGCTTCAATCGGAATCAACTCGCCGGTACGCGGATTACGTCCTGGCCGTGGCGCTTTTTCTCGGATTTGAAAATTGCCAAATCCGGAAATCTTGACATCGTTACCCTGCACCAATTGGCTGGCAATCAAATCAAAAAATGAATCCACCATGTCCTTGGATTCACGCTTGTTCAGGCCAATTTGCTCAAACAACAAATCAGCCAGGTGAGCCTTGGTGAGTGCCGGTGTTTCGAGGCTTTCAACAGAAAAATTCATATCCACTTTCAGACAAGCATTAAGTGCGCAAACGGGCGGATAACTTCTGTGCCAAGTGATCTAGCACAGCTTTGACTGTGGATTCAATTTGCACATCTGTCAATGAGGCCTCGTCATTGTTTAAGACAAGCCGGACAGCCAAGCTTTTTTCTAAACCAAGCGTTGCCTGAGGTCGAAACACATCAAACAACACAGCACTTCGAAGAAGACCTGCTGTAGGTGCCGCGTGAACAACGGCCATCAATTCAGCATGGGTAACTTTTTCTGCCACCACCACGGCGATATCTCGCTCTACGGCTTGGAATTTTGCAACACCTTGCGCCATTGGCACTTGTCTCTGGAGAACTGCATCCAAATCGAGTTCAAACAGAACAGGTGCCTGCTGCAGGTCCCATGTCTGACGCCATCGCGGATGCAGCTCCCCCACATGGCCAATGACTTTGCCAAACAAAGAAACTTGAGCACAACGACCAGGATGCATGGCTGGGTGCTCAGCCAACTCAAAAACTGGCTTGGCGGGTGCCAACAAAGCCTCTACCTCGCCTTTCACGTCAAAGAAATCAACATTGCGAACCTTACCGCTCCATGAAGTGGCAGATAACGGACCATAAGCTACGGCCGACACACGCATGGGCTGGCTTAAACCTTCAACCGTGGTGTCTGAATCCTTCACCGTAGCATCGCGCAAAAACACACGCCCCAATTCAAAGACACGCACGCGATCGGCTTTGCGATCAAGGTTGAACTTCACCACCTGCAACAAAGATCCCAGAAGACTGGTGCGCATGACGCTCATTTGACTGGCAATGGGGTTAAGCAACTTCAAAGGATTGGGGTTGCCCGCGAGTTCATGCTCCCAGCGCTCTTCTACAAAGCTGAAATTGATAGTTTCTTGGTAGCCCAGCGCGGCCAAACTGCGACGCACTGAAAACGGACCACGCATATTCTCTTTGCGAATCTTGGCAGTGATGGGCGCCAAAGGCGGGGTAGTAGGCAATTGGGTGTATCCCACCATGCGCGCCACCTCTTCAATGAGGTCTTCTTCAATTTCCAAATCGAAGCGCCAACTCGGTGGATTCACCGTGATCGAACCATCTGTTTCTGAAACTTCAAAACCCAAGCCGCGCAGCGCATCTGCACATTGCTTTTGACTCAGTGTCATGCCGATCACCTTGTTGGCTCGCGCAACGCGCAATGTCACAGGCTTGCGAGCTGGCATGTTCAACTTTTGATCGTCTACAGGGCCGATTTGAGTTGTAGGTGTACCGCAAATGTCAATGACCAACTGGGTAATGTGTTCAATGTGTTCAACTGTGCTTTCAGGATCTACCCCACGCTCAAAACGGTGGCCGGCGTCGGTTGAAAAGTTGTAACGGCGTGAACGGCCGGCAATCGCTTTTGGCCACCAATAGGCGGCTTCGATGTAAATGTTTTGCGTATCATCAGACACTGCAGTGGCATCGCCTCCCATGATGCCAGCCAAGGACTCCACTTGAGCGTCATCTGCAATCACCCCTACTTTGTGGTCCACAGTCACGGTATTACCGTTGAGCAGCTTCAATGTTTCATGGGGACGGCCCCAGCGCACTTGCAAACCACCGTGAATTTTGTTCAGGTCAAAGATATGAGAAGGTCGGCCAAATTCAAACATCACGTAGTTTGAAATGTCGACCAAGGGGCTCACACTGCGTTGGCCACACCGCGCCAAACGGTCCACCATCCATGCGGGCGTTTGGGCCTTTGGATTGACACCCTTGACCACCCTGCCGCTAAACCGGCCACACAAGTCTGGGGCTTGAACAGCCACCGACAATTTGTCTTGCACTTGGGCCGGGAGTGTTTTGAATGCAGGTGCTTTTAAAGGCGTGCCCGTGATAGCTGACACCTCTCGTGCAATGCCATAGACACTCAAGCAATGTGCCAAATTGGGCGTAAGTTTGAGGGTGAACAGCGTATCGTCCAGCTTCAAATAAGAGCGAATACTTTCACCCAGGGGAGCATCGACTGGCAGCTCTAACAAGCCACCATGATCGTCAGCAATCTTGAGTTCTTTGGCTGAACACAGCATGCCTTGGCTTTCAACACCACGCAGTTTGCCCAACTTGATTTGAAAAACCTTGCCATCTTCACCAGGCGGCAACTCTGCACCCACCATTGCACAGGGAATGCGAATACCTACCCGCGCATTGGGTGCACCGCACACAATGTTGAGCAAGGTGGGTTGACCCACATCGACTTGGCAAACGCGCAAGCGATCTGCATTGGGGTGTTGCTCTGCGCTTTTGATTTCACCAACAACCACGCTTGTAAACGGCGGTGCCACAGGTTGGAGTTCTTCAACCTCCAAGCCCGCCATGGTGAGGGTTTCGGCAAGTTGTTCGGTATTCAGGGGTGGGTTGCAAAACTCACGCAGCCAAGATTCAGGAAATTGCATGGTCTTTAATTTATTGAAATTGACTCAAGAAGCGAACGTCGCCATCGAAGAACAAGCGCAAATCATTGACGCCATATCGCAGCATGGTGAGACGGTCGGGGCCCATGCCAAAGGCAAAGCCAATGAATTTTTCGGGGTCAAGCCCCATGTTGCGAACCACGCTAGGGTGCACTTGGCCAGAGCCCGCCACTTCTAACCAGCGACCGGCCAAGGGACCTGTTTGAAATTGAATGTCAATTTCAGCACTGGGTTCTGTGAAGGGGAAAAAGCTGGGACGAAAGCGCAACACCAAGTCGTCGCTTTCGAAAAACGTTCTGCAAAAATCTGTGAACACCACCTTCAAATCTTTGAAGCTGACGTTCTCACCAATCCACAAGCCTTCGCATTGGTGGAACATGGGTGAGTGTGTAGCGTCACTGTCGACGCGGTAGGTACGACCCGGTGCAATGACCCGAATTTCGGGCATGCCTTGCGCTGCGTCCAATTGCGATTTGTAGCGCTTCACATGTTGCACGGCATGGCGAATTTGCATGGGGCTGGTGTGTGTGCGCAACAAGTGACCGCCCTCGACATAGAAGGTATCGTGCATGGAACGCGCGGGGTGATCTTCGGGCGTATTCAGGGCTGTAAAGTTGAACCAATCGGTTTCAATTTCTGGACCTTGTGCCACTTCAAAACCCATAGAGCCAAATATTTGTTCAATGCGTTCTAAGGTCAGCGACACAGGGTGCAAACCGCCTTGGGTCAGTGGTCTGCCTGGCAGAGACACATCAAAAGCTTCTGCTTTGAGTTGGATGGCCAATTCTGCATCGGCCAAAGCTTGGCGGCGCGCTGTAAGCGCTGCCTCAATACCTTGCTTGGCCACATTGACCGCTGCGCCAAACGTTTTCTTTTCATCAACGCTCAAAGCAGCCATTCCCTTCATCATTTCGGTGATGCGGCCTGACTTGCCTAAATACAAAGCTTTGGCATTTTCAAGATCGGCGGGGGTTTGGGCCTGCGCAAAACTAGCACTGGCCGCTTCAACCAAACTGTCCAACTCGGTCATGGTGGGAACTTTAAAAGGGAACTTAAATTCAAAATGAAAAAAGGATTGAAGCCTTCTCAAGCCTCAACCCCTTTGTTCGACTGCGTGAGTAGTTAAGCTGCGGCCAATCTGGCCTTGACTTGATTCACGATGCCAGCAAAAGCGGCCTTGTCGTGCACGGCGATATCCGCCAACACTTTACGGTCGATTTCGATGGCAGCCTTTTTCAGGCCATTGGCAAATTGGCTGTACGTCAGACCGCATTCACGGGCCGCTGCGTTGATACGAGCGATCCACAATTGACGGAACACACGCTTCTTGGCTCGACGGTCACGGTAGGCGTACTGACCGGCCTTCATCACCGCTTGTTTAGCGATGCGGAATACATTACCGCGGCGACCGCGGAAACCTTTGGCCAGGGCCAATACTTTTTTGTGACGGGCTCGTGCCGTAACACCACGTTTTACGCGAGGCATATTTTCTCCTTGTTCGTCAGTGAATTACAGGCCAGCCGAAGGCAGCATTTGTGCCATGTGACCCATGTTGGTCTCATGCACGCCTACTGGGCCACGGAGGTGACGTTTGTTCTTGGTTGTCTTCTTCGTCAAGATATGACGCTTGAAGGCTTGACCGCGTTTAACGGTACCACCAGGACGAACACGGAAGCGCTTTTTGGCGCTGCTTTTGGTCTTCATTTTGGGCATTTGACTGCTCCTTATTTTGTGCTCGTGAGGCGTCTGCAAACTCCTTGCAGCCTTGTTGGCCCCGAGACACTTTTAATCAGCAATACACTTTCATGTTTTGCTGTGCGAGGTTCTTGCAAACCTCATTTTTAGACATCCCGAAGGATCTCTTCAAACTCACTCTGAAGCTGCCTGAACAGCTTCGTTGGCTGTTTTACCAGCCGGTTTCTTGCGCCCTGGTGCAATCATCATGATCATTTGGCGGCCTTCCAACTTTGGAAACTGCTCGACCACAATCAGATCGCCCAAGTCATCACGGATACGCTGCAACAATGCCATTCCCAACTCTTGGTGGGTAATTTCGCGACCGCGAAAACGCAAGGTCACTTTGCACTTGTCACCATCGGCCAAAAAGCGGCGGATGTTGCGCATCTTGATGTTGTAATCACCGTCATCGGTACCTGGTCGGAATTTGATTTCCTTGATTTCAATGACCGTCTGCTTGGCTTTGGCTTCGGCAGCACGTTTTTGTTCTTGGTATTTGAACTTGCCGTAGTCCATGAGTCTGCAAACCGGGGGTGTTGCGGTGGCTGCAATTTCAACCAGATCAACATCTAACTCTCCCGCCATGCGCAAGGCATCTGCCAAAGAAACGATTCCGAGGGGTTCGTTCTCGGGTCCGGTTAAACGGACCTCAGGGAAAGTGATTTCACGGTTCAGGCGGTGCTTACGCTCTTCGCGCTGACGGCGGTCACGAAATTCAGTGGTAGCGATGGTTCAAATCCTTTAAAAAATAACTGCACAAGGCAGCCCAAACCGACGAGCAAGCGTCAAGCTAAAGCAATCGGAAAATACCTTCAAACTTTAGATTCAATGTCTGATTGGATGAGTTCAATGAACGCATCAACTGACATGACACCAAGGTCTTTGTTACCTCGGGCGCGTACAGCGACAGTACCTGCAGCCTTTTCTTTGTCGCCAGCGACAAGGATATAAGGCGGCTTTTGCAATGAATGCTCGCGTATTTTATACGTGATTTTCTCGTTTCGGAGGTCTAAATCGACCCTAAGGCCTTGATTTCCCGCTAGTTTTTGCATTTTTTGGGCAATTTCGCGACAGTAATCGGCTTGAGAATCGGTAATATTGCACACAACCACCTGAACGGGGGCCAGCCAAACGGGCAAGGCGCCGGCATGTTGCTCGATCAAAATTCCGATAAATCGCTCCATACTGCCCACGATGGCGCGGTGCAACATAACGGGGCGATGGCGAGCGCCATCCTCCCCAACGTACTCGGCATCCAAGCGCTCGGCCATTGAAAAATCGACCTGCATGGTGCCGCATTGCCACTGACGGCCAATGGCGTCTTTCAGGGTGTATTCAATTTTTGGGCCGTAAAAAGCACCATCGCCCGGGGCAATTTCGACATCACAGTTGGACGCACGCAAGCTTTCCATCAACGCGTGCTCGGCCTTGTCCCAAATCTCATCGGAGCCGATGCGCTGTGCGGGACGGGTGGCCACTTTGTAAATGATGTCGGTAAAGCCAAAGTCCTTGTAGACTTTTTGCAAGAGCGTGGTGTAGTTAACGCATTCATCCAAAATTTGATCTTCAGTACAGAAGATATGACCATCGTCTTGCGTAAAGCCGCGCACGCGCATGATGCCGTGCAAGCCGCCAGTGGGCTCATTGCGATGGCACTGGCCAAACTCACCATAACGCAAAGGCAAGTCGCGGTAGCTCTTCATGCCCTGCTTGAAAATCAAAATGTGACCTGGGCAATTCATGGGCTTCAAAGCGTAGTCACGCTTTTCAGACTCCGTAGTGAACATGTTTTCGCGGTACTTGTCCCAGTGACCTGTTTTTTCCCACAAGGACTTGTCAATAATTTGCGGACCTTTCACTTCTAGATAGCCGTTGTCTTGGTACACAGCACGCATGTACTGCTCTACCTTTTGCCAAACAGACCACCCCTTCGGATGCCAGAACACCAAGCCAGGGGCATGTTCATCAATGTGGAACAGATCAAGCTCACGGCCTAATTTTCGGTGATCGCGCTTTTCTGCCTCTTCCAACTGGGTGAGGTAGTTTTGCAAATCGTCTTTGCTGGTCCATGCAGTGCCGTAAATGCGTTGAAGCATTTCGTTTTTGCTGTCGCCGCGCCAATAGGCGCCAGCAAGCTTCATAAGTTTGAAATGTTTGAGTTTACCGGTGCTGGGCACGTGCGGGCCGCGGCACAAATCTTCAAACGCACCTTCTTTGTACAAGCTCACGTCTTCGTTAGAAGGAATGCTGCCAATGATTTCTGCTTTGTAGTGTTCGCCCAGAGCTTTAAAATAAGCGACAGCTTCATCACGCGGCAACACGCGACGAAGAACTGGCTCATCTTTGTTGGCCAATTCGGTCATGCGCTTTTCAATGGCCGCCAAATCTTCTAGCGTGAAAGGGCGACTGTAGGCAAAGTCGTAATAAAAACCGTTTTCAATCACAGGTCCAATGGTGACCTGGGCATCAGGGTATAAATCTTTGACGGCATAAGCCAACAAGTGGGCCGTAGAGTGGCGCACCACCTCAAGGCCATCGGCATCTTTGGCGGTGATGATGGCCAGTTGAGCATTGCCTGCAATACTGAAACTCGTGTCTACTACTTTGCCATCAACCTTGCCAGCCAAAGCCGCTTTGGCCAAGCCCGCACCAATGGAGGCGGCAACCTCTGCCACGGTGACGGGACCGGGAAATTCACGCAATGAACCGTCTGGAAGTGTGATCTGAACCATGTTCGAACTAAAAAAAGAAGGCGCCTTGAAGGCGCCAGAAATGAAAAACGCGGCATTTGCCGCGTTTTTAACGCTCAAGCAAGATTTTACGCTGTGCCTGAGGTGTTTTCGATCAGTGGAACTGTTCTTCTTCCGTAGAACCGGTCAAAGCTGTGACGCTGGAACGGCCGCCTTGAATGACGGTGGTCACTTCGTCAAAGTAACCGGTACCCACTTCTTGCTGATGCGACACGAATGAGTAACCGCGGTCGCGCGCTGCAAATTCGGGCTCTTGCACCTTCTCAACATAGGCTGACATACCGCGCTGAACATAGGCCTGGGCTAAGTCAAACATGTTGTACCACATGGAGTGAATGCCGGCCAATGTGATGAATTGGTACTTGTAACCCATGGCGCCGAGTTCTTTTTGGAATTTGGCGATGGTGGCATCGTCCAAGTTTTTCTTCCAGTTGAAAGAAGGCGAGCAGTTGTAGGCCAACAATTTGCCAGGATGTTTCTTGTGCACAGCCTCTGCAAACTTGCGTGCAAATTCCAAATCTGGAGTCCCTGTTTCACACCAGACCAAGTCGGCGTATTCGGCATAAGCGACTGCTCGGCTGATGGCTTGCGCCATGCCCTTCTTGGTTTTGTAGAAGCCTTCTGCAGTGCGCTCACCAGTGAGGAAAGGCTTGTCGTTTTCGTCGTAGTCGCTGGTGATCAAGTCAGCCGCTTCTGCATCTGTGCGTGCAATGACCAAAGTAGGAACGCCGCAAACGTCAGCAGCCATGCGGGCTGCGATCAATTTCTGGCATGCCTCGATGGTAGGCACCAGCACTTTGCCGCCCATGTGTCCACACTTTTTCACGGAAGCCAATTGGTCTTCGAAGTGAACGCCGCCTGCGCCAGCAGTAATCATGGCCTTCATCAATTCGAAAGCATTCAAGACACCACCGAAACCCGCTTCTGCATCAGCCACGATCGGCGCGAAATAGTCTGTGTAATCTTTCTCGCCGGGATTGGTGCCTTTGGACCATTGAATTTCGTCAGCTCGGCGGAAGCTGTTGTTGATGCGCTCAACCACCTTTGGCACGGAGTCCACTGGGTAAAGTGATTGGTCGGGGTACATCGAAGCGTAGGAGTTGTTGTCGGCAGCCACTTGCCAGCCAGACAAGTAGATAGCCTTGATGCCAGCCTTCACTTGTTGCATGGCTTGACCGCCTGTGAGTGCGCCCAAGCAATTCACGTAGTCTTCAGAGTGAAGCAAGTCCCAGAGCTTTTCTGCACCGCGTCGCGCCAAGGTGTGCTCGATGGGGAATGAACCGCGCAAACGCACCACATCTGCTGCGGAATAACCGCGTTTGATGCCCTTCCAACGGGGGTTGGTAGCCCAATCTTTTTCTAAAGCGGCAATTTGTTGCTCACGGCTGAGTTGTTCAACGATATTTTGTGGCATGAGAATTTCCTTCGAGGTGGTTGATATTCAGGCCAAAAATCACTTTCAAAATCTTTGGCACCGAAGAAATTTTAAGTCTTATATAAGACTTTTAAATTATTGAATATCTTATATAAGACATTTATTTTTTTATTTAAAAACAATTGCTTACAAATAATATTTCTCATTATGGAATTTAATTTCTCATATTGAGAAAAATTGATGCGGTGCAGCAACTAAATATTTCACAATGCAAAACAAAATTTCGAAGCTTACTCGTGCCTTTAACAGGAATTCAAAACATCAACAGCGCACGCCTGTCAAATTCGAATGCACTGAGAGAGGGCTATCTACAACAACAAGGGGAAAAAATCTTCACTTCCCCTTGGAAAGAGCGTGTTTCTCCAGTAGCATGCGCTCAGCCGGATAAATAAGTTTCCGGCTGCGAACCAACTTCCGTCCTAAGGAATTTCAAAATGGCAACTGCAAAAAAATCTCCGGCGAAAAAAGCTGCTCCTGCAAAAAAGGCAGCACCCGCCAAAAAACCCGTAGCGAAAAAAGCTGCTCCTGCAAAAAAGGCTGCTCCAGCTAAAAAAGCTGCGCCAGCCAAGAAAGCTGCTCCAGCTAAAAAGCCAGCAGCCAAAAAAGCCCCTGCAAAAAAGCGCACGCCCAATGCCGCTTTCATGAAGGCTTTAACACCTAGCGCCGCATTGGCTGCTGTGGTGGGTGCAGCTCCTCTGCCACGCACCGAAGTCGTTAGCAAGTTGTGGGTTTACATCAAGAAGCACGGACTGCAAGACAAAGTCAACAAGCGCAACATCAACGCTGATGACAAATTGAAAGCCATCTTCGGCAAAGCGCAAGTCACCATGTTTGAATTGGCTGGCTTGATCGGCAAACACTTGAAGTAATTCAGTGTTGCTCGAATAAAAAAAGCCGGGTCACCCCGGCTTTTTTTTCGCCTGATAGCAACTCACTTCGTCTTCAATGCATTTTGCGTGATGGCAGACAATGTGACACGAGTTGTGATGGCTTCGGGGTCGAGCATGATTTCAATCAGAGTACCTTGGTTTCTCGCCAATGCCGCCATCAGTTCTGGCTCAAACTCTTCTGTTTTCGAAATGCGCACACCCTCATAGCCGTATGCCTTGGCTAAATGAGCGAAGTTGGGGTTGTTCAGGTGTGAGCCCATGTTGTGGGTTGGAAAATCTCTTTCTTGATGCATCCTGATGGTGCCGTACATGCCATTGTTCAATAGAACCACAATTGATTTGGCGCCATGCTGGGTGGCCGTGGCCAGTTCTTGGCCATTCATAAGGAAATCGCCATCCCCTGCAATGGTGAAGACAACACGGCCAGTGAGCACCGCGGCCGCAATACCGGCAGGCACGCCATAACCCATCGCACCTACAGTGGGGGCCAACTGAGTTTTAAATCCCTTGCTGAGACCGTGATGCTTGTAATACCGGTGCACCCAACTTGCAAAATTACCTGCGCCGTTGGTCAGCACGGCATCTGCAGGCAAGTGACGCTGCAGAACTGAAATCACTTCGGGCATGTTAACAAGACCTTGCGCAGAGTCAGCGGGCAAACCAACTAGGGCTTGCGGAAGTGTGTTGCCAAGGTAGTCTGCATTGGCTTGTGCCGCCCAATCAGTCCACGGCAGACTTGACGGGGCCGTGAGAACCTCCAAACTGCGGGCTGCAGCATTCATGCTGGCGCAAACAGCCAAGTCTGCGTGGTAAACGCGATTCAATTCTTCAGCACTGGCATGAATGTGGACCAACTTTTGTTTGGGCTTTGGAACATCCAACAAGGTGTAACCGCTGGTGGTCATTTCGCCTAAGCGCGGGCCGATGGCAATGATCAAATCGCTGTCCTTGATGCGCTGAGCCAATTTGGGATTGATGCCAATGCCGACATCCCCCGCATACAAGGGGTGAAAATTGTCAAACGTATCTTGAAAACGAAATGCATTGCCAACGGGCAATTGCCAATTTTCTGCAAAACGCTGAAGGGCTTGCGCTGACTGAGGCGTCCACCCTCCTCCGCCCGCAATCACAAAAGGTCTTTGTGCCTGCAACAGCATTTCACGCAATTGGCGCAAACTGCCAGGATCACTCCAAGCCTGCACGGGCTCAATTTGAGGCAGCGGTCTCGAAGACACCTTATGGGTCAGCATGTCTTCCGGCAATACAAGCACGACCGGGCCAGGACGGCCATTCATGGCAGTGGCAAAGGCGCGCGACACGTACTCCGGAATTCTTTTGGCATCATCGATTCGCTCAACCCGCTTGGCCATGCCTTTGGTGCTGGGACCAAAGAAGGAGCAAAAATCGACTTCTTGAAAAGCTTCACGGTCGCGTGTGTCAGTGGCGACATCCCCCACAAACAAGACCATGGGGGTGGAATCCTGAAACGCCGTATGAACGCCAATCGAGGCATTGGTGGCCCCAGGCCCTCGGGTTACAAAACAAACGCCTGGACGACCCGTTAAACGGCCTTGTGCATCTGCCATGAAGGCGGCCCCACCCTCTTGCCGGCAGGTGACAAACTGAATTTGGTCTTGGTACTTGTGAAAACCATCAAGGACGGCCAGGTAACTCTCACCGGGAACTCCAAAGGCATGGGACACACCTTGTGCAATGAGGCATTCAACCAAAAGATGGCCCCCCAATTGAGATTGGGATGCAGCTTCTTGCAGTTTGACTTTTTGATCGCTCATAGGGCCTCTTGTAGTGATGGCCGCATGATACTTTCAAAGCGCCAATGACATCCGTCCCTGGCTACTTCTTTACTTCAAATCCCGATCGAATTTAAAGACACCTGGCTCATTGACAGGGTCAACATCGACTGGAATGACCGACTTGGGCAGAAACTTGCCTTCCAACAGCAATTTGGACAAGGGGTTTTCAATCCGTTGCTGAACAGCGCGTTTCAAGGGGCGGGCACCAAATACAGGATCAAACCCCACTTTGGCCAATTCAGCCACCGCAGCCGTCGAAACTTCTAAATGCAAATCCATTTTGGCCAATCGGGCTTCCAGTATTTGCAGTTGAATTTTGGCAATCGACTCAATGTGTTTGGCATCCAAGCTGTGAAAGACCACAGTTTCGTCAATTCGGTTTAAAAACTCAGGCCGGAAATGGTTTTTGAGTTCACCCCATACTGCGTCTTTGATGTCTTCCCGAGTCTCGCCTACCATGGCCTGAATCAGGTGCGAGCCGATGTTTGAAGTCATCACTATGACGGTGTTTTTAAAGTCAACCGTGCGACCTTGGCCATCTGTCAGGCGACCATCGTCTAGCACCTGCAACAGCACATTGAAAACATCAGGGTGGGCCTTCTCAACCTCATCCAACAAAAGCACAGAATAAGGCTTGCGACGAACCGCCTCGGTTAAGTAGCCTCCCTCTTCGTAGCCAACATAACCAGGAGGCGCACCAATGAGTCGCGCCACAGAGTGTTTCTCCATGAACTCACTCATGTCGATTCGAATCAGATGATCTTCGCTGTCAAACAAAAACCCTGCCAGTGCTTTGCACAACTCCGTTTTGCCAACGCCTGTGGGGCCTAGGAATAAAAAAGAGCCCGTGGGTCTTTGGGGATCTGACAAGCCAGAACGCGAACGGCGAATGGCATGCGACACAGCCGCGATGGCTTCATCTTGCCCCACTACGCGTTCGTGCAAATTCACTTCCATTTGCAAAAGTTTCTCGCGCTCACCCTGCATCATTTTGGACACTGGAATACCGGTAGCTCGACTCACCACTTCGGCAATTTCTTCTGCACCAACTTGAGTGCGAAGTAATCTTGGTGCAGAACCTGCAGCAGGATTGAGTTCATTGGCTTGCGTTTCTTTCAGTAGCTTTTCGAGCTCTGGCAACTTGCCGTATTGCAGCTCAGCCACTTTGTTGAAATCGCCTTTGCGAGTGAGCTCTTCAATTTGCTGACGCAGTTGGTCAATTTTCTCACGAACGTTTTGACTACCTTGGGCCTGAGCCTTTTCCGTCTTCCAAATTTCTTCCAAATCAGCGGCTTCTTTTTTCAAGCTGACGATTTCTTCTTCAATCAAGCTCAAACGTTTTTGCGAGGCTTCATCGGTTTCTTTCTTAACGGCTTCGCGCTCAATTTGAAGTTGAATCAATCGCCTGTCCAGCTTGTCAATCACTTCGGGTTTTGAATCAATTTCAATTTTGATTTTGGAGGCAGCCTCGTCAATCAAGTCGATGGCTTTGTCGGGTAAAAACCGATCTGTGATGTAACGATGACTGAGCTCAGCAGCAGCCACAATGGCGGGATCAGTGATGTCAACGCCATGGTGAATTTCGTATTTTTCTTGCAGACCTCGCAAGATGGCAATGGTGGCTTCCACACTGGGTTCACCGACCAAAATCTTTTGAAAGCGACGCTCTAATGCGGCATCTTTTTCAATGTACTTGCGATACTCATCAAGGGTGGTGGCACCCACGCAATGCAACTCACCGCGCGCCAAAGCGGGTTTGAGCATGTTGCCAGCGTCCATTGCGCCTTCAGCCTTGCCAGCACCCACCATGGTGTGCAATTCATCAATGAACACAATGGTCTGGCCTTCATCTTTGGCCAATTCATTGAGCACCGACTTAAGACGCTCTTCAAATTCACCTCGAAATTTAGCACCCGCTAGCAAAGATGCCATGTCCAAGGACAAGACCCTTTTGCCTTTCAGTGAATCGGGAACCTCGCCTGAGACAATGCGCTGAGCCAACCCTTCCACAATGGCGGTCTTACCGACACCTGGCTCGCCGATGAGCACAGGATTGTTTTTGGTTCGACGTTGCAACACCTGAATGGCTCGGCGAATCTCATCGTCCCGGCCAATCACAGGATCGAGCTTTCCCATGCGGGCGCGCTCTGTTAAATCTAAGCAGTATTTTTTGAGAGACTCACGCTGGCCCTCCGCGTCTGCACTGTTCACGTTTTGCCCTCCTCTTACAGCGTCAACGGCTGCTTCTAAACTTTGACGACTCAAACCCGCCGCCTTGACTGTGCGGGTCAATTCAGACTTACCATCGGCCAGGGCCAACAGAAATAGTTCACTGGCGATAAACGAATCACCCCGTTTGATGGATTCTTTTTCGGCAGCTTGCAGCAACTTGACCAATTCGGGGCCAACCTGGACTTGATCTTGCCCTGTGACCTGGGGCAAGCGCTCAACAGCAGCACTGGCGGCTGACATGAGAGCTGTCATATTGACACCAGCCCGCTGAAGCAAGGCCTTGGGGCCATCTTGCTGATGCAACATGGCCAACAAAACGTGTGCAGGGTCGATGTAAGCGTGGTCTTTGGCCAAGGCCAAGCTCTGGGCATCGCCCAGGGCTTCTTGAAACTTCGTGGTCAGTTTGTCCATTCGCATGTGAAACTCCTATTGCCTTTCATCTTGGGCCGATCAGTCTATTTTTCAAGAGCAAGCAGTTTTTCAGCTTTACAAGCCATCTCTGGCCCTAAAATAGCATCATGAACATTCACCAGATGTCAGTCCAATATGACGAACGTCAAGACCGCTTGGCGCTCAGGGTCAGCAACCAAGACAACCAAGAATTCAGGCTTTGGCTCACTCGCGCAATGACACTGCGTTTGTTACCGCATCTTCAAGCCTCGGTGGTTCAACTAGAAGCCCGCGACCCCCAAGTCATGGCCACAGACACTACCGCCCAGCAAATGCTGGCTGAATTGAAGCGTGAAAATTTTCTCGCGCAAGCCGACTTTTCTACCCCATTCGTTTCAGAAAACCTCAACTTGCCCCTTGGCGAAACGCCTATGTTGGTCACCGATGTGCAACTCAACCTGCACAACAGCGGCGGCCTGAACTTGCTGTTTCAAGATAAAAGCGGTGACAGTGCCAGCGGTGCATCGTGTGAATTCAATTTGCAGGCAGCCCTGTTGCATGGCTTGCTTCATCTGATTGAGCAGTCCCTTAAAAAGGCACTGTGGCAGCAGCCCGACTTCTCTCAACGCTCAGAACACGTTGAGTCACCTCATTCTGAGCGCCCCAACTACAGGCACTGACACACAGTCAAAACTCAACCCACGTTGCGCGATTGAATACCCCAACGGGCTAATGCAGCGTCGTCACTCACTCTGGCATCCACCCACTTCGCACCTTCTGGTGTGGCTTCTTTTTTCCAGAATGGCGCCTGCGTTTTCAGGTAATCCATGAGAAATTCACAGGCCTTGAAGCTCTCGCCGCGATGCGCAGAAGAGACCGCCACCAACACAATTTGATCAGCAGGTTTTAACTCGCCCACGCGGTGAATGACATGGGCTTGGTAGAAATCAAAACGCTGATGAGCCTCGTCTATCATCGCTTCAATGGCCGATTCGGTCATGCCAGGATAATGCTCTAGCGCCATCGAGATAATTTGGTCTGCCGAATTGCCCGATAGCAGGCGGGTATCGCGCACAGTGCCTAGAAAACTGCAGATGGCACCCACCCTTAAATCACTTGCGCGAAGCTGTTCTAAGACTTGGGACACATTGAAGTCTTCGGTTTGAATGACCACGCGTGCGTTCAAGTTTCATCCTCCGGTGACAGGTGGGAAAAAGGCCAGTTCGGCGTTTTCTTGAAGTACGGCATCTTCATCGACCATGACCTGGTTCAAGGCCAAGCGAACAGCACGCTCACGGCCCAAACAAGCGTAGGCATCCCCTCGGCTTAGCAATTCATCGCGCACCTGCCCCGCATTGAGTGCCGTGGTGTGAAGTTCCTCTTGCGACTGACCAATGGACTCGCGCAATGAAGCAAAGTAACGCAAAGTGATCTTCATTGAAGCCACTCAGAGAAAGGATAAAACCGAACCAAGTCGCCAGAATGAATGACATTGGAACCTGGATTGTCAACCACCCCATCACCCCACACGACGGAGGTCAAGACGCCAGAGCTTTGGTTAGGGAAAAGGTCTAAGCCACCCTGTGCATTTCTTTTGACTCGCAAAAATTCTCTGCGTTTGTCTGGCTTGGGCAAATCAAAGTTGGCCTTCAACTGCAGGGGCTCTGCTTGAACTTTGCGAACACCCTGAAGGGCCAAAAGAAACGGTCTAACCAAGAGTTGAAACGTGACAAAGCTTGAAACAGGGTTACCAGGCAATCCCATGAAATGAGCCGAGTGGTCAGAGGCCTGAGATTTGAGGAACCCAAATGCAAATGGTTTTCCAGGCTTCATTGAAATTTGCCACAAATTCAAGCCACCCAAGACTTCCACCGCCGGTTTGACATGATCTTCTTCCCCCACTGAAACGCCGCCGCTGGTCAATACCAAATCGTGGTGCGAAGCTGCATCGCGCAGGACAGCCAAAGTTGACTCAAACTTGTCTGGCACGATGCCCAAGTCTGTCACTTCGCAACCCAGCCGAACAAGCAAGGCGCGCAAGAAAAATCGGTTGGAATTGTAAATTGCACCGGGCCGCATGTTCTCGGGCGCCACCGCTCCAGGCATGACCAATTCATCGCCAGTAGAAAACAAAGCCACTCGCGGTTTTCGAGTCACTTCAAGTTGGGCTAAACCAATGCTAGCGGCCAAACCCAAACCTGCAGGATCGAGTCGCGTACCTTTTTGCATCACCACGGAACCTAGGGTCACATCTTCACCACTTCGGCGAATCCATTGCCCTAACGCAGGTGCTGAGTTAACCACAATGACTGGCACATCTGCTTGCGCATTTTCAGTTGAGGCAACTTGCGTATCCTCTTGCATGACCACCGCATTGGCACCGGGTGGAATGGGCGCACCGGTGAAAATGCGCGCAGCTTCACCTGAGTTCAAAGCATGGCCATGCTGGCCCGCAGGAATTCGTTGCGTGACCTTTAAGCTCGCGCCCACATGCGTGACATCTTCAACACGCACTGCGTAGCCATCCATCGAAGAGTTGTCTTGCGGTGGCACTTGCAACCCAGACACTAAATCGTGTGACAAAACACGGCCGTCTGCTTCGAATGTTTTGACCCAATCGGTTTGGGTCAAGACGGAAACATCTTTCAAGACCAAGCTCAAGGCTTCGTCCAAGGACATTAAAGGGGGACGCTTGGCGGCCTTCTCGTCAGTCATAGGTTCAGTCGCAATGCTGGGCGATGTAGGCTTTAACGGCATCGACCGATTTGGGCATAACCAGTACGCGCTTTGGCAAGGCTTCAATGCCTTCAAATTTCGCGGGCCGATCGGGCTCACAGCCTAAAGCCTCGACCAAGGTGGCGGCAAACTTGATGGGCAACGCTGTTTCTAAAACCAACATGGGAACATTGGGCTTTGCCAGAGGTACAGCCACTTTCAAGCCGTCTGCTGTGTGCGTGTCAACCATGATGTGATTGTCCGCATAAATAGTTTGAATGGTATGAAGTCGGTCAGCATGGGTGCTTTTGCCGCTGAGGAAACCAAACTTGGTCTTGGCTTGCGCAAACAGCGGGTCATGCCCTAAATCGAATTGGCCTGTTTGGTTCAATTGATCGTGGAAAAGGTGTTTGACACGAGCTGAATCGCGGTTTAGCAAATCAAACACAAAGCGTTCAAAGTTGCTGGCCTTGGAGATGTCCATGGATGGGCTGGATGTCTCATGGGTATCAGCAGAGCCACGCACCCGGTAAACACCTGTTCTAAAGAACTCATCGAGCACATCGTTTTCGTTAGTGGCCACAATGAGATGCTCAATGGGTAAACCCATCATGCGGGCCACATGGCCTGCACACACATTGCCAAAGTTGCCACTTGGCACACTGAAGCTAACCTTTTGAGTGTCACTTTGCGTGGCTTGAAAATAGCCCGCAAAGTAATAGACAACCTGTGCCAACAATCGTGCCCAGTTGATGGAATTGACTGTCCCAATCTTGTACTTGTGTTTGAATGCCAAATCGTTGCTCACGGCCTTGACAATGTCCTGGCAATCATCGAACACACCTTGTATGGCAATGTTGTGAATGTTGGCATCAAGCAAGCTGAACATCTGCGCTTGCTGAAAAGGACTCATACGCCCCTCAGGGCTGGTCATGAAGACACGCACCCCTTTTTTGCCGCGCATGGCGTACTCGGCGGCACTTCCCGTGTCTCCCGATGTAGCGCCAAAAATATTGAGTTCAGCATTGCGCCGTGTAAGTTCGTACTCAAACAAGTTGCCAATCAACTGCATGGCCATGTCTTTGAAGGCCAATGTGGGCCCATTGGAAAGGGCTTCCAAGTAAATGCGTGCGCCTGGTACCCCTTTGGTTTGAAGCACCTTTAAGGGCACGATTTCACGGGTTCCAAAAATGGCCTCGGTGTAAGTTTTGTCGCACAAGGCGCGCAAATCGTTGGCAGGAATGTCATCAATGTACAAAGACAATACTTCAAAGGCCAGTGCGGCATACCCCTGTGTATTGTGAATCTGACGCAAACGAGTCAACTCGGCTGCCGATATTTGCGGGTAGGCCTCAGGCAGGTACAAACCGCCATCAGGGGCCAAGCCTTCCAGCAAAATTTCACAAAACCTTTTTCGATCTGCATGACCGCGGGTTGACAAATAACGCATCAGTTCAATTCTTCCTTGCGAATTTTTGTAATGGGCGCCATGACAGTTGGCAATGCTTGCATTTGCGCCAATACTTCGTTCATCTTCCCTTCAACGGTGTCGTGCGTGAGAATAATGACATCGGTTTGGTTTTCACCGGCTTGGCTCACTTGGTCTGCCTCACGCTGTAGCACGGCATCGATGCTGATATTGGCTTCAGCCAACAGACCCGTCAGCTTGGCAAGCACCCCCGCTTCGTCGGCCACACGCAAGCGCAGGTAGTAACTGGTGATCACATCGGACATAGGCAAGATTTTCAAGTTGCTCATGGCGTTGGGTTGGAAGGCCAAATGCGGAACACGGCTCAAGGGATCGGCAGTGTGCAAGCGTGTGATGTCCACCAAGTCGGCAATGACTGCACTGGCTGTAGGTTCAGATCCTGCACCTTTGCCATAATAAAGCGTGGTGCCGACCGCATCGCCCTGCACCATCACTGCATTCATAGCCCCTTCTACATTGGCAATGAGTCGCTGCGTAGGCACCAAGCTCGGGTGCACTCGCAGCTCGATGCCAGCATCAGTTCGCTTGGTAATGCCCAGCAATTTAATGCGGTAGCCCAACTGCTCTGCATACCTGATATCGGCAGCCCCTAGCTTGGTAATGCCTTCGATGTAAGCCTTGTCAAACTGAACAGGAATACCAAAGGCCAAAGCACTCATGAGGGTGGCTTTGTGTGCAGCATCCACACCTTCAATGTCAAAGGTGGGATCGGTCTCGGCATAACCCAATCGCTGAGCCTCTTTGAGGACCACATCAAAATCCAAGCCCTTTTCACGCATTTCGGACAAAATGAAATTGGTGGTGCCATTAATGATGCCTGCCACCCATTGAATTCTGTTGGCCGTTAAGCCTTCGCGCAAAGCTTTGATGATGGGAATGCCGCCCGCAACCGCGGCTTCAAATGCCACCATCACACCTTTAGCGTGGGCAGCCGCAAAAATTTCGGTGCCATGCACGGCCAACAAAGCCTTGTTGGCAGTGACCACATGCTTGCCAGCCGCAATGGCTTCTAGCACCAGTGCTTTGGCGATGCCGTAGCCGCCAATGAGTTCCACCACAATATCGATGTCGGGATTGGCAATGATTTGACGCGCATCACTGACCACTTTGACATGGGAGCCACACAAAGCTTGGGCTTTGGCAACATCTAAATCGGCCACCATGCTAATTTCAATGGCACGGCCTGCACGGCGTTTGATTTCCTCTTGATTGCGTTGCAACACATTGAAAGTGCCGCTTCCTACTGTGCCCATGCCCAACAGGCCAACTTGAATCGGATTCATTATTTTCTCACTTATGCCGCTGTACCAAAACGCTGACGCGCTTTTTCTAAAAACTTGGCCATGCGATAAATCGCCTCGCGCAAATCGTCCAAATGGGGCAAAAACACAATTCGGAAATGATCTGGTGCTGACCAATTAAAGCCTGTACCCTGAACCAACATGACCTTGGTTTCTTGTAAGACTTCAAGGAAGAACTGCTGATCGTCCTTGATGGGGTAAATTTTGGGATCCAACTTTGGAAACATGTAAAGCGCAGCTTGAGGTTTCACACAAGACACGCCGGGAATGGCGTTAATGAGTTCGTATGCCAAATCGCGCTGCTTGCGCAAACGGCCACCTTCATTGACCAACTCATTGATGCTTTGATGGCCACCTAAAGCGGTTTGAATGGCCCACTGACCTGGTACGTTGGCACAAAGGCGCATGTTGGACAGCATGTTCAAGCCTTCAATGTAATCTTGTGCAGGTCGTTTGTCGCCCGTGACAATCATCCAGCCCGCGCGATAACCACATGACCGATAACTCTTGGACAATGAATTGAAAGTGAGTGTCAGTACATCTTGACTCAAGCTGGCAATGGGTGTGTGCTTCAAGCCATCGTACAAAACTTTGTCGTAGACCTCATCGGCAAAAATCACCAAACCATGTGCTCTGGCGATTTCAACAATGCCCTTGAGAATCTCATCTGAATACAAGGCCCCCGTGGGATTATTCGGATTGATGACCACAATGCCCTTGGTCTTTGGCGTGATTTTGGCGCGAATGTCCTCTAAATTAGGCGTCCATCCTTTGTCTTCATCGCACACATAATGAACAGGTGTACCACCTGACAAACTGGCAGCCGCCGTCCACAAGGGATAGTCGGGCGCTGGCAACAACAGTTCGTCACCGTTGTCTAACAAGGCATTGGTGGCCATCACGATCAATTCGCTAGCACCATTGCCCAAGTAAATGTCATCCAAGCCAACACCCTTGATGCCCTGCTTTTGTGTCTCGTGCATGACGGCCTTGCGAGCACCAAAAATACCTTTGCTGTCCGAATAACCTGCAGAATTGGGCAGGTTGCGAATCATGTCCTGTTGAATTTCCTCTGGCGCATCAAAACCAAACACGGCCAAATTGCCAATGTTCAACTTGATGATTTTGTGCCCCTCCTCCTCCATCTGTCTGGCGCGGTCCATGATGGGTCCGCGAATGTCATAACAAACGTTGGCAAGCTTGGCTGATTTATGGATAGTTTTCAAAATCCCTCCGAGGGGTGTTGTCGCTTGGGAAAACCTATAATTTGACCACAGAACTGGCCTTTTTTAAGAAACTTCCAAGCATGAAACTTCATCCTGATGCCAGTAACGGCTTCTCAATCCAAAGCTACAGCGAAGAAGGCGTGGTTGTGAACGGGAAATGCCAGATCGGGCCCTTGCTTTTGTGTTCGGTCCAAGGACCTCAAAAGTGGTCTGTCGAAAGCTTTGAATCTCTAACCCAGGCCGCCTTCGACGAACTTCTACCTTTCAACCCTGAGTTGGTCTTATTTGGCAGTGGGAAGCGCATTCTATTTCCCGCGCCCAAGCTGCTGCAGGGGCTCATCCAGCAAAGAATAGGGGTGGAGACCATGGACAACGGCGCTGCTTGCCGCACTTTCAATGTCTTGGCAGGCGAGGGCAGGCATGTGGTTCTGGCTTTGATTCCCGCAATTTCACGCTAAATGAACTGTTTTCAGGTCATTCAAAAAACTTACAGGGTTTCGGTTTAAAATACCAGATTGCCGCCGCAGTGATGCCCCTTCAAGGGCACATTGGTCATGCGGTTCATTTCTGTCACGCGAGATTAGTTCTATGGCGATCGTTGTTAACAAACCCCTCCCTGAATTTGAAGCAAACGCAACGGGCGGACTCAAGGTTTCAAACACATCTCACAATGGCAAAATCATGATTTTGTACTTCTACCCGAAGGACAATACGCCTGGTTGCACCACTGAGGCCATGCAATTCCGCGATAAATTCAAAGACTTTGCCAAGGCTGGTGCTACAGTTTTTGGTGTCTCTCGTGACAATATGAAGTCACACGACGACTTTAAAACAAAACTTGAACTCCCCTTTGAATTGATTGCAGACACCGAAGAAAAAATGTGTCACATGTTTGGTGTCGTTAAAAACAAAATCATGTACGGAAAAAAAGTCAAAGGCATTGAGCGAAGCACTTTCCTGATCGGTCCAGATGGACTGGTCAAAGAAGAATGGCGCGGCCTCAAGGTACCCGGACACGTTGAAGACGTTTTGAAAGCCGTCAAAGCACTCAAAAAAGCCGCATAATGGCATCATCATGCCGCTGAAAAACAGCCCCATTTGTCATTACCCTAGCAAAGCCGCCTCGGCCTCAAGGCGGCTTTTTCTTTGCGTCAACACTTTCTACATTTCTACTGAGGCCTTGATTTATGCCACTGCCACCCGCACCGACACAGCGCGCTTCCTTGCTCGCTACAAAAAATATTGTTAAATTTGAGAAGGTATCAGCACCCCCCCTTCCTCTGAGCAGTGAACTGGCATCTGCCAAAAAACCTTCAGTCAAAAAGCCGGCGGAAGACCGCCCTTTGAACCTGGCCCCAACTTCCTACTCCGCGCTTGTTCCTGCAAGTCCAGAGCACGGCCAACGCGCACCAATGCCTGTGGCTTCCAAAAAACCAAAGGTCGCCAAAAAGAACAGTGGCCCCACCAAATTGTTTGTGCTGGACACCAATGTGCTCATGCACGATCCCATGTGCCTGTTCTTATTTGAAGAGCACGATGTCTACCTGCCCATGATTGTTCTGGAAGAACTGGACAGCCATAAGAAAGGCATGACCGAAGTAGCCCGAAACGCCAGACAAACCAGCCGATCCCTTGATGCATTGGCCGCTACACCTGGCTCTGACATGAAACAAGGACTCCCTTTAGGCGGCACCGGTCATGTCGAAGCCCAAGGCAAGCTTTTCTTTCAGACCCAAATCATGGACGTGACATTGCCCATGAGTTTGCCTCAAGGCAAAGCAGACAACCAAATTTTGGGTGTGGTCCAAGCTCTGGTGAATTTGCACGCCCCCAGAGAAGTGGTGCTGGTGTCAAAAGACATCAATATGCGCGTCAAAGCCAGAGCCTTGGGACTGGCGGCAGAGGACTATCAAAACGACAAGGTCTTAGAAGATGGTGACCTGATGTATTCGGGCGCCTTGGCATTGCCCGCCGATTTTTGGAACCGGCATGGCAAGGCCATTGAAAGCTGGCAACATGGAAGCCACACTTTTTACCGCGTCAGTGGCCCCCTCGTCCCAAGCTTGCTGATCAACCAATTTGTTTACTTGGAAGCGCCTGGAGAACCCAGCTTGTATGCCCGCGTGACCGAAATTCGTGGCAAAACCGCAGTCTTGAAAACCCTCAAAGATTTTGGCCATGCCAAAAATGCAGTGTGGGGCGTGATCACCCGCAACCGTGAACAAAACTTTGCCATGAACATGCTCACCGACCCAGAAATTGACTTTGTCACTTTGGCTGGAACGGCAGGCACTGGCAAAACACTCATGGCTTTGGCTGCGGGCCTGACTCAAGTGTTAGACGACCGACGCTATACAGAAATCATCATGACCCGCGCTACCGTGAGTGTGGGAGAGGACATTGGCTTCTTGCCCGGAACCGAAGAAGAAAAGATGGGCCCATGGATGGGTGCCTTAGACGACAACTTGGAGTTTTTGGCCAAAGGCGATGGCGGCAATGCCGGTGAATGGGGCCGTGCAGCCACCACAGAACTGATTCGAAGCCGCATCAAAATCAAAAGCATGAACTTCATGCGAGGCCGAACCTTCATGAACAAGTATGTGATCATCGACGAGGCGCAAAACTTGACGCCCAAGCAGATGAAAACCTTGATCACAAGGGCAGGTCCTGGCACCAAAATCATTTGCATGGGTAACTTGGCTCAAATTGACACGCCCTACCTCACAGAAGGTTCGTCAGGCTTAACCTACGCCGTTGATCGTTTCAAAGGCTGGGCACATGGTGGCCACATCACGCTGGCACGTGGTGAACGTTCAAGGTTGGCCGACTTTGCCAGCGAAGTTCTTTAACACTTGCGACCCGGTGGTTTAGTAATCACCACTGCCGCCGCCTGAGGCCAAGCTTTCAAAACGAGTTAACGGCTTCAAGAAAGTTAAGCGAACGGCGCCAGTGGGGCCGTTTCGTTGCTTCCCAATGATGATCTCTGCCACACCTGGGTCTTTAGAGTCTTTGTTGTAATAATCATCTCGGTAAATAAACATGATGATGTCGGCGTCTTGCTCAATGGCGCCCGACTCTCGCAGGTCACTCATCATGGGCCGCTTGTCGGTTCTTTGCTCTACTCCGCGGTTGAGCTGCGACAAAGCAATCACAGGACACTGAAGCTCTTTGGCCAGCATCTTAAGGCCCCTGGAAATTTCACCCAATTCAGTGGCACGGTTTTCACCATCGCCTCCGGATGAGCCGGACATGAGCTGCAAATAATCAACCACAATCAAGCCCAACTTGCCACATCTGCGCGCTAAGCGACGCGCATTGGCACGCAGCTCGCTGCTTGTGAGCCCAGCTGTTTCATCAATGTGCAGGGAAACTGTTCTAAGTCGCTCGATGGCATCTGTAAGTCGTGGCCATTCCTCATCGGTTAGTTTGCCCGTGCGCAAGTGCCCTTGATCGATTCGACCAATGGAACCCACCACACGCACCGCCAGTTGAGCAGCACCCATCTCCATCGAAAAAACCGCCACCGGCAAGCCTTCATTCAAGGCAACGTGCTCGGCTATGTTGATGGCAAATGCGGTTTTACCCATGGATGGGCGTGCAGCCAACACCACCAAATCGCCTGCCTGCAAACCTGAGGTCATGCGGTCTAGATCGTAAAAACCAGTGGGCACCCCCGTGATGTCGTTCGGGTTATCGGCCATCTCTTGGACGCGGTCCATAAGGTTCACTACCAGGGTGTCCATAGATTGGAAGCCCTGCTTCATGCGAGAGCCTTCTTCACCGATGTTGAAAATCTTTTGCTCGGCTTCGTCTAGGATTCTCTCTATAGGACGGCCTTGGGGGTTAAAGGCATTGGTGGCAATTTCATCGCTGGCCGTCACCAATTTGCGCAGGATGGAACGCTCGCGAACGATTTCAGCATAGCGCCTGATATTGCTGGCACTCGGCACATATTGCGCCAAGGAATTGAGATAGCCTAAGCCACCCATGCCTTCAGCTTTACCTTGGTTTTGTAACTGCTCGTAAACCGTGATGACATCGGCAGGCTTGGTGCCGTTGATCAAAGTGGAGATGGCCGCAAAAATTAACTTGTGCTCATGTCGATAGAAGTCGTTGTCAGTCAGCAAGTCACCCATTCGATCCCAAGCTGTGTTGTCTAACAACAAACCACCCAGCACACTAGACTCAGCCTCGATGGAGTGAGGGGGCACACGCAGCTGTGCAATTTGCTGATCTTGGGTGACTGCGCCGAAACCGAGTTCGGATTCAGAGTGGGACTGAGGAGAAAAAAGTGCGGACATGGACGTTCTAATTTGAATCCTCGATCTTACGCACTGATCGGTCTTTGGTCATGGGACAAGCCTGTGGATAAGTCGTTGGTAAGTACAGAAAGTCTTGTGAATAAACTGAATTAACAGACGGCCATAAAAAAAGCCGCCGGTCTTTCGACAGGCGGCTTTTGTAAGTGCTTAAAGATTATGCTGTTTCGCCGTAAACAGAAACAGTGACATCGACCACCACATCTGTGTGCAAAGCCACAGCAACAGTGGACTCGCTCACAGTTTTAATGGGACCATTGGGCATGCGAATTTGGGCTTTGGCCAAGCCATAACCGGCTTTGTTCAACTCTTCAGCAATGTCGTGGTTAGTGACCGAACCAAACAAACGACCGTCAACGCCAGCCTTTTGTGTGATTTTGACCACGGCACCAGCAAGTTTTTCGCCTTGTGCTTGAGCTGCAGCCAATTTGGCGGCAGCTGCCTTTTCGAGTTCGACGCGGCGCGCTTCGAATTCAGCTTTGTTGGCTTCAGTGGCGCGACGCGCACGACCGCTGGGAATGAGGAAGTTGCGAGCGTAACCGTCTTTGACTTTGACGATTTCACCCAAATTGCCAAGGTTCACAACCTTATCGAGCAGAATAATTTGCATGGTTGTTCTCCTTAAACTTTGTGCTGGTCGCTGTAAGGCAACATGGCCAAGAAGCGAGCGCGCTTGATGGCCGTATTTAACTGGCGCTGGTAAATAGCGCGTGTGCCTGTCAAACGTGCGGGAATAATTTTGCCGTTTTCGGCGATGAAGTCGCGCAATGTGTCAACGTCTTTGTAATCAATTTCTTCCACGCCTGTGACTGTGAAGCGGCAGAAACGCTTGCGCTTGAACAGCAATGATTGGGTGTTGCGCTTAGGGCGCTTGTCTTTGTTAAATTTTTTGAAAGTGGCCATGGGGCCTCCTGAAATTAAAGTGTCTTAAATTCTTGAATATGCAGAATCACATTTTTTCCGTTTTTAGGAGTGGCCAAAAAACCGCTGAATTTCCAAACACTGCCAATTGGCTGAGTTTGAATTCTCTCTGCTACAGCGCCTATAGCGACAGCTTTCACTGTGGCTTTGACCTGTCTGAGAGTCCCCGCTTCTTGAATGCTAGAGGCATGCTCTAGGACCAAGTCAATGACTGGCAAGCCAGCCGGCGTATATCGAATTGCTTTTTGCTCTGCGATACCAGCGGTCAATTCAAGGTGATTTTGTTCCGTCACTCCGTCAACAAATGTGATCAGCCTGCAAATTCGGCTTGTTGGGCTTTGCGAGCTTCTTCGCGTTCGACTTGTTTCATCATGGAAGATGGGCCACTGTCGGCTTTCTTCTTTAGAACAGTCAGATGACGCAAAACAGCATCGTTGAACTTGAAGGCATGTTCGAGTTCGGCCATCACAGCCTGATCAGCTTCAATGTTCACGCACAAGTAATGAGCTTTACCCAACTTGTTAATTTGGTAGGCCATCTGACGACGACCCCAGTCCTCGACACGGTGAATCTTGCCACCACCGGCAACGATCATGCCTTTGTAACGCTCCAACATGGCTGGAACTTGTTCGCTCTGATCCGGGTGAATCAGCAAAATGATTTCATAATGACGCATTGAGACTC
>Ga0315903_10000458_pt1 | contig 61501 bp, 61 predicted proteins | sample LakEriMetagenome_7_FD_203524 | JGI IMG/M metagenome (GOLD analysis project Ga0315903, IMG submission 203524) | Freshwater fungal communities from buoy surface, Lake Erie, Ohio, United States - Buoy 2 MA119 | ecosystem: Environmental > Aquatic > Freshwater > Lake | place: USA: Lake Erie, Ohio... | reverse complement strand
CGTCGACTTGCCAGACGCGCTCGCGCCGATCACCGCGAGCGCGGATCCTGCGGGAACGTTGAAAGTCACATTGCGCAACAGCGGCGTCTGCCCTCCAGGCGCGCAAGCAACTACGTTTTCAAGGGTCAACTGGCCTTTCGGATCCGGCAAGGCGACGCGTGCGGAATCATCAGAGGATTTGCGCAACAGAGATTGCACGCGCTTGTAGGCGCTGCGCATGCCGACAAAACTCTTCCAGTTCGCAATCGCTACTTCGACAGGCTGGATGGCGCGCCCAACGATGATCGAAGCTGCGATCATCATGCCCGGCGAGATTTCACGCTGCAGCACCAGAAATGCGCCAAGCCCCAAAACAAGGCTTTGCGTGAGCATGCGATGAAACTTCGCCATCGCCACAAGAAAACCAGCGCGGCTGGATGCTGCCGCCTGCCACCCCAGAACGGCCTCATGCTGACGCGCCCAGCGACGGCGCAACGCCTCCACCATGCCCATGGCGTGAAGCGCCTCCGCATTGCGAAAGGTCGACGTCGCGTAATCCGCCGCTGCGATCGCCCTGCCCTGCGCCTTGGCCAGCGTTTCGCGGGTGGCGATTTCATTCGCCGCCGCAAGCCCGAAGGTGATGCAAACCGCGACGAGAACGAAAACGCCGTACCAGAAATTAATGAGAAAGGCGGCGACCATGTAGATCGGCACCCATGGAAAATCGAGCAGCGCGAGCAAACCGGCGCCGGTGAAGAACTCACGAATGGAATCGAGATCGCGCAAGGCCTGCGCATGGGTCGCGCCAGGCTGCAGCACGGAGGCCCGTTGGACCGAGCGGAACACATCCGCGCTCACCGCGCGATCGAAGCGAACGCCGCCGCGGATCAGCACTTGCGAGCGAACAAGCTCAAGCGCTGCGATAATCGCGTAGCAGAATGCCAGAATGAGCGTGAGGAAGAGCAGCGTCGTCACGTTCCGGCTCGCCAGAACACGATCATAGACCTGCATCATATAGAGAGGGCCCGCCAGGAAGAGCAGATTGATGACAAGGCTGAACGCCACGACTGCGATGAACCCGCGCCGCCCTTCCCTCAGGCCCCGATCAATAGCGGTGAGCGGAGTGCGCATCCCATCACGCGACATCAGCTACGCCTTGCCCGAGAGGAGCGCGCTTGAGCGAGACTGATCTGCTCGCGAGCGTGCGCACAGCGTTCAGCGACCACTTGAGCGCGCGACGTATTATGATTACTATACACGTAGATCAGGAGCGTCGCCATGTATTCGAACCCGCAGCGCAGGACATCTTCGGAAACAATTGAGCTTCGCAAGGAAGGCGGCGCGTGGCTCAAATCGCTTCGTGAAGCGAGAGGACTGTCTCAGCGCAAGCTAGCCGATCTAATTGGCACCGATTACTATACATTCATCTCCCAATTGGAAACAGGACGTGGCCGCATCCCTCCGGATCGCTACGTCGCCTGGGCTGACGCGCTTGGCGTCGAGCCGCGCGAGTTTGTAAAGAACGTCCTGCGGTTCTATGATCCGATCACTTACGAGATCCTGTTCGGACAAGAGAAGTCGACCGCCTAACTCCGGAGCGTCGCATGGTCGCCAGCGTGCTGCCCCTGTTCCTGCGTCCATCGCCGCTCGGCGACTGGGGCCAACAGGAATTGGCGGAGTTTTACCGCGTCGAGTCCGTCCTGGTCCAATCAGGCGTCTCTATTGAGACCGATCGTGGCGTAAGCGACGAAGGTGACCCCTGGTTCGTTTTCTGCCGGCCGCAAACCGGCGACGTGATCGTACATTTCGCTCGTCATGGGCGTGAATACATCGCAGCCGGCGGCGCGCTGGGGCGCGTTTTCAAAGGCCGCGACTTCCGCTCCATCATCGACGAATTCATCAGCTTGCAGCCCGTGGTGATGTCTCGCCCCGGCGCGCAACCGCAGCTCTACGTCCATCCCGCCGCGATGCTCAGCGCTTTCGTAGCGACGGCCTATTTCCTGTTGACGAGCGTTGAGCGCGACGATGCCGAAGCCAGCAATGAGGCCCCGGCGCCCCACGCGAAACTGCCGCCCGCCTTCCTTGCGATGATGGAAGCCGCCGGACTCACGACCAACCGAGAAGCGTGGATCGCGCTTGGGAGCGTGGCTATCGCTTTCTCGCTTATCAGCGTCGAATGGCAGAGCGGCGAGCCTGCTCTCGCCACACGCTTGGATGTCGTCCTCAATGAAGAAGCGTCGAATGCGCAGCAAACCGCAGACGACGAAACTCGCCACGCTGCGGCTGAATGGAGCCCGCAGGCGGAACGTGCGCAATTGTCTGCGACGTTGATCGATAGCGATTTGCTCGCCACGCCCTCGGCTCCGACAGGCGATGAGCCGCGCGCCCCTGCCATTTTGGCCGCGCAAGTTCTGGAGGCCGCGCCTGGCAAGTCGCAACAGGATAGCCATCAAGACGCCGCGCCCCGCCTCACGCTTCTCGCCGACGATCAGGCGCACAACGTCGCAAGCCAGCTCGCGCAGGATCAAGGCGGCGAGCCGAATGCATTGGCGCAAGCGCCACAAACGTCAAACCATGCGCCAGGACAAATATGGGCGTCGCGCGAAGGCAGCGAAGCGCAATTCCTCGTACGGGACTCCCTCGAGCTTGCAGGCCATGCCTTGTCTGCCGAAGCGCTTGCGCCGGGGCTGATGGATGCGCTCGCTGCTGCGGCTTTGGGCGATGGTCACGTGAAGGGCGGCGTATTTAGCGCTGACGTAACTGGCGCCTCTGTCACGAACGTCGGCGCCGTCTACGCAGTCGGCGCCAAGGGCGAAACGTTCGCCTCACCAGCCGCGGCGACCACGGAAGCCGATTCATTCAGCGCCATCGTAACCGGGAATGATCCAGAGGCGCTCGCCATGCGCGCGCTCGAATGGTTCGCAGCTGAACATCCCGATTTCAAGGTCGTGTCGCTGGGCCGCCACGTGGTCGTTTTCGATCTGGACAATGTTCATCAAGATCAAAACGTCTCTCTGGCGGTGCACACCTGGATGCTGGACGACGGATCCACCGTCAACATCATCGGCTCGCTACCGGACATATTCACGCTGGCGGCCTGAGCTTTTCACGCGATCCAGTTCGCGTGCGGCCGGTCGAGCGCCACATCGATAGCCTGTTCAGCTGCGTCCGCCCAAGTTTGCGTGCGCACGCGTGAGGGATCGGGCAGATCCTGCTGCGGCATCTTCAGCCAGCTCTCGATGAAATCCGCCAGACCTGCAGCGCTTGAGCCGTCGAAATAGCTCACGCCATCCGCCCCTATTTCCCTGAAAACAGGAATATCACGGGCGATGACCTGAGAACCATGGCGCGCCGCCTCTATCAGCGGAAGGCCGAAACCCTCGCCCTCCGATGCGGCGACCAATGCGCGCGCGCAGCCGTAGAGCTTATCTAGCCCTTCGTCGCTCAAGCCCTCAAACCAGTGCAGGCGCCGCCCGAATTCGCGATGGCCTCTGATCGCGCGCGCGACATCCTCAACGAGCCAGCCCTGCTTTCCGACGATGACGAGCGATGCGTCAACGCCCCGCGTCCAAAGCAGGTCGAAGGCTTCGAGCGCCAGCGCGTGGCCCTTCCGCGGTTCGACGGTCGACACCATCAGGAATAATGGACGCGCGGCGAGTTCTTCCACGCGCGTCTCAAAACCATCCGGCAGGCCGCGCGTCGGCGCGCTCGCCTCGAGATCCGATCCCAGATGAAACCAGCCCATGCGCGCAGGCGGATCTTCGCCCGCCTCGCCGGCCGCCGCGAGCTCGCGCGCAAAGCCGGCGAAGGAGCGCGCAACTGTCTGCGAGATCGCGAGCACGGCGTCGCTTGTTTGCGCAACGCCTTTCGCCCAAGCACGAAACACGTCGTGCACAAAATCCGGGAAACGATGCGGCATTTCGAGCGGCAGAAGGTCATAGACGACATTCACGATCCGCACGCCCGTGTTTCGCCAGGCGCGATAAGTGCCCTGCAGACGCACGCTCGTGTCTGCGTGTAAATCAAGACCCAGATATACGTCGCCAAAACGCGGCTCCACGACCTCGTCCGATAAATCCACAGCGCCTGATGACGCCAAGGTGCCAGCGAAGACAAAAGCCTTCCGATAGATCAACGCATCGTCGATGTAAATGGGATCCACCACGAAGCCCGCAGGCGGCGACGCGAGCAAATGCAGAAGCAGGCTACGCACAACGCGCTGAATGCCTGTCTTCAGATCTGTCCGCACGAGGGCCGTGACGTCGACATAGATTCTGGGCGCTCCAAAGCGCGGCGCATTCGTATGCAAGGAATCCAGAAAAGCGTCATCGACCGGACCCGAGCGCGCCTGCGTCTCCACATGGCGCGCGATGATCCGGCTCTCGAGCTGCGGCGCACCATAGGCGGCGGCACATTCAATAGCATCGACATATGCGGCAATAGCCTTTTCGGCGCTATGCTCGTTCAGAACATGCGCCGACGCGGCACGAGAAAGGCGCTCCCGCTCGATAGGAAATCGCTGTAGGGTCTCAAGCGCTGCGCTAATTTCGGCAGGGTCAGCGGATTCCGAAACCCGCCACACCACGTCCTCCGGCAATTCACGCGCAGAACCATGGGCGTTCACGATGGTCGGCACGCCCGCCGCAAGGCAATCAAGCAAGGCGGCTGAGGTTTCGCCGCGCGACTGGACGCGCAATTGAACCGCGGCGTCCACGAGATCGATGTAATCGCGATAGACATCCGGCGGAACATAGCCAATCCGCTCTACCCCTGCGACATTCGGGATGAGCCTGAGCCAGGTGTCTATCGTCTTGCGATAGCTTTCATGTAGATATTCGCCGACGAGCAAAAGCCGCGCCGGCCGCGCCAAGGAGCTATCGGCGAACGCCTGAATGATCGCGTCATAACGCTTCGCGGGCACCGCGAACCCAAATGAGGCGACAAGAAACTCCTCCGGCGAAAACCCGTAGCGCGCCCGCAACTCCCTGCGCCGCTCGGCGCTCGCACGCCCCCGCGCTGGTTTGTAGAAGGGAACAACACCGCATGTCGCAGCGAAAGGCTCGCCATAATGTTCACGCGCCAGCGCACGCACGAACTCGGAGTGGCAGAGAAGGCTTGCGCTGGAACCCAGAAACGCAAGGCTCATGGGGAAATCGCCGCCGCGCGAACCTGCAGCGCCAGAAAGATGCGCGAAGAGCGCGCTCGCGCCATGCTCACGCGCCAGCTTTTGTTCTGGTGATGGGCCGTTGACGGCTGCATCATAGGCGCGCATCGCATCGGCAAGAAAGAAATCATGCGCCATCACGACGCCGGGGATATCCCGCATAAGATCGAAGGCGATCTTGTGATGTTGCGAGTTACCGACGTGATAGAGAACGCGCGCATGGAGCTCGCGACGATTCATGAACTGGGACCGCCCGATCACCGCGCCAGGAAAGGACGGGTGATCCCTGACCGCGCTGTCCTCAACCACAAGCACGCAATCGTAAGCCTCCATCAGATGGGGCGTGAGATCGGCGGCGTAATCGGCGATGCCCGATCGCGCAGGCGGATAAGGCGCGATGAGCGCAAGCGACGGACGCCCGGGCGCGGACAAACCCGATCGCGGCGCCGCCGCGCCTTGCAATTCGCCATCAGCGCTCCACGCCACGCCCGCCAGCGCGCAAGTCTCGGCCCAAAGAGCCCGCGCATCAGCTCCTGAGGCGCTGCTCGTCTCGACGGCGTCAATGCAGCGGGACGCTATGAAATGAGCCGCCGCAAGCGGCCTCATGCGCTCATCAATTCCGGCGAGGTTCACATGCTCGAAAGCATGCGTCCATCCCAAGTCGCGCAAGCGTGCGCGCAACCATGTTGCGCCCTCCATATCAATACGCACGAGGCCACGCACCTCACCACGCGCAGAGAGCTCAGCAGCGCGTTCGACCCGACGACGCAGGCGTACGGCATCATTCGAGTGCGCCTGCAGGTCGGACAGATCGAGCAAAACGCGGGTCATGATTGCCCCCTCTCACCGCGCAAATCGGCCAATAGCCGCGACGCCCGCGTCTCAGGCCTTGCCGGCCGCACGGTCATTTGCGCCCTTGCGGGCGCAGGCGCGAGCCCGAGCAAGGTCCGCACGCGCCTTTCAAATTGCGGAACGTGATTCAGGATTTTCTTTGCCACCTTTCGCATCCACGGCGACCCCAAGAGCCACGAACGCACGGCGTCGTGGCGCAAGACGGCGCCGATGCGCGCACGCAAGCGCGCCACGACCTTTAGCCTTAAGCCGCTTGCGAAATAGAACGCGAATCGCAAAGGGGTGAGCAGGCTCGCTTTCTCATAGCGGGCTTGGAGCCTATGGACCTGCGCGAGCGCATTAGCATGCGCTACGCCCGCATCGGCCAGCGATTGATTTAGCAGATTCACCTCTCGCTCACGCATGCGCAATTGGGCTAGCGCGCTCTCATGGGCGTCACGTTCCACCTGAAGTCGGCTTATCTCGCAGATCGCGTGATATTCAGTGTAACGGATAAACCCATCCAGCATGCTCACGGGGCGATCAAAAAACGCCTGAAGGTTTGCTTTTTCCTGCGAGACATAATAGCGGTTCAGGCCATCGAAATGCGCGAAGCGATAACCGGCGGCAAGGATGATCGGCTCCCACGCACCATGATTAGAGATCGTCGTGTTGGGTTCGGTCGCCTCAACAAGAATGATCCATGGGCGGAGTGTCGCAAAATCAGCTCCGCGCAGCGCGGCTTCCTCGGCCCCCTCAACATCCACTTTCAGAAAATGAATCTCCGGCAGATGCATCGGCGCGAGAATGCCGGCGAGCGTCCGGCATGGGGTGACGACGCTTTTCACCGCAGCGCCGCTGGAGGCGAGAGCGTCCGCGTTTGCCCGTACGCTCGTAGAAAGACCGGACCCCGCGACATCATAAAGGGTGATCTCGCCATCGTGGTCGGAAACCGCGACGTTGAGATTGACGTCCCGTGGGCGGGCGGCGACAAGATGCGCGAACGCCTGCGCCGAGGGTTCAATATTCACGCCTGACCAGCCGCGGTCGTAAAACGCCTTTGTAACAGAGTCCCACACGGGATCACTCGCACCCACGTCGATGTAGATGCCGCGCGCGACCTCACGCAGCGCGCGCCACAACAATACGTCTTCCTGATTTTGTGCATAGGAGACGAATCTCATCCTGTCACCTCGATGCGCGGACTGAGCCAGGCTGCGCCCTCAAAGATCGATGCAGCACCCATCACCACGTCGAATTCATGCGCGTGATCGACCCATTCGAAATTCGCGTCCAGATGTGTCGGCCCATCGACAAGCGCGGTTGAGATGGAATATCGGCCGGCACCGACATTGAGCGGCATATGCAGCGCGAACTGAAGTCGCCGCCCGGCCTCAAGCGCATGCAGCGCTTGACCGGTATGGTGGGTGTTGGTTCCAAACACCACATTGCCGAGCCGGTCGCGAATGGAGAAGCCGAGCACAAGCCGCTCCAACGCCTGCTCGACAGCGACGTCGATCTTCAGTACCACCGCCTGGCCCACCTCGCAGACAGACAGATGCGCGCCGCTTTGCGCATCGCATAACGCCACGCCCGTGACGCGCGCCACGCCGCTGCCTGAGCGCAAGCGCGTCGCCCCGCCAATGGAGCGACTGCGCTCCACGCTCGCAGCGCTCTCGCCGGCGATCAGCGCGTTGTAGAGATCGAACATGGGCGCGGGAGCATCACGCGCGACGAGCCGTCCGCCGTCAAGAAGCAAAACAGAATCGCAGATCGACTGCACGGCGGCCTTGTCGTGTGAGACGAGCACAAGAGTGGAGCCCGCAGCCTTGTACTCGCGCAGGCGCGCGAAACTCTTCTGCTGAAAATAGGCGTCCCCAACGGAGAGAGCCTCATCGACAAGAATGACGTCGCAGCGGCGCGCGGTTGCGACACTGAAGGCGACCCGGGCCAGCATCCCTGTCGAATAAGTCCGCATAGGGCGGTCAAAGTCCGCGCCTATCTCCGCAAACCCCTCTATCTGCGGCATAAGGCTATCGATCTCAACGCTCGACAGGCCCATCAACAAGCCTGCCATGCGCGCATTTTCTCGGCCCGTGAGATCCTGGCGAAAGGAAAGCCCCAGCTCGAGAATGGCGCAGAGCGACCCGTTCACCTGCAGGCTTCCGGTGGAGGGTTGGAGCACGCCCGCGATCATGCGCAACAAAGTGCTTTTGCCAGCGCCGTTCATCCCGACGAGCCCAACGGATTCGCCCTGCCCTATTTCGAAAGACAGGTCCTGCAGCACCCACTTGGGCGCGTGACGCACGCGCGCGCGCGGATCAAGCCATTCGAGCATGCGATGGTGACGACGCGGATAGACGCGAAACGCCTTGCCAAGACCTTGCGCTTGAATCGAGGACATCAGATCTCCTCGACCATTTCATCGCCATGCGAAAGCAACAGGCGCCAACCTAGAAGATTCAGGGCGAGAGCCATGATGGCTGGATAGAGCAAGCGGCTCCACTCCGGCGCTTTCGCCTCGACCATGATTGTCTGGAATGCGCCCAAGAGCGACGTGAGCGGGTTAAGACCCAAGAGCCAGCGATAATCTGCGGGGATGATGTCGGCGGTATAGACGATAGGCGTGAGCCAAAACAGAAACTGAAGCCCGACGGGAACGAGGTGGGATACGTCTCTGAAGAAGACGTTCGCTACGGCGAGCGTGAGGGCTAGGCCAAAGGCAAAGACCATTAGCAGCGCCACAAGAGGAATCATGGAGAGCAGTGCGACACCGGGAAATCTTCCCTGAGCAGCGAGCAGAAGGAGGAAAACCGCGAGCACAAGAACAAAACCGCACAAGGCGACCAGCGCTGCGACGAGGGCGAGAGATGCACGCGGCGCAGAGGATTTCTTCACGAGCTCCGCGTTTTCGATGAAGACGTTCTGGCCGCGCGTAGCGATCTCCGCCAGAAGGCTCCAGGGTAAAAGACCTGCGATGAGATAGGCGACATAGGCCCCAGGGGCGTCAGCTCCAGAGAGCCTCGGCTGCATCAGTGAGCCGAACACGAAAGCGTAGACCAGCACCATGGCGAGGGGATTGAGCACAGCCCAAGCAAGGCCCAGCATCGAACGGCGGTAGCGCAGATCGAAATCGCGCTTCACGCTATCGAACACGAAATCACGATAGCGCCAGATCTGCGACAGCTCCCTCCAGATCGTCTGGTTCATGATCGGGCACTCTGGCGTGTGTGGCCCGCGGTCGCTCGGGCGTTTACGTGACCGCCACCATGTAACGGCTCCCAGCGGCCGGGTCCACATGCGCGCGCGACAAGCCGCCCGGTGGTTACAAATTTTTACAAATGTCCGCGATCGGGAGACACCGAAGCCAGTACGTCTCGTCCCGTTCAAGCATCGACGCGCGGCGTGCGGGCACGCGGCTTCTAGGTGGGTTCTCATGGGGAAGACAGCGCTGATCACAGGCGTCACCGGACAGGATGGCGCTTATCTTTCGCGTTTTCTCCTTGAGCGCGGCTATCGCGTCGTAGGCGGTCAGCGCCGCTCGTCCTCGCTGAACACGAGCCGTCTGTCCTTTCTTGGCGTCAATAACGACATTGAATTCGTGGACATAGACCTCGTCGAACAGGCTAACGTTCTGCGAACAGTCGAGGACGTGCGGCCGGACGAGATATACAATCTCGCAGCGCAGAGCTTCGTCGGCCTTTCGTTCGAACAACCTGTTTACACGGCGGATGTGGACGCTCTGGGCGTGACCCGCCTTCTTGAGGCTATCCGCGTCGTCAATCCGAAGATCCGTTTCTATCAGGCGTCGACGTCTGAAATGTTCGGCGCAGCGCGTGGCGCGCTTCAGGACGAAACCAGCCCGTTCCAGCCGCGCAGCCCTTATGGCGTCGCCAAGCTCTATGCGCATTGGATGACGACGAGCTACCGCGAAAACTGGGGCGTGCACGCTTGCTCAGGCATTTTATTCAATCATGAATCGCCGTTGCGTGGGCGCCAGTTCGTCACCCGTAAGATCACGTCTGAACTCGCGCATCTGAAACATGGGCGCCGCGACGCTCTTGCGCTGGGCAATATCGACGCACGCCGCGACTGGGGCTTTGCAGGCGACTATGTCGAGGGGATGTGGCGGATGCTGCAGGCGGACGCGGCGGATTCCTACGTGCTCGCCACGGGCTGCGCGCGCAGCGTTCGCGAATTCGCACAGGTGGCCGCGCAGCATCTGGGCTTCGATCTGGTTTGGGAAGGCGCGGGACTGAATGAGCGCGGCATCGATCGCAAAACGAACCGCACCCTCATCAAGATAGATCCCAAATACTATCGCCCCGCTGAAACCGACACTCTTGTCGGCTCGCCCGCGAAAGCTGAAAACGTACTGGGCTGGAAGCGCAAGCTCTCGTTTGAGGAGCTGGTCGGCGCCATGGCGCTTGCCGACGACCGGATGGCGCGCGATCAGGCGATCGCCTTCTGATCACCCGATCCGGCGCAGCGTCTCCTCATACAGCGCGATGGTCTTTTCAGCGGCGCCGCGCCATGTGAACGCCGGCGGAACCGCGCCCCGCGGCTCGTAGCGCGCCGCATAGGCGTCGCTGAGCGCCTGACGCCATCCATCCACGTCGAGCGCGTCCACGAAGCGGGCCGCTCCCGCGCTGGCTTCCCTGTGCGGGGGAATGTCGGATGCGATCACCGGCGCCCCGGCGGCGAGCGCCTCCGCGATGGGCATGCCGAAGCCTTCATAGGTGGAGGCGTAGGCCATGGCGCAGGCGCCCGCATAGAGGTCGCACAGGTCGCTGTCGGCGACATATCCCGCAAAACGCACGCGGCCGCTGGCGACGAGGCCTTCGGTCTCCGGCGGCAGGGCGTTCGACCAACCCTGCGCGCCCACAAGCACGAGCGGGCACATGGCCTGCGCCTGCGTCGGCAACGCGGCGAAGGCGCGGATGAGCGTCGCGAGGTTCTTGCGCGGCTCGATCGTCGCCACCGACAAGAAGTAATTGCGCGCCGTCACGTCAAGCGCGCGCAAGGCCGCATCGCCGCTGGCTGGGGATTGGAAGATCGCGTCCACGCCCGGTTCGATCACATGGATGCGCTCGACCGGCACGCCATAGACGTCCATGATCTCGTCGCGCGTGAAGCGAGAGATCGTATGGATCACAGGCGCTGCGGCGACATGGGCGTCAAGCTTCTCCATCCAGCGCAGACGCTGCGCAGGATGGTGCTGCGGCACGCGCTTGTTGGAGAGATCGTAGATCACCGGCACGAAGGGAAGCGGCGCGAAGCGCGGCGGCCGGTAGAGAAAGGCGTGGAAAAAAGCTGCGCCCGTTTGCGCCGCCGTACGCTCGTAAATCAATCCACGCGCGGCCTGATAGGCGGCGTGGACGAATGGAGCCCTGCGCAAGAAGCCCACGAGGGAAGCGCGCCGCTGCGCGGGCGCAGGATCGACGTCGAGCAAGTCTGCTGGCACGTCGCGCCAACCGCGATCCGCAAAGCCCGCATAGGCGAAACGGTCGCCGCGCTCGAGAACGGCGCCCATCAGCGCAGCCTGATATTTTCCGACGCCGGTGCGCTGCGCCAGCAGCGGCTTCAAATCGACGCCGATGCGCACGCTCATCGTGAAACCTGTTCGCTTGCGCGGCCGGCGGCGCATTCTTCGATCAACCGCTCCATGCGCTGCGCGTAGAGCGGGAGATCGTAATGTTCGAGCGCACGGGCGCGCGCGGCGGCGCCAAGGCGCGCGCGCAACGCCTCGTCGCCCAGCAAACGATTAATCGCACCGGCGAGGGCCGCCGCGTCGCCCGGCGCCACGGTGAGCGCCTCGCTGTCATGACGTGCGAGCTCTGGCACAGCCGTCGGAAGGCTTGTGTTCACCACCGGCAGGCCGCAGGCCATGGCCTCCAACTGCGCAAGCCCAAATGTCTCCGCGCTTGTGAGCGATGGGAACGCGAACACATCCGCGCGCTGCAGCAGCGCGATGAGCGCCTCCTCCTGGAGCACGCCGGGCAGGCTCACCCGCGCGCTAAGACCCAATCGCGCAATTTTGCGGGCGAGCGCCTCGCGCTCGGCGCCCTCCCCGACGATGACCACCTGCGCATCGAAACGCTGCGCCGCTTCGATCAGCACGTCGAAGCCCTTGTATTTCACAAGCCGGCCGCAAGCGACGACAAGTCGCTGCGCTCCCGCGCGCGGCTGCGCGGGCGACCCCGCGAGCGGATGAAACTTCCGCGCGTCCACGGCATAAGGCGCGAACACGCATTTGGCGCGGTGCGGCTCGAGGATGGAGCCTTCATAAACGAGCGCGGGGTGCGAGAGGACGATCGCGTCGGCACGGCGCAGAGTGAGACGCATGAGAGGCGCGACGAACCGATAGGCGAGACGCTGCGAGACGACATGCGAATGCCAATAGACCACCAGAGAGCGCGCCCTGCCCATGGTGAAGGCGAGCACGAGATCGGCGAGCGGAAACGGAGCATGCAGGAACACCACGTCCGCAGTCGCGAGACGTCGCCACAGGCGCCAGGGATAAAGCGGCGCGATCGGCAGCGAGAGGGCGTCGCCGAACGAGCGGACGCTCTCAACATCCACGCCCTCGGGCGTCATGCGACGGCCGGGCGCGCGGCTTGTCACAAGGAGAGAATGGGCGAAGCGCAGCGGCGCAAGGCGTGAGAGCGCGTCGAGCACGGTCGGCACTCCGCCCCGCACATCGGGGAAGAACACCTTATAGGCGTGCAGAACGCGAAGTCTCGAAACCATGCGGTCGTCCTTGGGCGCGCGCGGCGCCAGGGAGCGCAAGAGGCGGCCATGAATCGGCCCGCCAGCTATAGCTCATGGCCGATCGAATGTTAAAGGCTTCGTTCCCGTGAGGCGCAGGGCGAGCGCGCCAATGAACAGGGCGCTCCACCACCAGGCCTGCCACAGGCCATGGCTCACAAGCGAGGCGAGCGCGCCTGCGGCCACAAGCGCGCAGGCGCCTGGAAAAAGGCCGCGCTCGACGCGTGCGAGCGTGCGCGCGATCGCAAGGCAGGCCAAAAGCGCAAAGGCCGCGCCCGGCCCGCCAAGCTCCAGCCAGACCTGGATGAACGCGTTATGCGCGTGACCCCAACCCATGCCGCGCGGCGCCGAAGCGAGGTCCTGCGCATAAGCGAGCGATGCGCCCGCGCCATGGCCCCAGGGCAGGCCCTGCAGCGCGAAAGCGCCCGAGCCAAGCCAGATCTCAAGGCGCTCGCCTGCATGCCCCGCCTCGAGGAACGCGCCGCCGCGCGCGCCCAACAGCGGCTCCAGCGCCGCGCCAAGCCAGGGCGCCGCCAGCACGCATGTGAGAAAGCAAAGCCCCACCAGCAAGGCGAGCGCGCGCTGCGGAACCAAATGAGCGAGCGCATAGGCCGCAAGGGCGCCGGCAAGCGCAAGCTTCGCGCTTTCGCTATCGCTCGCGAGAACGAAGACAGCGACGGCGCACAGAGCGACGAGGCGCCATCCCCGCGCCGCCTGCGCATGGGGGGCGAGGCCGCAGACCATGACGAGAAGGCTAAGGGCGACCATGTTGTAGCGATGGGCTTCCGAGACGCCGCGCACCGCTTGGGCAAGCGGCGAGCCAATCGACAGATCCAGCGTCGAGATCGACGCTGCGGCGGCGAGCGCGCCCGCGAAAAGTTTATGGAAGAGCTGCGAGGAGGCCGGCGCGAGCCTGAAGAAGGCGACGCCGGCGGCGAAGACGAGCGCGCAGGCGCTCACTTGCGCAAAGCCGCGCAGGGGCGCCGGCGTCCACGCCAGACTGGCGAAAGCCCATGCGAAAAACACGAGGCAACCGAGCTCAAACGCGCTCAACGCGCGCGGGCGCAGGCCGGCGGCGAGCGGCGCGCGCAGACGCCAGGCGAGAAGCGCAAGCCCCGCCCCCGCCACAAGCGCAGGCGGGCCGAGCCGACGCGCGAAGGGCAGAACGAGCGGCGACACCAAGATCAACATGACGCCAATGCGCGCTGGATCGAGCGCGCCCAGCGCCCTTTGCAGATCACGCAGCATGTACGGCTGCGGCTGGTGCGCGGCGCGCGGTCAGTTTACGCAGATGTTCAAGCGCGAGCGCCTCATCGTCGCGCTCGAGCGCAGTCGAAAGGCCCGCGAGCGCGCTTTCCACGTGATCGAAGGATTGCGGCGGCGTGGCGAGCTGGAACACGCCTTTCACGGCGGAGGGCTGCGCCTGTTCGTCCGCGCACACGAGCTGCTCCTCAAGCCGCTCGCCCGGCCGCAAGCCGGTGTAGACGATCTTCACGTCCTCATGCGGGATCCATCCACACCAGGCGATCAATTGTTCGGCGAGATCGACGATGCGCACAGGCTCGCCCATGTCGAGCAGGAAGGTCGCGCCATGATCAGCGGGCGGTTCGTCCGACCCCGACACAAGCGAACACGAGACGAGCACAAGCTCACTCGCCTCCTTGATGCTCATGAAATAGCGCGTCATGGCGGGGTCGGTGATCGTGACAGGGCCGCCGCTTGCGATCTGCCGCAGGAAGATCGGCACGACCGATCCGCTGGAGCCCAGCACATTGCCGAAGCGCACCGACAGAAAGTCGCGGCCCTCGCGCGCCTTCATGCGGGCGACCAAAGTCTCCGCGCAGCGCTTCGTGAGCCCCAGCATGCCAACGGGCTCCACCGCCTTGTCAGTGGAGATGTTCACGAGCCGCGGCACGTTGAGCTCCGCAGCGCAGGAGAGCACGTTCAACGTGCCGAAGACATTCGTCTTGATGGCTTCCTGCCAATTGCGTTCGGCGAGATCGACGTGTTTCAGCGCAGCCGAATGCACCACGACATCAGGGCGCGCCTGCGCCATCAACCGGCGAATGCGCGCGCGATCCCGCACGTCCGCCAGATGGCCGATCACGCGGCACCCCTGCGATTGCGCCGACAATTCCGCCACGATGGATTGCAGCGCCTGTTCGGATATGTCGATGACGACGAGTTCGCGGGCCCCATGGGCTAACACACGGCGCGCGATCTCGCCGCCGATCGTTCCGCCCCCGCCCGTCACAAGCACCGACTTGCCGTGCACCAGCGCGTCGATGCGGTCGCGATCGACACGGATTTCGCTGCGCAGGAAGAAGTCCGCGAAGTTGAGCGGCACGGCCGCCGCTTCAGGCGACAGGCCCACCGGCTGCAGACGCAGGATCTGCAGGCCCAGCCGCCGCGCGGCCACCTGCAGCTCGCGCAATTCCTCCGGCCGCTCGCTCATGCTGCCGGCGATCAGCACCGCGCACACGCTGATGCCGCCCAGCCGCAGTTTGGCGCAGGCGGTCTCCAGCGCCCCCACGTCGCCGAACACCGGCGCGCCCTGCACGCGCTTGGCGTCGGAGGCGCCGCGCGGCAGAAGGCCGCCCGCGATGGTGAGGTTCTTGAGCAGGCCCTGCTCGGCCGCGCGCAACGCGCCGTCGAACTCTTTCAGCGTGCCAACGAAAACCGCGGCCTCGATGTTCTCCAGCTCCTTGAGCTTGCGCTTGAGCAGCAGGCGATAGGCGCGATAGGCGACACGACCGGTGATCAGGATCGCGCTTTGCAGGAGGCAGAACAGGATCGCGGCCTGCCAAGAGAGGCCAGCCTGCGCGGCAAGCGCAGGCGCAGCCACGACTACGAAGCCGATCAGCGCAGCGACAAGAAGCGAGCTTTTGAAGATCGCGAAGAAATCGATGAGCGAGGCGAGCCGCCACAGCGAAGAGAAGACGCCCACGGCCGCGAGCGCGCCGACGCTGACGAGCGCGACGAGCGCGGCCACGGGCGCGACATGCCAAAAATAGGCGAACAACGCGCGCGGCTGCTCGATCAGCGCCACCGCAAGCACAAGCGCGGCCGCGCTGCCGAAGGCGTCATGGACGACGACGAGGGCGTTCTTGATCCGCCGCAGCCGAGAACGACGGATGTTTCCCGGTTGCGTGAGGTCCGACATCGAGCATGAGCTTCCACAAGCGGCGGAGGCTCATCTCTAGCTCAAGGGAGGAAACCTCCCACGCAACGTTTGTAACCACTCAGACCGCGCCCGCGCGCAAGGCCCAGGCGCGCGCGCCCGCCAAAGAATCCGCATGCGCGGGGCGCCAGCCGGCGTCGAGCAGCGCGGCGGGATGATAGATCGCTGACCGCTGCGCGAGCTCCTCGAACAGGCGCCCCGCCCCGCACAGGCGCGCACCTGCGCGCAGCGCCGACGCCGGCATGGGAAACACGAGCGCGGGTCCGCCCAGCGCGCGGCGAAAGGCGCGCAGGAAATCAGGCAGGCTCGCGGGGGCGGGATCGGCCGCGACGCAAGGCCCACAAAGCGCGGGCGTCTCCAGCGCGAAGCGCACGGCGGAGGCGACGTTGGCGAGCGAGACAAGCGAACGGGGCGCGTCGAGGTTCGCGAAAGGCAGCGGCAGAAACGAGCGCGCGAGAAGCTCTAGCGCACGCATGTTGTAGCGCGCGCCCGGCCCGTAAACCGGCGCGGGACGCAGCGCGCAAGATTGCGGAGCCAGCGCCAGCAGCGCCTCCTCCGCCGCGCGCTTGGTCTGCGCGTAAGAATCCTGCGGCCGCGCATCCGCCTCCATCGCACGCACCGAGGAGAGAAAGACGACGCGCCGCCCCTGCGCCGCCTGGGCGAGCGCACGCACAGGCGCAAGGTTCACGCGCACGTAATCCTCATGCGCAACGCCACGCGCATGGGCGATGGCGGCGCAATGCACGACCGCCTCAACATCGCCAAGGACAGAGTCCCATCGCAGCTCGGCGATGTCGCCGATCACGCGTTGCTCCACGCCGGCGGGCAGAGAGGCAGGCGGATAGAGGGGCCTGCGCACAAGCGCGCGCACGAGCCAGCCGGCGTCCACGAGCGCATCCACGCAGGCGCGGCCGATGAACCCGTTGGCGCCGGTGACGAGCGCGCGCCTAGGCTGCATCGCCGCCGCCCCGGCGCAGGGAATGGAGCAACCACGCGGTCACTGCGCAGGAGATGAGCACATAAAGCGCGATCTCGGAAGCGGCTGCGCCACGCGAGGCGAAGGCGAGCGCGCCAAGCGCGCAGGCGCAGGCGCACACGCGCCGCAGGATCGACCAGTTCGACTGGCCTGCATCGAAGGCGCGCTGATAAAAATGGCCGCGGTGCGCGCGCCACACCTTTTCGCCGCGCGCGAGCCGGCGCGTCAGCGTGATGCTGGCGTCGGCGATGAAGTAAAGAAAGGGCGCTGCGGCCGCGAAAAGATTCACCTCATGGGCGACGCGCCAGGCGAGCGCGGCGCCGAGGAAGCCGAGCGGCACGCTGCCTGCGTCGCCGAGAAACACGCTCGCGCGGGGACGATTGAAGGCGAAGAAGCCAAGCAGGCCGCCCGCGAGCGCGGCTGCAAGCGCGCCCTCCCCGGACGCCCATGCGCCTGTCGCAGCAAGCGCTGCGAAACAGGCGAAAGCAGGCGCGAATTGCGTCGCGACAATGCCGTCGATCCCGTCCATGAAATTGGTGAGGTTCATCGCCCAGACGATGGCGAGCACGATCAGCGCCGCCTCCAGCGCGAAGGTCAGCCCGGGAAACAGCCGCAACGCGGGGCCTTGCGCGAGAACAAAAGCGCCCGCGCACAGGAAGTAGAGCGCGAGGCGCAGCCAAACCGGAAGCCGCCATATGTCGTCGAGCGCGCCCACCACGCACAGCGCGGCCGCGCATACGAGCGCGGGCGCAAGCCCCGTCCATGCGCCGGGGCCGCCCTGCAGCGCAAGCCCCGCCGCGAGCACGGCGAAGGCGGCGGCCAGCACGCATGCGCCGCCCATTTGCGGCACAGGGGTTTTGTGGGAGGAGCGCGCGCCGGGCGCAGCCATGGCGATGCGCCGCAGAAGCGGCAGCGCAATCCATATCGCCAGCGCGGATGCGGTTGCGCTCGCCGCGGCGAGCGCCAGCAGGAACGCGGCGCCGCTCATCGCGCGCGCCCTTCCCGCCTCACGCCTGTTTCTCCGAGAGCAGGCGTCCCACGAAATCGCTGATGCCGGCCTCGCTGCGCGCGCGCTTCAGGCGCTCGGCGAGGAGGATCGCCTTCACCTCCTCGAGCGCGCGCTGCACGTCCTCGTTCACGATCACATAGTCATACATGGACCAGCGCTCGATCTCGTTGCGCGCGTTCTCAAGCCGGCGGGCGATCACGTCGGGAGCGTCCTCCGCGCGGCGCTCCAGCCGCGCGCGCAATTCGCGCATGGAGGGCGGCAGGATGAAGATCGTCACCGTGTCGGCGGGCGCCTTCTTGCGCACTTTCTGCGTGCCCTGATAGTCGATGTCGAACAGCATGTCGCGCCCCTGCGCGAGCACCTGCTGCACGGGCGATTTCGGCGTGCCGTAAAAATTGCCGTGCACTTCCGCCCATTCGAGCAGATCGTCATGGGCGCGCAGCTTGTCGAACTCCTCGCGGCTGACGAAACGGTAGTGGATGCCGTCCACCTCGCTGGTGCGACGCTGGCGCGTGGTGACGGAAATCGAAAGCGTCAGGTCAAGCGCGCCGTCCTGCAGCAATTGGCGGGTGAGCGTCGTCTTGCCTGCGCCTGAGGGCGAGGAGAGGATCAGCATCAGCCCGCGGCGCTGGATCGCGCCCTGCGGCTTCAGGTCGGCGGCGCGCGCGGCCTCGGTCATCGGCTTGCCCTTTGCAATCGGATCATTCGACATTCTGCACCTGCTCGCGGAACTGTTCGATCTCCACGCGCAGCTCAATGCCGATCTGCGTCAGCTGGGAATCATTGGACTTCGAGCACAGCGTGTTCGCTTCACGCCCCAGTTCCTGCGCGAGGAAATCGAGCCGTCGGCCGACCGGCTTGCCTGCGCCCAGAAGCTCGCGCGCGGCGCTCACATGGGCCTTGAGCCGGTCGAGCTCCTCGCGCACGTCGGCTTTGGCTGCGAGCAGGATCGCTTCCTGATGCAGCCGCGCGGGATCGAGCGCGGCGGACGCCTCCGTGAGCGCCGCGACGGATTGCGCAAGCCGCGCGCGCACGGCCTCCGGCTTGCGACCGGGCGCATCGTCGGCCGCTTGCGCGAGACGGGCGATCGACTCCAGTCGCTGGCTCAGCACGGCGTGTAGCGCCTCGCCTTCGCGCGCGCGCATGGCGAGCAATTCGTCGAGCGCGCGCTCGAGAGAAGCGAGCGCAGCGGCGAAGGCGCGCGCCATCGTCTCCTCATCGTCGACGCTCTCCACCACGTCCACGACGCCGCGCACGGCGAGCAGGCCGTCGAGGGATGCGGGCGCGACGCCGGGCGCGTTCACCCGCGCGAGCGCGGCGGCGAGCGCCTGCAGCGCGGCTTCGTTCACGCGCACATCCGGCGCCGCGCTCTCACGCTGGGCGGCCAGCGTCGCATAGCAGGCGCCGCGAGAAAGGCGCGCGGACAGGCGCGCGCGCGCGTCCTGTTCAATCGCGTCAAAACCCGGCGGCAGGCGCAGCCGCAGGTCAAGGCCTTTCGAATTGACGGTCTTGATCTCCCAGGCGAGCCGCCAGGGCGGCGCGCTGTCCTGCGCGCGCGCGAAACCCGTCATGCTGAGAAGGCGCGCTGCGGAGGAGGAGGATGCGGTGGTCAATCTGCGGCACTCACGGAATCGGCGGACGCGACAAGCGCCGGGGCGCGCACCATAAGTCGCGCGGCGCGCCTGCTCAATCCTGCCGGCCGGTCAGGCCGGCGGCTCACGGCGTGAAGGGCGGGATCGTCTGGGTCGAATTGAGGTCCCAGGTCTTGTTGCGCAGCGGGTCGAGGCGGGTGCCTTCGGAGGCGTCGACGACGCGGGTGCGCGTGGAGCGCAGCTCAGGGTCAGCTGCAGGCGGCTGCAATCCAAGCCGGGCGGCGCGCGCCTGCATTTCCGCGACGCGGCGCTCGTCCACCGGGGTAAGCGCGAGGTTCACCTCCTCGTCCTCGGCGGCGGCCGCAGGCGGCGTGGCCGGGCCGTCCAGAAGCTCAGCGGCGCGTGGACGGGCGGAGGCGAGCGTGAAGCCCATTTCCGCCACGCCCGGCCCAAGCGCCAGCGCCGCCGTCGGCGCGAGGCTCGCGAGCGGGCGCAGGCCCAGAAGCGGGGCGGCGGAGGCGCTCTCCCAGGCGCCGGCGCGGGCTGGCGCTCGCGCGTCCGCCACGTCGCGCAGGCGCGGCAGCGGCCCCAGCGGGCCGGCGGTGGCGGCGGAGCCCGGCGCAAGCTTTCGCAGGCCGTCCGCCTCGGGCGCGGCAAGCGCGCCATAGACACTGGAGGCGCTCGCGCTTGCAGGCTCGGCGCCGAGATCGGCGGCGAGGATGGGCTCTGCGCCAGCGGGATCGAGCGGACCTGCGTCCCCGCGCCGCTGACGGCGCTCAGCGGCGGGCGGAGCCGCCGCAGGGGCCTCCTCCATCGGCGCAGCGCGGTCGACGGGCTGCTCGCTCGCCGCCGCCTTGTCGCGCGCCTCGCGCTCCACTTCGCGCCAGCGCGCGACGTTGCGGTTGTGCTGCTCCAACGTCTCCGCGAAGACATGGCCGCCCGTGCCGTCGGCGACGAAGTAAAGGTCGCGGGTGCGGGAGGGATTGGCGACCGCCTCAAGCGCCGCGCGCCCGGGGTTGGCGATCGGCCCCGGCGGCAGACCGTCGATCGTATAGGTGTTGTAGGCGGTGGGCTTGGTGATTTCGGCGCGCATGATGGGCCGGCCGAGCGTGCCCTTGCCGCCCACGAGTCCGTAGACGATCGTGGGATCGGATTGCAGGCGCATGCGCTTGTTGAGCCTGTTGTGGAACACGGCCGCCACGCGCGTGCGCTCATCCGCGCGGCCCGTCTCCTTCTCCACGATGGAGGCGAGCGTGACGAGCTCGAACTTCGAGCGGATCGGAAGGTCGGGCGCGCGGCGCGACCATATCTGATCGACGAGCCTGTTCTGGTCCGTCTGCATCTTGCGGATCAGCTCGGCGCGCGACATGCCGCGCGGCACGCGATAGGTTTCGGGCAGGATCGTGCCTTCGCGCGGCGGCTCGCGGATCTCGCCCACGAGCACGTCGGATTCCATCAGGCGCTGGACGATCTGCTCGCTCGTGAGCCCTTCGGGAACCGTGATCGAATGCAGAAGCTGGCGCCCGGAGACGAGCGCGTCCATCACGTCGCGCAGGCTCGCCTCCTTGCGGAAGAGATATTCGCCCGCCTTCACGTTCGACCAGCGCCCCTCGATCCACAAAGCGGCCTTGAGCAACGTCGGCGCGTCGACGATTCCAGCGGCGTGCAATTGGTCGATGATCTCCACCACTTCCGAACGCGGGGCGATGAAAACCACCTTGTCGGAGGGCAGCGGGCCGGGCGCCTCGATCTGGCGTTGCAGGGCGCTGAAGGCCGCCACGCCGCCGATGGCGGCCACGAGGAGAAAGCTCAGGAACCCGCTGAGCGCGCCAAGACGGCGGGCGCGGCGCTTCTGCGATTTGGGCGGGGGCGGCGGCGGCGGGGCGGCCTCAGGATGCAGCGCCTCCTGCGGCGAACGCAGGGGCCGGCGCGAGAAAAAGCGCGCTCTGGGTCGTTCCGGCTGGTTCGGCGCGTCAGTCATTCGGACAGGAAGGCCCCAGGCTTGCGCCGCGACATGGCGCAGGAAGATAGCTCCGAGAACTGAGGCGCCTTCTACGGCGCCTCTGCGAGGGGATCACCCTAGCCCGGAATATGGCGAAATGGCGATCCCCCTGCAGGGGGATATCCCCTTGATCAGACGCGGCGGAAGACCAGCGAGGCGTTGGTGCCGCCAAAGCCGAACGAATTCGACAGCGCCACGTCGATGCGCCGCTGGCGCGGCTTCTTGGGCACGAGGTCGATCGGGGTCTCCACCGACGGATTGTCGAGGTTCAGCGTCGGCGGAGCGACGTTGTCGCGGATGGCGAGCAGCGAGAAGATCGCCTCCACCGCTCCGGCGGCGCCAAGAAGGTGGCCGATCGCGGATTTGGTGGACGACATGGAGGCGCTCGCCGCCGCCGCGCCCAGCAAGCGCTGCACGGCGCCCAGTTCGATCTCGTCGCCCAGCGGCGTCGAAGTGCCATGCGCGTTGATGTAGTCGATCTGCGCCGGCGACACGCCCGCGCGCTTGATCGCCGCGCTCATGCAGCGGAAGGCGCCGTCGCCGTCTTCCGACGGGGCGGTGATGTGATAGGCGTCTCCCGACAGGCCGTAGCCGATCAGCTCGCCGTAGATTTTCGCGCCGCGCGCCTTGGCGTGCTCGTATTCCTCCAGCACCAAGCAGCCCGCGCCCTCGCCCATGACGAAGCCGTCGCGGTCTTTGTCATAGGGGCGCGAGCCCTTCTCGGGCGCATCGTTGAAGCTCGTGGAGAGCGCGCGGCAGGCGGCGAAGCCAGCCATGCCGAGACGGTTGACCGCGGATTCCGCTCCGCCCGCCACCATCACGTCGGCGTCGCCCAGCATGATGAGCCGGCCCGCGTCGCCGATGGCGTGCGCGCCAGTGGAGCAGGCGGTGACAACGGAATGATTGGGGCCCTTGAGCCCATGCATGATGGAGATATGGCCGGAGGCCAGATTGATCAGGCGGCCAGGCACGAAGAAGGGCGACAGACGGCGCGGCCCGCGCTCCTTCACGAGGACGGAGGCTTCATAGATGCCGCCGAGTCCGCCTATGCCCGAGCCAACCAGAACGCCCGTGGCGTTGCGCTGCTCGGCCGTCTTGGGCGCCCAGCCGGAATCAGCCAGCGCCTGCGTGGCCGCGCTCACCGCATAAATGATGAAATCATCGACCTTGCGCTGCTCTTTGGGCTCCATCCAGGCGTCGGCGTTCCATGTGCCGTTCGAGCCGTCGCCGCGCTTGACTTGGCAGGCGATCTGGCAGGGCAGATCGGAGACTTCGAAATTCTCAATTCGGCCCGCGCCGCTGCGGCCTTCAAGGATGCGCGACCAGGTTTCCTCCGCCGTGCCCGCCAGAGGCGAAACCATGCCGATTCCGGTGACGACAACCCTTCTCACCCGCGGTCTCCATGCAATTCAGCGTGAGTTCGACGTCGGGTTGGACGCAACAGGCGGCCCGACGAGACAAGGGCCGGGAAGCCCGGCCCTCGCTGCAAGCGGGCTCACGGCCCGCATGAGAAAGCCGCGCGGCGTAAAGCGCGCGGCGCGAGATCAGCCGGCGGAGGCCTTCTCGAGGAACTTCACGGCGTCGCCGACGGTGGTGATCGTCTCGGCGGCGTCATCGGGAATCTCGACCCCGAACTCCTCCTCGAAGGCCATCACGAGTTCCACGGTGTCGAGCGAGTCGGCGCCGAGGTCGTCGATGAAATTCGCGCCCTCCACGACCTTCTCAGCGTCCACGCCGAGATGCTCCACAACGATCTTCTTCACGCGCTCGGCAACATCGCTCATCTTGATTTTCCCTGCTGTTCTGATCGCGAGCCCACCTCGTCGCCTGGGCGAGGGCCTTTGCCCCCTGCCCGGCCGCCGCCGGAGACCCCCAAACTCACAATCCCCACGTCCGAGGGACCGCATCGGACTGCCGGAAGGCTCTTCGCCACATCGAAGCGGCGTCGACTTCCCCCCGCAGATTCTGCGCCTCGTACCATACTTCAAGAACGATGGCGAGAGGCGCCGGAGCCGTCGAGACAGCCGGCGAACCGGCTGATTCCCGGTCAGATCATGGCCATGCCGCCGTTCACGTGCAAGGTCTGGCCCGTGACATAGGCCGCCTCCCGGCTGGCGAGATAGACCACCGCCGCCGCCACGTCCGCCCCCTCGCCGAGGCGACCGGCGGGGATCGTGCCCATGATCGCTTCCTTCTGCTTCTCGTTGAGCGCGTCGGTCATGGGGCTCTGGATGAAGCCCGGCGCCACGCAATTGACGGTGATGTTGCGGCTCGCGACCTCCGCGGCCAGCGACTTCGACATGCCGATCATGCCCGCCTTGGAGGCGGCGTAATTGCCCTGGCCCGGATTGCCGGTCACGCCCACGACGGAGGTGATCGAGACGATGCGGCCGAAGCGGCGCTTCATCATGCCCTTGAGGCAGGCGCGCGACAGGCGGAAGGACGAGGTCAGGTTGACCGCGAGCACCTCGTCCCAGTCCTCGTCCTTCATGCGCATGAACAGGCCGTCGCGGGTGATGCCGGCGTTGTTGACCAGAATGTCCACCTGCCCCATCGCCGCCTCGGCGGCCGGGACCAGCGCCTCGACCTGAGCCTTGTCGCCGAGATTGCAGGGGAGTACGTGGACGCGCCCGCCAAGCTCGCCCGCCAGCGCCTCAAGCGCGGCCGCGCGGGTGCCCGACAGGGCGACCGTCGCGCCCTGAGCGTGGAGGGCGCGCGCCATGGCGCCGCCAAGGCCGCCGGTGGCGCCGGTGACGAGCGCGTTCAGGCCGGTGAGATCGAACATGGGGGCTCCGTCGTTTTTGGAGGGTGTGAGGGTCTCAGGACTTCATGCGTTGCTTGAAGGCGTCCACGTCGGCGGGCGCGCCAACGGGCGTTCCGACGGCGTTCGGCGCAATCCTTTTCACGAGTCCTGACAAGACTTTGCCTGCCCCAACCTCATAAAATGATTCAACGCCCTGCGCGGCCATGAACGCAACCGATTCCGCCCAGCGCACCGAGCCCGTCACCTGTTCGACGAGGCGGGCGCGGATCTCGGCGGGATCCGTGACGGGCGCGGCGAGCACATTGGCGACGAGGGGGACGACGGGCGCCCTGATCTCGACCTGCGCCAGCGCCTGCGCCATGGCCTGCGCGGCCGGCGCCATCAGCGCGCAGTGGAAGGGGGCGGACACCGGCAGCAGAATGCCGCGCTTGGCGCCCTTCTCCTTGGCGAGTTCGATCGAGCGCTCCACGGCGGCCTTGGCGCCCGAGGAGACGACCTGACCGCCGCCGTTGTCGTTGGCGACCTGACAGACGAGGCCGGTCTCGGCGGCGGCGCGGGCGCAGACCTCGCGGGCGTCCGCCAGCTCAAGGCCCAGTAGGGCCGCCATGGCCCCCTCGCCCGGCGGCACGGCCTTCTGCATCGCGTCGCCACGGATGCGCAGCAGGCGCGCGGCGTCGGACAGGGAGAAGGCGCCCGCGGCCGCAAGCGCCGAATATTCGCCGAGCGAATGGCCGGCGACGAATTTCGCCTCGCGCGCGAGGTTCAGCCCCGCCTCCGCCTCCAGCACCCGCAGGACGGCGATGCTGACGGCCATCAGGGCCGGCTGGGCGTTGGCGGTGAGCGTCAGCTCGGCCTCGGGCCCCTCGAACATCAGGGCGCTGAGCTTTTGGGACAGGGCGGCGTCCACCTCGTCAAAAACGGCGCGCGCCTGGGGAAAGGCCTCGGCGAGCGCCTTGCCCATGCCGACGGCCTGGGAGCCCTGCCCTGGAAACACGAAAGCGACCGCCATGGATTCGTCCCCGCCTGGCTGATGAAGCGGCCGAGCTGCTCGCACCGGCGCCCCGGCGAGTCAAGGGGCGGCGGGAGCCGGCGGGCGCGGCCGCGCGCCTACGATGACACGCCGGCCCGGGTTGGATAGAGCTTCGCGCGACGACGACAGATCGCGATTCGGACAAAAACCCATGGGCTCCATACCGGGCAAGAGCTGCGGCCCCTGCACCATGTGCTGCAAGGTGCTGGTCATCGACCACTTCAAGAAGGACGCGGGCGTCCTGTGCGAACATTGCACGCTCAAGGGCGGCTGCAAGATCTACGAGACCCGCCCCAACGTGTGCCGCGACTATGAGTGCGACTGGATGATGGAGCGCTCGCTCGGGCCCCAGTTGCGGCCCGACAAGGTCGGCACGATCCTCATGGAGGACGCGGATTCGGACGAGTATCAGGCGGTGGTCGATCCCACGACGCCGATGGCCTGGCGCAATCCGCTCGTCTTCAAAGTGCTGGTCTCGAAGGCCAAGGAAGGCCGCGTGGTGGTGGCGAAGGCTGGCGCAAAGACCTGGCGGATCTTCGACAACGGCACGTTCAAGCCCTGGACGTGAGAGCGCGGGCCGCGCTTGCGCGCGGGCGCGCCGCGCCGTCATATGGGCGGCGAACATAAAAGAATTCGGGAGGACGCATGGGTCTGGCCAGCAGCGCGCGGGCGCGCATCGAGGCGCGCTGGGACGCGACGCCCACCACGGCCAAGGGCGTCGCCCTCGTGTCCATGGGTTCGTTCGGCCTCGTCGCCATGGCGGCGCTCGCCAAATATCTCGGCGACCGGCTGCCGCCCTTTGAGATCCTGTTCTTTCGCTCCGCCGTCGGCTTCCTGTGCGCGCTGTGGGTGTTCCGTCACGACCTGATGGAGCCATGGCGCACGAAGCGGCCGGGCGCGCATTTCTTCCGCGGCCTCGTCGGCGCGGGCGGCAACGCCTGCTTCTTCTGGACGATCACGCATATGATGCTCGCGGACTCGCTGGCGCTGCAATTCTCGCGGCCGCTGTGGATGATCCCGCTCGCCCTGTGCTTCCTGTCTGAAGTCGTGGGCTTTCGCCGCGTTGCGGTGGCGACCGTCGGCTTCGCAGGCATCTTGCTCTATGCGCGCCCCTTCACGGAAGGATTCGACCCGAACGCGATCGTCGGCGCGATGGGCGGCCTGTTCGCCGCGCTTGTCGTCGTGGCGATCAAAAATCTCCAGAAGTCGGGCACCGAGCCCACGCGCGTGATCATGTTCTATTACGCGTTCTGGAACGCTTTCTTCGCCGCCCTGCCCGCCGCCTACACATGGATCGCGCCGACGCCGTCCGAACTCGTCCTGCTGACGCTGATCGGACTCATCGGCATGGGCGGACAGGCGCTCGTCACGCACGGGCTGAGCATGGGCGACGCGACGGCGCTCGTGCCGCTTGATTATCTGCGCATCGTCTACGCCGCCTTGCTGGGCTTCTTCCTGTTCGGCGAGATTCCGAGCCTGACGAGTCTCGGCGGCATGGCGCTGATCATCGCCGCCTCGCTCTATCTGGTGCTCACCGAGCGCAAGGCGCGCAAGGGCTAAGCGCCCCTCAAAGCTCCATCACACGCGATGCGCGCACCAGAAGGTGAGGCTGGCCGAGCCGCGCCTGCCAGCCCTCGCGGAAGGCGCGCCACCAATTGGGATCGAAATCGTCCGCCATCGTTTCAAGAATGACGATGACGTCCTGCGCGACGCCGCCTTGTTCATCGCCCGCGTCGTCCTCGCGCCACAGGTCTGTCGCCGGGGCGCGCTCAAAGGCGGCGACGCCGCCGAACCGCGCGGAGAGGTCGTCCCGCAGATCGCGCAGGCCCGCGCGCTCGCGCGTGACCGGCACGAAGATCTCGATCCGCCAGCGCGCGCGCATCCGCAGCGTCACTTCGCCGAGACGGCGTCGGCGGCGAGACAACGCGACGCGCTGATGAGCGCGACGTCGTCGGCGTCCACCACATAACCGCCGAGGCGCGGATCGTATCTGAGCGCGCGCCAGGGCAAGGGATGACGGCTGCCGCCCAGCCCCAGGAAGCCGCCGCACAGCATCACGACGTAGGCGACATGGCCGCTGTGTTTGTCGACCATGAAATTGTGGACGACGCCAAGCTGGTGGCCCGCCTTGTTGAACACGGGCGCGCCCTCGACCTTGTTGGAGGCGATCAGGCGCGCGGTCTCCTCGACGGCGAGCGATCCGCCCGCAGGATCAAGCTCCATCGAACCGGGCGGCCGCAGCCGGCTCTCATGGGGCGCGGGGGGAGGCAATCGGGTCGGCATGGGGACTCTCCTTCAGATCGCCAGCGACGCGACTTCGCCGGTCAACGAACGCCGCCCCCGCAGCGTTCCCACGCCCGGAACGGCCCGGCCGCGCCCGCGTTGACCGCCAGAGCCCGCCCTCGCCCCCAAGGAGACCCCATGGCTATCGAGACCCGCACCCCGCCCCATGCGGCGATCCCAACCACGCAGGAGAGCCTGCCCCCCAATCCCGCTTTCCCGCATCCGCGCGGGACGGGCGAGGGTCTGGAGACCCGCCAGCGCGCGGCCTTCGAGGATGACGAGGGCGGCCCGGAGGCCAGTCCGCGTCTGGTCCGGCGCGCCTGGGAGGGCGGGATGGAGGTCTGGGAGAACGGGGCCCGCCACAGCCGCCAATGGGCGCGCCGCCACCCCGTGCAGCTCTGGGGCGCGGTGGGCGCGCTCGGCCTGTTCGCCGTCTGGATGGCCTACCGGCCGGCGGCGAACGCCGCCCGCAGCCTGCCGGAGGGAACGGGCGCGGCCGCCGGCGCCCGGGACCGGGCCGACGCGCTGAACCCCTGACGCGGCGCGGCTTGCGCGCGGCATGGGACTTCTGTACTGATCGGTACACGTTTTACCGATCAGTACAGGAGCGACCATGTCCCGCCCGCCCTTTCCGCCCTTCACCGACGAAACCGCGGCCCAGAAGGCGCGCATGGCGGAGGACGCCTGGAACAGCCGCGACCCGGAGCGGGTCGCGCTCGCCTATACGACGGACAGCCGGTGGCGGAACCGCGCCGAGTTCCTGACCGGGCGGGATCAGATCGTCGAATTCCTGAAGCGCAAATGGGCGCGCGAGCTGGATTACCGCCTCATCAAGGAGGTTTGGGCGCACAAGGGCGATCGCATCGCGGTGCGCTTCGCCTATGAATGGCGCGACGACAGCGGCCACTGGTTCCGCTCCTATGGAAACGAAAACTGGGAGTTCGACGCCGAAGGGCTGATGCGCCGCCGCATCGCGTCGATCAACGACCAGCCGATTTCGCCCGCCGAACGCAAGTTCCACTGGCCCCTCGGGCGCCGGCCCGACGACCACCCCGGGCTCTCAGAACTGGGCCTCTAGGCGATGGCGCGCACGCTCGCCCGACGCGCGGACGTGATCGGCCCCATCGCGGAGGCGTTTCGCGAGCACGGCTATGATGGCGCGACCCTGTCGCTGATCTCGAAGGCGACGGGCCTCGGCAAGGGCAGCCTCTACCACTTCTTCCCCGGCGGGAAGGAGGAGATGGCGAAGGCGGTCCTGATCGAAGTCGAGGCCTGGTTCGAAGCTCAGATTTTCGCCCGGCTCGAGACCGGCGAAAGAAGCGCGGCGGAAATCGGCCGCATGTTCGATGCGGTGGCGGAGTATTTCCGCTCCGGGCGGCGCGTCTGTCTGGTCGGCGCCTTCGCGCTTTCGGATTCGCGCGACCATTTCGCCGTGGCGCTGCGCGCCTATTTCGACCGCTGGATCGCAGCGCTCAAGCAGGCGCTGATCCGCGCGGGCTGCGACGAAGCCGCCGCCGCCGGGCTCGCCGAGGAGGCGGTGGCCGGGGTGCAGGGGGCGATCGTGCTCGCCCGCGCCCTCGACGATCCTGCGGTGTTCGCCCGCTGCATTGCCCGGCTGAAGGCGCGGCTCGAGCCCCGCCCCTCCGCCTGAGGCGACGGGTTGCGCCAGCCCGAAATCCGCGTATAAAGCGCGCTTCGCAGCTCCGGCCGGGGGCTGAACGGAAGGCCGTCGGGCGAGGTTCGCCTCCACCGTCGGCAGGGGAATGATCCTCGTCTTCCCGTGTCTCCGCCTTCGATTGCAGTTTCCGTCGGGCCTTTCTCCGGGCTCGGAGGGCTCCGCGCCGGATCTCGCGAGAACAGAGAAAGGCGAAGCAATGGCTCTCTACGAGCACATTTACCTTGCCCGTCAGGACGTGACCCCTCAGCAGGTCGAGGCGATGACGGAGCAGTTCAAGGGCGTGATCGAAGCCAATGGCGGCTCGGTCGCCAAGGTCGAATACTGGGGCGTGAAGACGCTCGCCTACCGCATCAAGAAGAACCGCAAGGCTCACTTCACGCTGTTCAACGTCAACGCGCCGGCCGCCGCCGTCGCCGAGATGGAACGCCAGATGGGCATCAACGAAGACATCCTGCGCTTCATGACGATCCGCGTCGAGGAGCTGGAGGAAGGTCCGTCCGCGATGATGCGCAAGCGCGAAGAGTCCGATCGCGACGAGCGCGGCGAACGCCGTGGCCCGCGCGGCGACCGTCCGCGCCGCCCCCGTGAAGACGCCGCTGTGGAAGGAGTCGAATAATGGCCGGAGCTCCCCGTCGCCCCTTCTTCCGTCGTCGGAAGACCTGCCCGTTCTCCGCCGCCAACGCGCCGAAGATCGACTACAAGGACACGCGCCTGCTCTCGCGCTACATCTCCGAGCGCGGCAAGATCGTGCCCTCGCGCATCACCGCCGTCTCGGCGAAGAAGCAGCGTGAACTCGCCCAGGCGATCAAGCGCGCGCGCTTCCTGGGCTTGCTGCCCTACGTGATCCGCTAACAAAACCGCGTCCTTCCCGCTCGGCGGGGAGGACGCCTTTGCGCACAGCCGCCCGGATGGTCCGGTCGGCGAGGCTGGACGGGACCAACCCGCCCTAACCGCCCCTGCCGGCGGGACACCCAGGCGAGCGAATGTTGCAGACCCTCATCATCGCGATCGGCGCAGGCTTTGCGGCCGCCTTGCTGTTCTTCATTCCGGTGAAGGGCACGTCGTTCGCCGCCACCGCAGCGTTGTTCAACGCGCTGCCGCTGATGATCGCGGGCCTCGCCTTCTCCCCCGCAGTGGCTCTGATCGGCGCGCTCGCCGGCGTCGTCGCGCTCTTCTTCGGCCTCGTCGGCGTCGCGGACGTGGATGTGGGTCCCGCCTTCGTCTTCTGCGCCTTCTTCGCCGCCACCTCCGCCCTGCCCGCCTGGCAATTGACGCGCCTCGCATGGCTCGGACGCCCGCCCGAACAGGGCGAGACGCCGGCCTCCGATGGGCTCGTCTGGTATCCGATCGGCCGGCTCGTCGCATGGATGGCGGGCATGGCGGCTGCGGCCGCGCTCGCGGGCCTGACGGTGGCGGTGCTGCGCGCGGGCTCCTTCGACGCATTCGTGGACATGGCGACCCGGCGGCTCGGCCCCCTGCTTGAGACCGCGTTCGGCGGCGCAGGCGTGCGCCTGCCCGGCGATCTCGCCGTCGCCGACGTGGTGCGCGCCTTCGTGATCGGCTCCGCCCCGGCCATGGCCGCATGGGGCGTGCTGACCATGGCGCTGAACCTGTGGCTCGCCGCGCGCATCGCGCTCGTCTCACAAAGCCTGCGCAGGCCCTGGCTCGACCTGCCGGAAAACTTCGACCTGCCGCGCGCGGTCCTTCCCACGCTCGCGGCCGCCGTGGCGCTGTCGCTGTTCGACGGCCTGCCCCGCGCGGCCGGGGCCACGGTCGCCATCGCCATCGGCGTGGCGCTCGCGCTCAAGGGCCTCGCCTGGATCCACGAGGGCACGCGCGCGAGCGCGGGACGCGGAGCCATTCTGGCCGGCGTCTACGCCGCGCTCTTCCTGCTGTTTCCGCTTCCGGCGCCTGTGCTCGCCGGGATCGGCCTGTCCGCCATGCTGTTTCCGCGGCGCCGGACGCCCCGCAATCCGCCCGGCCCGCCGGCGGCCAACACCAACGACCAATCCAACGTCACGAAGGAGTGAAGATCATGGAAGTCATCCTGCTTGAACGCGTGCCGAAGCTCGGCCAGATGGGCGAGACCGTGAAGGTGCGCGACGGTTTCGCGCGCAATTTCCTGCTGCCGCGCGGCAAGGCCCTGCGCGCCACGCCCGCCAACAAGAAGCGCTTCGATGACCAGCGTTCGCAGCTTGAGGCCCGCAACCTCCAGCTCAAGAGCGAAGCCGAGAAGGTGCAGGGCAAGCTCGACGGCCAGAGCTACGTCATTATCCGTCAGGCGGGCGAGACCGGCCAGCTCTACGGCTCCGTCTCCACCCGCGACATCGCCGACGCCGTGAGCGCGGGCGGCGTGAGCGTCACGCGCAACCAGATCGTGCTGTCGACGCCGATCAAGGGCATCGGCCTGCACAGCGTGCCCGTGCAGCTGCATCCTGAAGTCGAGGCGAAGGTGACGATCAACGTCGCGCGTTCGCCTGAGGAAGCCGACCGTCAGTCGCGCGGCGAAGAACTCGTCACGCGCGAGGAGACCTCGATGGACGATCTCGGCCTCGAAGTCGGCGCCGCGCTTGCGGAAGCCGGCGGCGACATGGGCGACCGCTGAACGAACGCCAAAAAAAAACCGAACGAACAGGCGACGGCCGGGCTTGCGCCCGGCCTTTGTCTTTTGCGCGCGCGAACGCGAAATCCTTGTATTTCAGCGTGCGCCTGTGAGTCAGATCGCCCCCGCCGCGTCAAGCGGCGCCTTCGGCCGGGCATGCGCGCTGTGGATTGTGGGACGAATGCGCGCGGCGTTCGCAAAATTTTCACGAAGCATCGCCGGGGCGTGGCAGAACCTCGCCAACAGCGGACGCGCAGGCTAGCATCTGGCGCGCGTTCGAGTCGCAACGCACTCGCATTTCGGATGGCCATGGCCGCAATCGAACAGATCGCGAGCAGGTTCGCGCTTCCCGCGACCCAGCCCGAACAGCCCGCCTACCGTCTGGCGCCGCATAACATTGAAGCCGAACAGGCCCTGCTCGGCGCCGTGCTCGTCAACAACGACGCGTTCGACCGCGTGTCGGATTTCCTGCGCGCGGAGCATTTTTACGAAGAGATCCACCGCCGCGTCTTCGAGATCGCCGAGCAATTGATCCGCGCGGGCAAAGTCGCCTCGCCGGTGACGCTGAAGACGTTTCTGGGCGAGCATGATCTCGGCGGCATGACCGTGCCGCAATATCTCGCGCGTCTGGCCGCCGAGGCCACGACCGTCATCAACGCCGAGGATTACGGGCGCACGATCTACGATCTCGCCATGCGCCGCAATCTGATCCACATCGGCGAGGAGATCGTCAACACAGCCTATGACTCGCCGGTCGACCTGGCGCCGCGCACGCAGATCGAGGAGGCGGAGCGCCGCCTCTACGCAATCGCCGAACAGGGCCGCTACGACGGCGGCTTCCAGTCGTTCTCGACCGCGCTCACCACCGCCATCGACACCGCCGCGAAAGCCTATGAGCGCGACGGCAAGCTGTCGGGCATCTCCACCGGCATGACCGATCTTGACGGGAAACTGGGCGGCCTGCAGCCCTCCGACCTCGTGATCGTCGCCGGCCGTCCGGGCATGGGCAAGACCGCGCTCGCCACCAACATCGCCTTCAACATCGCCCGCGCCTATGAATACGAGGTGCGCGCCGACGGCACGCATGTGAGCAAGAACGGCGGCATCGTCGGCTTCTTCTCGCTGGAAATGTCGGCCGAGCAATTGGCCACGCGTATCATCGCCGAGCAATCCGGCGTGCCCTCCTACAAGATCCGCCGCGGCGACATTCAGGACCACGAGTTCCACAAGATCTCGGAAGCCGCGCGCGAGATGCAGTCGATCCCCTTCTACATCGACCAGACCGGCGGCATCTCCATCGCCCAGCTCGTCGCCCGCGCCCGACGCCTCAAGCGCCAGAAGGGCCTCGACGTTCTGGTGGTGGACTATCTGCAATTGCTCAGCGGCTCGAAGTCGCGCGGCGACAACCGCGTGCAGGAGCTGACCGAGATCACCACCGGCCTGAAGGCGCTCGCCAAGGAGCTGAACGCGCCGGTGATCGCGCTCTCCCAGCTCTCGCGTCAGGTGGAGGCGCGCGACGACAAGCGCCCGCAATTGTCGGACCTGCGCGAATCCGGCTCCATCGAGCAGGACGCCGACGTGGTGATGTTCGTCTATCGCGAGGAATATTACATCAAGAACAAGCAGCCGCGCGAAGGCACGGAAGAGTTCATCCAATGGCTCGCCGAGATGGAGCGCGCGCATGGACGCGCGGAAGTCATCATCGGCAAGCAGCGTCACGGTCCCACCGGCACGGTGGAGCTGCAATTCGACGCGGAAGTGACGCGCTTCTCCAATCTGGCGCGCGAGGACGCGCTGCCGGAGCGCATGTGAGCGGCGCGCGCACGCCATACCAGGGCCCCGCGCCGGAACAGGCGCAGGCGCTTCTCACCGTCGATCTCGACGCGCTCACCGCCAATTGGCGCGCGCTCGCCGCGCGCGCGCAGGGCGCGGAATGCGCCGCCGTAGTGAAAGCCGACGCCTATGGCGTGGGGCTCGAACCGGCCGCGCGCGCGCTCGCCAAAGCGGGCTGCCGCACGTTCTTCGTCGCGCAGGCGAGCGAGGCTGCGCGGCTGCGTCTTGCGCTCGCCGACGTCGCAGGCGCACAGGGCGCGCGCATCTATTGCCTGAACGGGCTCTTGTGCGAGGACGCCGTCGTGGCGGCCCTGCTGGCCGCCGACGCCCTGCCCGTGCTCGGCTCGCCGCGCGAATTCGCGTTCTGGACACGCCAGACCGACAAGCCCGCCGCCATTCACATCGACACGGGCATGAACCGCCTCGGCATGAGCCTTGAGGAGGCGCGCGCGCTCGCCGCCGATCCGCAGGCCGGGCGCATCGAACTCGCGATGAGCCATTTCGCCTCGTCCGAAGCGCCGCAGGAGCCCTCGAACGCCGCGCAGATCGCCGCGTTCGCGCAGGCGCGCGCGCTCTTTCCCGCAGCGCGCGCGAGCCTCGCCAATTCCTCCGGCGTCTTTCTACCCAGCGCACCCCAATACGACATGGTGCGTCCGGGCTATGCGCTCTACGGCGGCAATCCGACGCCGGAGGCGCCCAATCCCATGCTGCCCGTCGTGCGCCTGCAGGCGCGCGTGATCCAGACCCGCGCGGTCGAGGCGGGCGCCCCCGTTGGCTACAATTCCACCTGGACCGCGCCGGGCCCGCGCCGCCTCGCCACGATCGGGCTGGGCTATGCGGACGGCTTTCTGCGCGCGGGATCGGGGCCTGCCGGCAGGCAGGGCGCGCTGGCGATGGCGGGCGACGTCGCCTGCCCGGTCGTCGGGCGCATCTCAATGGACCTGACGGTGATCGACGTGACCGATGCGCCGGCGGAAAGCGTCGCGCCGGGCTCTCTCGTGGAGATTCTCGGCCGGCGCATCGGGATCGACGATCTGGCGGCGCGCGCCGGCACGATCGGCTATGAAATCCTCACCAGTCTGGGGCGGCGCTACGCCCGCGCCTATCTGGGCGGGTGAGCGCGCAACGTCGGGAGCCGCGCATTGGACGTCTATTCCTGGATCAAGTCGCTGCATGTGCTCGCCATCATTTCCTGGATGGCGGGCCTGCTCTATCTGCCGCGGCTGTTCGTCTATCACGCGGAGAACCGCGGTTCGGCCGAGATGGGCGCGCAGTTCTGCGTGATGGAGCGCCGGCTTTACCGCTACATCATGAACCCCGCCATGATGGTCGCCTGGCTGACCGGCCTCTACATGGCCTGGGCGGCTGGCTTCCACCGTGACGGATGGTTTCTCGTGAAATTCGCGCTCGTGGTCGCGCTCACCCTCGCCCATGTCTATCTGGGCCGGCGCGTGCGCGCCTTCGCGGCTGAGCAGGATGACAAGTCCTCGAAGTTCTACCGCGTGCTGAACGAGGTCCCCACGCTGCTGATGCTCGGCATCGTGGTGATGGTGATCGTGAAGCCGTTCTGAGGCTTTGCCAGCGCGCAATGTTCATGTATTGTTCTCGACCGGGTCGAGATTCGCGTGGGAGCGCCAAACATGAACGTGACAAGCCTGAACGGAAGCGCGCGGGAGAACGAGCGGGAGTCCGCCCCGCGCCGGCTGGCGGAGGCCGCGACCTCCTTTCAGGCGGCGCTGGCTGAATTGCGCGAGGCCGAGGCCGCGCTGGAGCGCCAGCTCGGCGACCTTCGCGCCTATATCGACGCCGCGCCCGCCCCCGGCGTCCCCCAGATGCGCAGCGCCGCCTGAGCAAGGACCGTCCATGGCCAAGGGTCGCTCGAATTTCGTCTGCCAGAATTGCGGCGCGGTCGCCCAGCGCTGGCAGGGCCGTTGCGAGGCGTGCGACGCCTGGAACTCCATGGTCGAGGAAGCCGCATCCGCCGGCATCGGCGCGCGGGCGGCGCGCGGGGCGGGCAAGGGCCGCGTGTTCGCGCTCGAGGGCCTGCAGGGCGCCCAGCGCGAGGCGCCGCGCATGCTCACCGGCATCGGCGAGCTCGACCGCGTGACGGGCGGGGGCTTCGTGCCCGGCTCGGTTCTGCTGATCGGCGGGGAGCCGGGCATCGGCAAGTCGACGCTGCTCATTCAAGCCTGCGCGCGCATGGCCTCCAGCGGCCGGCGCGTCGTCTATATTTCGGGCGAGGAGGCCGTGGCGCAGGTGCGCCTGCGCGCCAGCCGTCTCGGCCTCGCCCAATCGCCCGTGGAGCTCGCCGCCGAGACGAGCGTGGACGACATCGTGGCGACGCTCCAGAGCGGCGCGACGCCGGCCCTCGTCGTGATCGATTCCATCCAGACCATGTGGACCGACGCGGCCGACGCCTCGCCGGGCACGGTCACGCAGGTGCGCACCAGCGCGCAGGCGCTGATCCGCTACGCCAAGACCAGCGGCGCCTGCGTGATCATGGTCGGCCACGTCACCAAGGACGGGCAGATCGCCGGGCCGCGCGTCGTCGAGCACATGGTGGACGCGGTCGCCTCTTTCGAGGGCGAGGGCGGGCGTCAGTTCCGCATCCTGCGCGCGGTGAAGAACCGCTTCGGCCCGACCGATGAGATCGGCGTGTTTGAAATGACCGGCGGCGGCCTGTCGGAGGTGACCAATCCCTCCGCCCTGTTCCTCGCCGGGCGCGACGGCGCGGCGCCGGGCGCGGCGGTCTTCGCGGGCATGGAGGGCACGCGGCCCGTGCTGGTCGAAATGCAGGCGCTGGTCGCGCCCACCTCGCTGGGCACGCCGCGCCGGGCGGTCGTGGGCTGGGATCCCGCGCGCCTGTCCATGGTGCTCGCCGTGCTGGAGGCCCATGCGGGCCTGCGGCTCGGCCAGCACGACGTCTATCTCAACGTCGCGGGCGGATTGCGCATCGACGAGCCGGCGGCGGATCTGGCGGCTGCGGCCGCGCTCGTGTCCTCGCTCTGCGGGGCGGTGCTCCCCGGCGATTCCGTATTTTTCGGCGAAGTGGCGCTGTCGGGCGCCATCCGGCCCGTGTCCCATGGCGGACAAAGGCTGAAGGAGGCCGCCAAACTGGGCTTCCGCGCCGCCGTCGCGCCCGAAGGCGCGCTCGAAGGGCAAGACAAGGGCCGTGAGCAGGGCGGCCTCTCGCTGACGCCCTGCGGCCATATCGCGGCTCTGGTGGCGGACATCGCCGCGCGGGCGCCCGCGCGCGCCCGTTCGGACCGCAAGGGCGGACGGGACGAGGCGCGCTGGGAGAGCGAGGACGCGCGGGCCTGATCCCGCCGAGAGCGGCTTGCGGCCGACGCCTGCGCGCGAAGCCGCGGCCAATGGCTTTATGGCGGTTCGTCTGAACGCCAATCGCATGGAGGCGAATCCCCTGGAGGCGAATCCTCTGGAGGCGAATCCTCTGGAGGCGGATCCCCGGAAGGCGAATCCCCGGAAGGGATGACGCTGGCCTCCGCCTTCGGTATAAGGAGCGCGTGACGACTCGGGGCGTCCCGCGTCGACGCGTAGCGCGCGCCCGCGTCCCCCTGGCCTCATCCGCTCCACCATCGGATTCAGTCTAAATGCCATCTTATCTGGATCTCGCCGTGATCGGCGTCGTGCTCGTTTCCGGCGTCCTGTCCCTTCTGCGCGGCTTCACGCGCGAAGTGTTGGCGATCGCCTCCTGGGCCGCGGCGGCGCTGGCGGCCTTCTACCTGCATCCCTACGTCCTGCCCTATGTGAAGCCGCACATCGCCAAGGACAGCATCGCCCTCGCCGTCGCCATCGGCGCGGTCTTCCTCGTGACGCTCGTTCTGGTGTCCATGATCACGGTGCGGATCTCAGACGCGATCCTCGATTCCAAGATCGGCGCGCTGGACCGTTCGCTGGGCTTCCTGTTCGGCGCCGCCCGCGGCCTGCTGCTGGCGGTCATCGCCTTTTTGTTCTTCAACTGGCTGGCGCCTGAGAAATCGCAGCCCGACTGGGTGAAAACCGCCAAGACGCGGCCCCTGCTCCAGTCTTCGGGCGAGCAATTGATCGCGCTCCTGCCGGAGGACCCGCTGACCGCCTTCCAGCAGCGCATGAAGCGCAACCGGGAGGACGAGCCGGCGGCGGACGAGCCTGAACTGCGCACGGCGCCCCCGGCTCCCGGTCGGCGTCCGTGAGCGCCAGCCTCGCCCGGACCATCGGGCGCGCGCTGGAAAAATGTCGCTTTGCGCGCGGGTTGCGAACTGACAATCCGGTGGGAAGCGCTTATGTAACCGTTTCGGAATACGTCTTGGGTCTACCAGACGCATAAGGTTCGCATTCGTTCGCAGGAGAATGCCATGGGGCGCACGCAGGGCAATGGACCTCTTTCCAGCGACGCAGCGCCCCTCTCCGGAGACGCCGTTCCCGAGGATTTCGACCTCGACGCCGACCGCCTGCGCGAAGAATGCGGCGTCTTCGGCATTTTCGGCCATCCCGACGCCGCGGCCATCACGGCGCTGGGCCTGCACGCGCTCCAGCATCGGGGCCAGGAAGCCGCCGGCATCGTCGCCTTCGACGGCAAGCGCTACTCCTCCGAGCGCCGCATGGGCCTCGTCAGCGAGCATTTCTCCACACGCGCGGTGATCGACCGCCTGCCGGGCTCCGCCGCCGTGGGCCATGTGCGCTATTCGACGACGGGCGAGACGATTCTGCGCAACGTGCAGCCGCTGTTCGCCGAACTCGACAGCGGCGGCTTCGCCGTCGCCCACAACGGCAATCTCACCAACGCGCTCTCGCTGCGCCGCGAGCTGATCCGCGACGGCGCGATCAATCAGTCCACGTCCGACACCGAGGTGATCCTTCATCTGGTGGCGCGCTCGCGCCGCGCGCGCATCCTCGAGCGATTCATCGAGGCCCTGCGCCAGATCGAGGGCGCCTATTCGCTCGTCGCGCTCACCAACAAGAAGCTGATTGGCGCGCGCGACCCGCTCGGCATCCGCCCGCTCGTGCTGGGCGAACTCGACGGCCATTACATCCTCGCGTCTGAGACCTGCGCGCTCGACATCATCGGCGCGCGCTTCGTGCGCGACGTGGAGAACGGCGAGATCGTCATCATCTCGGAGGACGGCGTGGAGAGCCACAAGCCCTTCCCGCCGCAGCCGATGCGCCCCTGCATCTTCGAATATATCTATTTCGCGCGCCCCGATTCCATCGTGCACGGGCGCTCCGTCTATGACGTGCGCAAGCTCATGGGCGCGCAGCTCGCCCGCGAGGCGGGCGTGGACGCCGACATCGTCGTGCCGGTGCCCGATTCCGGCGTGCCCGCCGCCATCGGCTTCTCGCAGCAATCGGGCCTGCCGTTCGAACTGGGCATCATCCGCAACCATTACGTCGGCCGCACCTTCATCCAGCCCACGCAATCCATTCGCGAGCTGGGCGTGCGCCTCAAGCACAGCGCGAACCGCAATGTGGTCGCGGGCAAGCGCATCGTGCTGATCGACGATTCCATCGTGCGCGGCACGACCTCGGTGAAGATCGTGCAGATGATGCGCGAAGCCGGCGCGCGCGAGGTGCATTTCCGCATTTCCTCGCCGCCGATCACCCATCCCGACTATTACGGCATCGACACGCCGCAGCAGGAGAAACTGCTCGCCGCGCAGATGACGAAGGACGGCGTGATCGACATTGAGGGCATGCGCCGCTACGTGGGCGCGGATTCGCTCGCCTTCCTCTCGGTGGACGGCATCTATCGCGCGATGGGCTACGACGGGCGCGACGCGAGCCGTCCGCAATTCACCGACCATTGCTTCACGGGCGATTATCCCACCTCCCTCACCGACATTTCGGGCCAGCCCAGCCGGCAGCAATTGTCGCTGCTGGCGGAAGCCGGCTGAGGACGCCCGCCGCATCATGTCGCGCCGTTTTGAAAATCGCATCGCCCTCGTCACGGGCGCCTCGCGCGGGATCGGCCGCGCGCTCGCCGTCGAACTCGCGCGCGGGGGCGCGCATGTGATCGCGCTGGCGCGCACGCAGGGCGGGCTTGAGGCGCTCGACGACGAGATCCGCGCGGGCGGCGGACAGGCGACGCTCGTTCCCTGCGACCTGCGCGACGGCGAGGCGCTCGACCGACTGGGGCTTGCGATCCACGAACGCTGGGGCCGCCTCGACGTTCTGGTGGGCAATGCGGGCGTTCTCGGCCCGATCTCGCCGCTCTCCCATATCGATCCGCCGCAATTCGAGGAAGCCTTCGCGATCAACGTGACCGCGAACTGGCGGCTCATCCGCTCGCTCGACATGCCGCTGCGCAAGTCCGACGCCGGGCGCGTCGTGCTCATCACGTCGAGCGCCGGCCACCGCGCGGACATGCCCGCCTATCGCGGCGTCTATGCGGCCACGAAATCCGCGCTGGAGACGCTGGGGCGCACCTATGCGGCGGAAATCGCCAATGTGTCGAACATTCGCGTGACGCTGGCGACGCCGGGGCCGACGCGCACGCGCATGCGCACGCAGCTTCTGCCCGGCGAAGATCCTGCAAGCGTGCCTGCGCCGGAAGAGATCGCGCCGCGCCTGCTTGCGCCCTGCGCGGCGGACTGGCCGCACACCGGCGTGCTGTTCGATGCGCAGACCGGCGCGGTGAAGCGCTTTCAGGCGCCTGTCTAGTTCTTCTCGGGCGCATCCGCGCGGGGACGCGCGCGGTCCACTGCGATGCGCGCGGGAACGCGCGCGGGCCAAAGGCTGCGCCTTCAATAGATCTTGCGCTTGCCCTTCGTGCCGTAGGGATTGTCCGTCATGCGCTTGGAGATGCGGATCGGCACGCCCGGCAGATCGAAGGTCTGGCGCAGGCCGTTGATGAGGAAACGCTCGTAGCTGGTCGGCAGCGCGTCGAGCTGATTGCCGAAGATGACGAAGTAAGGCGGGCGCGCCTTCGGCTGCGTCATGTAACGGATCTTGATGCGCCGGCCGGACACCGCCGGCGGCGGCGTGCGCTCCACCACGGCGGTGAGCCAGCGATTGAGCTTGCCGGTGGAGATGCGCTTGTTCCAGGTTTCATGCACGCGCGTGATCGCCTGCATCAGCTTGTCGAGGCCGGAGCCCATGAGGCCCGACACCGGCACGACGGGCGCGCCGCGCAATTGCGGCAGAAGGCGGTCGGCCTCCTCGCGCAGCTCCTGCAGTTTCTTGCCCGGATCGGGGATGAGGTCCCATTTGTTGAGGCCGATCACCACCGCCCTGCCCTCGCGCTCGGTGAGGTCTGCGATGGTGAGATCCTGTTTCTCGAACGGGATCGTGGCGTCGAGCAGGACCACGACGACCTCGGCGAAGCGCACCGCGCGCAAGGCGTCGGCGGCGGCGAGCTTTTCGAGCTTGTCCTGCACGTTCGCGCGCCGGCGCAGGCCCGCCGTGTCCCACAGGCGCATCGCGCGCGTCGCGCCCTCGCGGCTCGTCCAGGCGAAATCCACGCCGATGGAATCGCGCGTGATGCCGGCCTCCGGCCCCGTCAGCAAACGCTCCTCGCCGAGGATGCGGTTGATGAGGGTCGACTTGCCCGCGTTGGGCCGGCCGACGACGGCAATGCGCAGCGGCTTGGTGAGATCAAGCTCGCTGCCGTCCTCCTCCTCGTCGAAGACGGGGCGCGCCTCGTCGTCCTCCGCCGCCTCGTCCTGCGGCGCGGTGGCTTCGGGCAGAGCGGCGAGCAGCGCCTCGTAGAGCGCGCCGAAACCATCGCCGTGCTCGGCGGACAAGGGCACGGGCTCGCCCAGCCCCAACTCCCAGGCGTCGAGCGCGCCGGCCTCGCCCTGCTTTCCCTCCGCCTTGTTGGCGAGCAGGATGATCGGCTTGTCGGCGCGGCGCACGAGTTCGGCGAAATGGCGGTCGGTGGGCGTCACGCCCACCCGCGCGTCCACCACGAAGAACACGGCGTCCGCCGCTTCGATGGCGGCTTCGGTCTGCGCGCGCATGCGCCCGGACAAGGACGCCTCGTCGCCCTGTTCGAGACCGGCGGTGTCGATCACCTTGAAGGACAGGTCGGCGAGGCGCGCGTCGCCCTCGCGACGGTCGCGCGTGACGCCGGGCTGGTCATCCACCAGCGCCAGTTTCTTTCCGACGAGGCGGTTGAACAGCGTCGACTTGCCGACGTTGGGCCGCCCGATGATGGCGATGGTGAAAGACATACGCTCCGCTCCGCGGCTGAAACTCCGAGCCGCGCTTACTTGTTCGGCGAGGTCGCCGTATCCGCGCCCGCATTGGCGCCTGTCTTGGCCCCGCTCGCGACAAGGCCGAGCATGGCGCCGGCGCGTTCGCGCAGGCCCTGCGGCGCCTGCGGATCGGCGACGATCATGTCGAACCAGCGCCCTGCGCCCTCCATGTCGCCAGCGCGCAGGGCGGAGAGGCCCATCAATTCGCGCGCGGAATGGCGGAAGGGTCCGGTCGGGGCGGCCAGCGGCTCGACGCGGCGCTTCATTTCGGCCGCATCGGCGGAATCGACCCGCAGATAGGCCGCGCACAGGCGGGCGGCGCTTTGCAGCAGAAGGTCGACGGAGCCGTCGGCGGCGAGCGCGTCATAGATTTTCACGGCCTCGGCGGGATCGCGCAGGCCGATCTCAGCGGCGGCCCGGAAACGGGCCAGCATCGCATAGCCGGGAGGGCCCGAGCGCGCGATTTCGAGGAAGGCGTCCTCCGCCTCCTTGTCCTTGCCCTCGCGGCCAAGCTGGATCGCCGCCTCGAAGCGCGAGCCCGCCTGTTCGGCGGCGAGCCGCTGGCGGTGCTCGTTCCAGCGCCAGCCGCCAGCGGCCGCGATGATGAGAAGCGCCCCGGCAATGATCCAGTTTTGGTAGCGTTTCCAAGCCTGTATGGCTCGATCGCGACGATATTCCTCGTCAACTTCGCGGATAAAGTCGGTCATCTGGCGTCCGTCGGCGACACGCGCGGGGGGAAAAGGGCGCGCTTCACCAGCGCGCACTGGTGCGCTCTAGCAAGAATCCGTCCCGAAAGCGAGCCGGAAGGCTGATCCGGCTGCAAAGCCATCGCGTAACTGGGACAAGTCCGGGGCGTTTCCCCCAGCGCCCATCCAACGGACCAAACCGCGCGATCCCCCTCGCGCGGTTTTTCTTTTTCCGCGGCGTTTGCGCGCGGGCCGGTCTCGCTTATCGTATTTCTACGGGAGACTGCGGATTCGAAGCCCCCGCCCAATAAGAACAAAGCGAGGAAGCGGTGGACATGAAGGCGCAAGCGCCCTGGCGCACCCAGGGCTCCGTTTATGCTGTGGGCTTCTTCGCCAGCAGCCTGACGGACGTCGCCTCCATCGTCCTGCCGGTCTGGCTGGCCAGCCAGGGGGCGAGCGCGGCGACGATCGGCGTCATCATCGGCGCCAAGCATATCCTGCCCTTTTTCCTCGCCATCCACGGCGGCGCCCTGATGGATCGTTTCGGCGCGCGCCGGCTGATGATCTTCTGCGCCATGCTGTCGGTGATCGCGCTGCCGCTGTTTCCCGTGGCGGGCTGGCTGCCTGCGGTGTTCGCGCTGCAGATGATCAGCGGCTTCGGCAGTTCGATGGGCTGGCTTGGCGCGCAGACGCTGTTCGGCCAGGCCTTGCGCGGCGAGCATCTTTACGCCGGCCGCTTCGCCTTCGCGATCCGCATGGGCAGTTTCACCGGCCCTCCGCTCGTCGGCCTCGCATGGGACCATCTGGGCGTGGCGGGCGGCTTTGGATTTCTCGCGCTGTGGGCGCTCGGCACCGTGGTCGCCTCGTTCTGGACGCCGCGTCTGCAGACCATGGGCTCGGGCGCGTTGCGCGGCTTTAAAGTGCGCGACGCTCTGCCCCGCGTGCGCGATTACAAGGCCGCTTTCGCGCTTGCCGGCGCGCCGGCGATGACGGCGGTCCTGCTCGTCACCGTCATCCGCATCGCCGCCTCGAGCGTGCAGGATTCCTTCTATCCGCTCTATCTGACGCTTGAGGGATTCTCCGCCACGCAGATCGGCACGCTGATGACGATCTCCGCGGCGGCGGCGGCGGCGAGCTCGCTCATGCTGACCATGGTGACGAAACGCATCGCGCCCATGTGGGCGCTCATCATCTCGTCGGCGGGCGCGGTCGTCTTCATCGCCTGCACGCCGCTTCTGCATTCGTTCGCGGCGCTTGCGATCGTGGCGGCGCTGCGCGGCCTGTGCACCGGCGTGAGCCAGCCGCTCATGCTGTCCATGCTCATCAAGGCGTCGGGCGAAGGCTCGCAGGGCAAGGGCGCGGCGCTGCGCACCACGGCCAACCGCGCGGCCGCCGCCACCACGCCGCCCTTCATGGGCCTCGTCGCCGCGGGCGCGGGACTGGGCGCGAGCTTTTTCATCGTCGGCGGGCTGCTTCTGGCGGCGCTGGGCGCCATCGCGCTCTATCTGCGCAGCCGCCCCGACCTGCCGCGCGAGTGACGGCGCGCCTTATCTCATCGGCGGGAGCTTGGCGCCGGCGGCCGGCGTGCTATGGTGATGGTCAAGCGGCGGTCGTGGAACAGGAGATGGCAGCATGTCGATCATGAAAGGTGTCGTCGCCGGCGCAGGCGTTGCGTTCTTCGCCGCCGGTCTCGCGTTGGCCCCCGCCCCCGCGGCGGCTTTTCCCGCAGGCGCGGGCCTCGGCCTCGCCCCCGAACTGAAGGGCGGCGCGCAACCGCTTGTGGAGCAGGTGCAATACCGCCGCCGCGTGGCGTTTCACCATGCGCCGGCGCGCCACCATCATCGCCACGCCCGTCGGGGCAATCGCGGCGCGGCGCTGGCCGTCGGAGCGGCGATCGGCTTCATCGGCGGGGCAGCCCTCGCAAGCTCCGCGCGGGCGCGCCCGGCGCCTGCCTATGGCTATGACCCCTATTACCACCACGCCTATCAGCCGGCCCCTTATTGCGAATGGCGCCGTCAGGACCTTTATGACCGCTGGGGGAATTACGTCACCGCGCGCAACGTCAAGGTCTGCCGCTAACCGCGCCGCGGAACCCCCGCCCGACCGCTTCGCGTTTCCGCTGCGCTGGACTGCGCGGCGGGGGCGCCCCAAGATGCGGTCTAACGGAGGAGCAGCGGATGTCCCAGCCCGACTGGAAAATCCCGTCCGGCCTGCAGCCGAGGTCGGAGGATTATTCCTATGACCTGGACACGGCCCTGTCCTCCGTGGTGTCGCTGACGGCGCATATTCCCGAGGACGCCTTCACCGCCGACACGCTCGGCACGCTGCGCGCGGGCAATGGCGTGGTGATCCGCGAAGACGGGCTCATCCTGACGATCGGCTATCTCATCACCGAGGCGGAGGAGATCTGGCTGCGCGCCAACGACGGGCGCACCTTTCCCGGCCATGTGCTCGCCTATGATCAGGAGAGCGGCTTCGGACTCGTGCAGGCGCTCGCCCATCTTGATCTGCCCGCCATGCCGCTGGGCGATTCCTCGAAAGCCAAGGCGGGCGATTCCGTCGTGGTCGCGGGCGCAGGCGGGCGCGAACGCTGCGTGGCGGCGCGCATCGTCGCACGGCAGGAATTCGCGGGCTATTGGGAATATGTGCTCGACGACGCGATCTACACGGCGCCGGCTCACCCCAATTGGGGCGGATGCGCCTGCATCGACGAAGACGGCGCGCTGATCGGCGTCGGCGCGCTTCACCTCGAACAAGGCGCCGAGGAAGGCCGCAAGGGGCACCTCAACATGATCGTGCCGATCGACCTGCTGAAGCCGATCCTCAACGATCTCGCCACGCTGGGGCGGCGCAGCTCGCCGCCAAAACCATGGCTCGGTCTCTACGCCTCCGAACTCGAGGACCGGGTCGTCGTGGTCGGGCGCAGCCAGCGCGGGCCGGCGCGACGGGCGGACCTGCGCAACGGCGACATCATCGTCGCGGTGGCGGGCGAGCCCGTTCACACGCTCGCCGGTCTCTATCGCGCAATCCACGCGCAGGGCGAGGCGGGCGTGGAAGTGCCGCTCACGATCCATCGCGACGGACGCTCCTTCGACGTCTTCGTGCAATCCTCCGACCGGGCGCGGATGTTCAAGGCGCCGAAGCTCCATTAAGCCTGTCCACAGGGCGACGAAAGAGGGCTATCGAGGCGCGGCTTCCACCGCTATGCTCGCCCTGTGATCGGCGCCTCGCGTCCGCGAGGCTACGGGAAGTCGGATCAAGCCGCGCTGCCCCCGCAACTGTAACCGGAGAGCGAACCGACCACTGGGCCATGCCTGGGAAGGTCGGCGAGCGACAAATCCGCGAGAGCCAGGAGACCGGCCGCTCACATAACCCAACCCGCCGGCGGAGGGCCGGACAGGAGGCTATGTGACGCATTCAATCCACCGCATGCGTGCGGCCGCGCTCCTTTGCGCCGTCGCGCCGCTCTCCTTCGCCGACCGCGCGCAGGCGCAGGATGCGATCGTTCCTGAAATCACCATCACCGCCGTGCGCGCCGAACAGGCGCTGCAACGCACCGGCTCCGCCGTCAGCGTGATCGGCCCCGAGGAGATCGCCCGCTCCGGCGCGCGCTCCGTGGAGGACCTGCTGCGCCAGGCGCCCGGCGTCGGCGTCAATTCCTCCGGCGGGCCCGGCCAGGTGCAGACCGTGCTGCTGCGCGGCGCGGAGGCGCGCCACACGCTCGTGCTGATCGACGGCGTGCGCATGAACGATCCGTCGAGCACGGGCGGCGAGGTCGATTTCTCCAATGTGGTGCTCGACAATGTGGAGCGCATCGAAATCCTGCGCGGGCCGCAGACCGCGCTCTATGGATCGGACGCGCTCGGCGGCGTGATCCAGATCATCACGAAAAAGGGCCAGCGTCAGGGCCATTTCGGCTCGGCGCAGATCGAAGGCGGCGCCTATGGATCGAAGGAAGGGCGCGTTCAGGCCCATGGCGCGCAAGGCCCGCTGTTCCATTCGCTGGGCGTGAGCGGTTTCCATGCGGACGGCTTCTCCGCATGGGGCCATCGCGTCGCGCGCGCGGGCGCGCAGCGTCTTGAGGCCGATGGCGCGCGCCGCTTCGGCGCCGACGTCAACATCGGCTGGAAGGCCAACGCCGATCTGACGCTGGAGGCGGGCGTCAGCCGCACGCAAACGCGCGCGGAGTTCGACTCCGCCTTCGGCGCCTTTCCCGACGGACCCGGCTCCTCGCGCTCCATCCTCACGCGAGGCCATGCGCGCGCGACCCATATGGGCTTCGACGGATTGTTGCGCAGTCAGGTCTCGATCTACGCGGCCCAGACGGACCGCCTGCTCGACAGCGTCTATCGCTATGCGCCGGCGCCGGGCGCCTTCTACCGCTCGTTCTATGATTATCTCGGACTGCGGCAGGGCGCGGAATATCAAGGCGAGCTGACGCTTGCGTCGTTCGGCAAGCTGACTTTCGGCGTGCGTGCGGAACGCGAGTCCGCACAGGGCGGCTCTGAGGACGTGCATCCCTTCCCCTTCGCGCGCACGCAGACCTTCGACGCGCGCCAGACGACGCGCTCGGCCTATGGCATGTGGTCGAAATCCTTTGGCGAGCGGCTGCATCTCTCATTGGGCGGGCGCGTGGACGACGTGAGCGACAGCGAACGTTTCGCCACATGGCGCGCCACCGGCGCCTACAATCTGCTTGAGAGCGGAACGAAACTGCGCGGCAGCGTCGGCACGGGCGCGAAGGCGCCCTCGCTGTTTCAATTGTTCTCCGAATATGGAACGCCGGGACTCGCGCCGGAAACCTCTACGGGCTTCGACATCGGCTTCGACCAGAAGATCAACGCGCAGCTCGACGCCTCGGTCACGTATTTCGACAATCGCTTCGAAAACCTGATCGACTTCTCCTACGCCGCGCCGCCCTGCGCGGCCGCGCAGGTCTATGGCTGCTATTACAATGTGGCGCGCGCGCGCACGCGCGGCGTGGAGGTCGAGGGGCGCATGGTCCTTGCGCCCGACGCGCTGCGCCTGAAGACCGCCTACACGCATCTGCATGCGGTGGACGCGGACACAGGCCTCGCCCTGCCCCGCCGGCCCACGCATACGCTGCGCACGGCGCTGGAATATCGCCCCGCCGCGGAATGGCTCATCGAGCCGCGCGCCTATTTCGTCAGCGGACGCTGGGATCGTCCCGGCGAGACCAACAGGCTCGGCGCCTATCTGCGCATCGACGCCTATGGCGAAAAACGGCTCGACGCAAAGACGACCGTGTTCGCGCGCTTCGAGAACCTCACCGACGTGCGCTACGAGACGGTCTATGGCTACGGCACGGCGGGACGCTCCGCCTGGCTCGGCCTCAAGACGAGCTGGTGAGGCCGGAGGCGGCGTAAACCTCCGGCTTGAAGCCGACGATCAGGCGCCCCTCGCCTTCCAGCACGGGGCGCTTGATCATCGAGGGCTGGTCGAGCATCAGCGCGACAGCCTTGCGCGCGTCGAGCCCGGCCTTCTGCGCTTCAGGCAATTTGCGAAAGGTCGTGCCGGCGCGGTTGAGCAGCGTCTCCCATCCCGCCTGCGCGCACCAGCGCTCCAGCGAGGCGCGGTCGATCCCCGCGGCCTTGTAGTCATGGAAGGCGTAGGCGACGCCGCGCGCGTCGAGCCAGTCGCGCGCCTTCTTCATCGTGTCGCACGCCTTGATGCCGTAGAGCGTCAATCCCATTCGCTGTCCTCCAGATCGCGTCGCGCGCGTCTCACACAGGCACGCGCACGCTCGCGCGCAGGCCGCCCAGCGGACTCGTGGCGAGCGTCACGTCGCCGCCATGGGCGCGCGCGATGTCGCGCGCGATCGCAAGGCCGAGGCCCGTGCCGCCGTCGTCCTGGTTGCGCGCCTCGTCGAGCCGATGGAACGGACGGAACGCATCGTCGCGCTTGTCGGCGGGAATGCCCGGCCCGTCGTCATCCACATGGATCGTGAGGAAACGCTCGTCGCGCGACGCCTCGATGGCGATCTCGTTTCCGTAACGCTGGGCGTTGGCGACCAGATTGGTCAGGCAGCGCTTGAAGGCGTCCGGGCGCACCGTCGCGACGGGATTGCCCGAAATGGAGATGCGCGTGGCGTGTCCATGGCGCTCGGCGTCGGCCTTCAGCTCTTCGATCAGGGCGCCCATGTCCGTGGGCGCAGCCGCCTCAAGCGCCGCGCCGCGCGCGAAGTCGAGATAGGCTTCGAGCATGCGATGCATCTCGTCCACGTCGCGTTGCAACGCCTCGACGTCCGGCCCTTCCGGCAGCATGGCGAGAGACAGACGGAAGCGGGTCAGCACGGTGCGCAGGTCATGGCTCACGCCATTGAGCATGGTCGTGCGCTGGTCGATGGCGCGCTCGATGCGCCGCTTCATCTCGATGAAGGCGTAACCCGCCTGCCGAACCTCGCGCGCGCCATGGGGGCGGAAATCGGATTCGCGGCCCTTGCCGAAATCCTCCGCGGCGCCGGCGAGGCGCAGGATCGGGCGGATCTGGTTGCGCAGGAAGGCGACGGCGACGCCGAGCAGGACGAGCGAGGTCGCGAGCATCCAGATGAGGAAGATATGCGAGTTCGAGGCGTAGGCGGCGCTGCGCTGGGTGAGGATGCGCAACACGCCGACCTCCGTCTGCACGCGCACCTCGACGAGTTTCGAACGACCCACCGTGTCGATCCAGAAGGGACGGCGAACCTGCGCCGACATTTCCCGCGACAGCGCGCGGTCGAGCAGGGAGAAAAACGGCTTGGGCAGCGCAGGCGGCAGAGGCTCGCGGGGCGAGAGTTTTAGATCGAAACCCCAGCGCGTCTGGGCGATGCGCTCCACCGCCTCAAGGCTCGCGCCGCCTTCCACGAGATCGACAGCGGCGCCGATGTCCGACACCACGGCGGAGGAAAGACGGCGCGTGACCAATTGCCAGTGCCGCTCCATGAAGAACCATGCGACGGCGCTTTGCAGCAGCACCATCGGCAGGATGACGATGAGCAGCGAGCGCGCGTAAAGCCCCTTGGGCATGAGCGCGCCAACCGCCGCCATGCCTGCGCGCCAGCGGGCGCGGATGCGCTGGAACAGGGAGGGCTGCGTGGGATCCATCGCGCTCACCTGTCCGTCACGAGGCGATAGCCTGCGCCGCGCGCGGTTTGCAGAAAGCGCGGATCGGCGGGATCGAGTTCGATCTTGCGGCGCAGGCGGTTCACCTGCACGTCGATGGTGCGTTCATTGCCGGCGCCGTCACCCGCAAGCGCCTCGCGGGAGACGGGCTCGCCGGGCGTGCGCGCCAGAAGCGTCAACATGCGCCGCTCGCGCTCGCTCAGGCGCACGGCCTCGCCATCGCGCAAAAGCTCCCCGCGCGCGATGCTGAACACGAAGGGACCGAAGCGCACGCTTTCGGGCGCCGCCTCCGTCCTGGGCGCCACGCGGCGCAGGATGGAGGCGATGCGCAGCGCGAGCTCCTTGGGCTCGAACGGCTTGGCGAGATAATCGTCAACGCCCGCTTCAAGGCCTAGCACACGGTCCGCTGCGTCCGCGCGCGCGGTGAGCATGAGGATGGGCACGTCGGAGCTCTCGCGCAGGCTGCGGGCGAATTCGATCCCGCTCTCGCCGGGCATCATCACGTCGAGCACGATCAGATCAACAATGAACACGCTGAGCCGCCCGCGCGCCTCCTGCGCGCTCGCCGCCGTGCTGACGCGATAGCCCTGCTGGAGAAGATAGCGCGAGAGCAGGTCGCGGATGCGCCTGTCGTCATCGACCACAAGCACGTGCTGCGCGTCGAGCGCCGGCGCCTGCCCCGCTCCTTGCGCCTGCACGCTCATGGACTGCGCTCCGTCTCCTGCATGGCGGCGCCTCGCGCTCCACTTGGCCAGACCAGCGATTCCACGCGGGATCGCTCCTGCGGATCGATCATCGCCAGAAGGAAGCGCACGGCCGCCGCGCGCGAGCCCTCCGGCGTCTCCTGGAGCACGCGGGCGAACCTGCGGGACTGCAGGCGCGCGAGATCGAGGGCGAGCTCCTCCCCCCGCAGGGTGAGTTTAAGCCGGCGCTGGCGGCGGTCCAGCGCGCCGGGGTGGGATTCCACATAGCCCTCGTCGAGCAATTCCTTCAGAACGCGGTTGAGGCTCTGTTTGGTGATCCGCAGGATCTCGAGCAGTTCCGCGATGGTGAGGCCGGGGTGGCGCTGGACGAAATGCAGCACGCGATGGTGCGCGCGGCCGAAGCGCAGGCTTTCCAAGAGCCTGTCAGCGTCGCCGATGAAATCGCGATAAGCGAAGAACAGCAGTTCGATCAGCTCGAAATCGGGCTGCTGGTCCGGATTTTCGCCGGTCTGGCGCGCCATCGCACCTCCGCTCAAGGTCCAGAATCGTCGAGCCAAGCGGGCCATGCCGCTTGTGCATGGCCGGAATACGTCAGCCTGATTGACATATTTCAGGTCAATTGCTACTCGTCAAGCGCTCCTCAGAGGCCAAAACCCTCCGAAAAACAGCGTGTCGTGAGGAATTTATGTCCGTTCTCCCCTTCGATCAGCGTGATGGATTCATCTGGCTCAACGGGCGCATCCTGCCCTGGGCGGACGCGAAACTGCACGTTCTCAGTCACGGCCTGCATTACGGCTCGTGCGTGTTTGAAGGCGAGCGCGCCTATGAGGGGCGCATCTTCAAGAGCCGCGAACATTCCGAGCGCTTCCGCAAGTCGGCGCAGATCCTCGATTTCGAGATCCCCTATTCGGTCGACGAGCTGGAAGCCGCCAAGACGCTGGTGCTCGAAAAGAACGGCTGGAAGGATTGCTATGTGCGCCCGGTCGCCTGGCGCGGCAGCGAGATGATGGCGGTGGCGGCGCAACATTCCACGATCCATGTGGCGATCGCCATGTGGGACTGGCCGAGCATGTTCGACGTGAACGAGAAGATGCGCGGCATCCGGCTCGACATCGCCGAATATCGCCGCCCCGATCCGCGCTGCGCGCCGGTCGCCGCCAAGGCCGCGGGCCTCTACATGATCTGCACGCTCTCCAAGCACCGCGCCGAGCGCAAGGGCTATGCGGACGCGATGATGCTCGACTGGGAGGGCCGCGTCGCGGAATGCACCGGCGCGAACATCTTCTTCACGAAGGACGGCGCCATCCACACGCCGATCGCCGATTGCTTCCTTGACGGCATCACGCGCCAGACCGTGATCGGGCTCGCCAAGGCGCGCGGGGTGGAGGTGCATGAGCGGCGCATTCTCCCCGAGGAGCTTGCCTCGTTCAATGAATGCTTCATCTGCGGCACCGGCGCGGAAGTGACGCCGGTCTCCGAGATCGGGCCTTACAAGTTCACGCCGGGCAATCTCTCGCGCACGCTGATCGAGGATTATTCCGCCGCGGTGCGCCGCCCCTCCTGATAGTCCGCATAGGCGGCGAAGTCCGTCGCGGCCGGGGGCGCGCAGGCCTCCGGCTCATCGGCCTGTGCGCCTGCGGGCGCGCGCGCCAGAGCGAGCACGGAGGCCGGCGCGGGCGCGCGCGTGAGAAGGGCGCGCGCGTGATCGAGAAAGAAACGCGCCGTGGGCGGCGCCGCATGGCTTGCGCCCGCATGGACGAAGGTCCAGTCGAGCCCGCCCGCGCCCCGAAACAATCCCCCCGCCTCCACGCCCGCGCCCACCGGCGCCACGACAAGCGCCACGCCGCACCCCCATTTGCGGAAAACGCGCGCCGCATAATCAAAATTCGCCGTCACCGGCACGCGTTCGTCCGCGCGCCAGCCGCGCGCCTCGAAAAAAGCGGCGACCGCCGCCTCATCGCGCGCGAGGTTGGGGCCGTCCTGCAAGGCCGCGCGGGCGACGCGCCCGGTCAGGCCCGCGCATAGCAGGGCGGCGAACAGGATCGCTGCGACGAGGCGGCGCCGCCTCATGACCCGCCCTCCTGCGCAGACGCGAATGCAGGCGCAGGCGCAGGCGCAATGGTCTGGCTGCGGCCCGCAAGCAGGAAGACCATGGTCGTCTGCGCGGCTTCGTAGAGGCTCGCGCCCGCGCCGTCATGCATGAGGGCGTAATGGGCCGGCGAATAGCCCATCAGCGTCAAGCGCACGAGATTGAGCGCCGCATAGCCCGCCGCCACCGCGAGGCAGACGTTCAGGCAGCGACGGGCGGACGCCGGAGCCGCAAGCGCCAAAGCGGTCACGAGCGCAAGCGGCATGCGGTGCAAAGTCGCGCAGGCGACGAGCACGACGATGCCGTGGCCGCTCGCCGTCTCAACCACATTTCCGTCCGTACGCGTGGCCACGCCGATCAGTTCGAGACTGCGCGCCGCAAGAGCGGCGTCGAAAGCCAAGAGCGGCGCGCCAAAGAATTTGAAGCCCAGCGCCGCCCAGGCCTCCGCCACGGCGAGCGCGGCGAACAGCGCGAAGCCCAGCCGGGCGGAGCCGCGCACGAATGCCATGCGCCACAGGGAGAAGGCGAGCAGGACAGCCCATGCGCCGACGGCGCTGGGAGCCAGCATAGCCAGCGCGGCGAGCGCATGGGCGAGCCCAAGTCGCGCCGTCGCCACCGCCTCGCGCTCATCCTGCGCCATCGCGAGCGCGCGCGCGGCGAGCGCCGCCGCGAGTAGTTCGAACGGGCTGAGCCCCAGCATGAGCGAAGGCGACGGCGCGCGCAGGTCGTCGACCATGCGGCCGATCAGCCCGTTCGCGCAGGCGGCGAGACAGACGAGCAGATCAGGGGACAGGCGGGCGCACGCCCGCCGCAGGGTCATCGCAAGACTCATCTGGCTCCCGACGCTTGATAGGCGCATGCGCGGAGCAAGCGTCAGGCCAGAACGAAATTAATTCGATTTGCGCACGACATGCGCAAGGATCGTTCACGACGTTCCCATCTCGACCCACGCATGGCCCATGCAGGCGCCCTGTTTGCTCGACGACACGCAAGGAGGCGCTCACAAATGAAGGAAACCGAAAACCCGCCGACGATCCTTCCTCCGCCCGCATGATCGCGGCGCGCGGCGCGCGGCGCGCAATCCGCAAGGCGCGACGCAGATCGCATCGCGTTTTGCGAAAGCGCTCATCGCGCGGAGACTTAAGCGCGAAACGCAAGAGAAAGCGGCGGACGCGGTAGGTCAGCGACAGCCCGCAGGTCGCGCCAATTCCGCTCCATGCGGGAAGTCTTGGCGGACTTCTGGCGTTCCTTGGCATGATGGGCGCGCGCGGCGGGGCTGGCGGAAGCAGACGCGCCTGACCGCCTCACGCCTGCGCGGCGGCGAGCAGGTCGAGCGCTTCGCGTGACGTGAGCACGTCGCCGAACTGCTGAATGAAGGTCTCCAGAGTTGCGCGGTGCTCGTCTTGCGACAGCGCCGCGCAGCAATCGGAAACCATCACGGTGCGGAAGTCGAGCATCATCGCGTCACGCGCCGTGGACTCGCAGCACACATTCGTCTTCACGCCCGCCACAAGCACGTTTTCGAGACCTATGCTGCGCAGCGTGCGTTCAAGGGCGGAGGAGCCGGGCGTGAAGGCGCTGTAGCGGTTCTTCAGCAGCGTGATGTCGCCCGCCTCCGCCTGTAGGCCGCGCCACAGACTCTGGCGGCCGGGCGTCAGGCTTTCGATCGTGCGCGCGCGCACGTCGTGCGCCACGACATGGTTGAAGAACATCTCCCAGTCGCTACGCCCCTGCGATTGCGCATTGGCGTGCAGCACCCAGATCACCTGCCCGCCCAGTTCGCGCAGTCCCTGCGCAAGCGCGTTGATCGGCTCCACCACCTCGCGCGCGACCGCTACTTCCGCCGGCGCGCCCGGCGCGCAAAACGTCTCCTGCATGTCGATGACGACGAGCGCGGTCTTGCGCGGATCAAGCCGGTCGAACCAGCGCAGGCGCCCGCGCCGCGCGATCACGCGCTCGACGATATGCGGACGGATCGGCCCCGCCTGCATTCACTCGCCCCAGCGCTGCGCAGCCGCATCGTCGGATTCCTTCGCGTCCACCCACTCGCCGACGGAGCCGTCGCGACGATGCTCCTTCTTCCAGAAGGGCGCGCGCGTCTTCAAAAAATCCATAATGTAGGCCGCCGCCTCGAAAGCCGCCGCGCGATGGGGCGAGGACGCGGCCACGAAGACGATGTTCTCGCCGGGCGCGATCTTGCCGAAACGATGGATCGCAGTGGCGCCCAGAATGGGCCAGCGCGCCGCCGCCGCGCGCGCCACGCGCTCGATCTCCTCTTCCGCCATGCCGGGATAATGTTCGAGCTCCAGCGCGCTGAGCGCGCCGTTCTCGTCGCGGCACAGGCCCGTGAAGGTGACGACGGCGCCGACGTCTGCGCGACCGTTCGTGAGAGCGGCGATCTCGGCGGCGGCGTCGAAATCCTCGCGCTGGATGCGCACATCGATGCGCGCCTCTTGCTGGAAGGATTGCGGCGCGTTCATGTCAGCCGCCCGTCATCGGCGGGAAGAAGGCGATCTCCTGCGCCTGCGCGATCGGCGTGTCATGCTTCACATGCTTGCGGTCGATCGCCGCGCGGATCGTCTTCGCGTTCTCGAAGGCGTAGGCGTATTCCTCGCCGCGGCCGGAAAGCCATTCGATCAACTGCGCGACGGTTTTCACCTCGTCAGGCGGCGCGAGCGTCTCGTCCGCCTTGCCGATGCGCTCGCGCACCCATGCGAAGTAAGAGAGTTTCACAGCGGCCATGCGTCAGTCGTCCGTCATATGCTTGAGGCCCGCGCGCATATAGTCCCAGCCCGTGTAGAGGGTCAGCAGGGCGGCGCCCCACAGGAGCGTCAGGCCGATCATCTCAGTATAGGGCAGGACTTTCTCTCCGGCAGGCCCGGCGATCAGAAAGCCCAGCGCCACGAGCTGAAGCGTGGTCTTGTACTTCGCCACCCGCGTCACCGGCACCGATACGCGCAGGGCGGCGAGATATTCGCGCAGGCCCGACACGAGGATCTCGCGGGTGAGGATGATGATGGCCGCCCACACCGAGGCGCCGCCGATGGCGCCATGGGCGGAGAGCATCAGCAGGCAAACGGCGACGAGCAGTTTGTCGGCGATCGGGTCGAGCATCTGCCCGAGCGAGGATTGCTGCGACCAGACGCGCGCGAGATAACCGTCGAAGAAATCGGTGATGGCCGCCACCGTGAACACGCCGAGCGCCGTCCAGCGCGCCCAGTCCTCCGCCGGCCACATCAGCAGCGCGGCCACGACAGGCACAGCCATGACGCGCCCATAGGTGAGCAGGTTCGGCAGACTGAAATTGTGCGACTTGGCGCGGGCCGGAGCGTCGGTCATGACGTCGATGGACCAGACTGGTGCGCGGGCGTCAAGCGGCCCGCGCGGGAAGCGGGCGCGAAAGGCTCAGGCGGCGGTGGCGTCATATTCGGGATGCAGCGCGCGGAAGGCTTCCAGCCAGGCGACCAGCGCGGGATGGGCGGCGCGCCAGTCGAGCTGCTTGCGCAGGTCCAGATAGCCCAGCGCGCAGGCGAGCGTGATCGTGCCCACGTCAAAGGAGCCGGGATCAGGCAGGTCCGCCTCAAAGGCGGCGAGCCCGCGACGGATCTTGGCGAGCTGGCGCTCCACCCAGGGCTCGTGCGCGCGGTCGGCGGGGCGGAAGCGGCTCTCGTAGACCACGAGCAGCGCGGCGTCGAGGACGCCGTCGGCGAGCGCCTGCCGGGTGAGCGCGGCGAGACGCGCGTCCCATGCGCGCGGAATGATGGCGCCCCCGCCCGCCATATGGTCGAGACATTCGAGGATCACGCGGCTGTCATAGACGCGCCGGCCGTCGTCCAGCACGAGGAGCGGGATCTTGCCGAGCGGGTTGTCGCCCAGAAGCGGATCGGCGGGGTCGGTCGTGTCGGCCGTCACCACCTCCATGCGGGCGTAGAGCCCGAGGCGGCGGGCGGCCATTTTCACCTTGCGGCCGAAGGGCGAAGGCGGGCTGGAACGCAGCAGCATGTCACGTCTCCCCGGTCGAGCCGCCTTCCGTGCGCCGCATCCAGGCGACGATGAACGGCAGGCTCAGGTTGATCAGGAAATAGCGGCCCAGATGATGGGTGGCGACGAAAATCGGGTCCGCGTCGAGCACGAGGGCGAGCGCCACCATCGCCTCCTGACCGCCCGGCGAATAGCCGATCAGCGCGGCGGCGAAGGGCACGCCCAGCCATTCCGAGGCCGTCCAGGCGAAACCGATCGAGACCGCCAGCGCCGCGCCCACCGCCATGGCGGCGCCAAGGCAGATGCGGAAGAACAGGCTCCAGTCGAAATCGACGAAACGCGAGCCCACCCATGCGCCAAGCAGGATTTGCCCCATGTTCATGAGCCAGTTGGGCGCGCGCCCCTCCGCCACGCCCAGAATGTGCAGCGCGCCCGAGGCGACGATGGCGCCCAAAATCATGCCGCCGGGCGCGCCCAGCCGCGTGAGCAGGGAGCCGACCGCGATCCCCGCCGCGAGCAGTCCAAGCACGGTGAGTTCGCTGGCCGCCTGGGCCAGCGGGGCGGCGGCTCCGATCGCCGAAGCGTCCCGCCCCTGCTCCCAGACGATGATGAACGGCAGGATGGTGACCAGAAAGACGACGCGCGACATCTGCACCACGGCCACGCGCGCCGCGTCCGCGCCCATGCTCATGGAGACCGAGACGATATAGCCCATGGAGCCCGGCACCGAGGCCAGCAGCGCCATGGAGGGCGGCCAGCCCATCAGCCAGCGCCAGACGGCGGCGGAGGAGAGCGTCATCGCCACCACGCAGACGGCCATCAGCGCCATGCTGGCGGGATAAGCGGCCACATGCTCCAGCGTGTCCGGCCCCACGACGGAGCCGATCGCCACGCCGATCGAGGCCATGCCCAGCACCCGCAACGGCCCTCCGATGGGCGTCGCCCGGCCGAAGACCGACAGCAGGGCCACCGCCACCACCGAGCCCGACATGGCGCCGCCGGGAATGTGGAGCAGCATGAAAAGCCCCGCCCCCGCGCAGCCCACGGCGAGCGTCAGCGCCTCGCCGGCGAGCTGGGCTTTCGAGAAAGGTGCGGGTGCGGGCTTTTTCGCCCCGGGCGCGGACATGAACGGGCTTTACGCCGATTCTTCCGGGCGCGCGAGCCGCCGATTCATCCACGCGCGCGCCGCAGAGCCCGCGTCTCAGCCGGCCGCGTCGAGGGGGCCGGGCACGCGCACCGCCACAACGGCGGGCGAGCCCTTGCGCACCTGGGCGAGGCCTTCGGCCAGCGCGGGCGCCACGTCCGCGCTCTCCGTCACATGGCGGCCATAGCCGCCCGCGGCCTCCGCAAGCTTGGCGAAATCAGGCGGCGGATCGAACACGCCGCCATTGTAATTCCCGTTCGTGACGGCGACGCCGTCCGGGTAGAGGTTCTTCAGCCCCGTGGTGCCCGTGCTGTAGGAGCCGTTCACGAAGACCACGGACAGATAGGGCGCCTTGTGGTGGCTCGCCGCCCACAGGGCCGCCATGGGCGTGCCGAACATGAAATAGCCGTCGCCGCTCGCCAGAACGATCTCGCGATCAGGCGCGGCGAGCTTGGCGCCGAAGGCCGCCCCCGAACCCCAGCCGCCGGAGCTGCCGCCGCTGCGGAAATAGGTTCCCGGCTTCTCGCGGCCCGCATAGGCGCGCACGTGCTCGCTGTTGCTGATCGCGTCGTTGAGCAGGACCGCGTCGGGGCCGATCAGGCGGCCGAGCTCATGGGCCACATAGCGGCCCGTGGGCCGCGACAGGCGCGCATCCGCCGCCGCAGCCTCCGCGAGCCTCGCCTCCTGCGCCTTCCTGGCCTGTGCGAGCCGTTCGGCGCGATCCGCGATGCGCGCGAGGTCCGCCTTGTCGAGCAGGCTCTCCGCCGCCGCGCGCACCGCGCGCAGGGTCAGCGCCACATTGGCGGGAACCCACAGGTCCGCGCGGAACTCCATGGTCTTGTAGCGGGCGTGGACCGGATCCGGCCCCACCCATGCGATCTTCGCCTCCGCCGGCGGCGAGCCGCGGCCGGGCACGAAAGGCGCCACCGCGTCCAGCATCAGCAGGACGTCAGCCTGCGCGGCCTGCGGGCCCGTGCCGAAATGGGCATGCGAATTGGGGAAATTGAGCCGGTCGGCGGCCGCGTTCTCCATCACCGGCAGGGCGAGGAGTTCTGACAGGGCGACCAGTTCGGCGACCGCCTGCGGGTCGCGCCCCGAACGCTCCACGAACACGCAGGGATTGTGGGACTTCACCAGCCAGCGGGCGATGGCGCGGGCGTCCTCCTCGCAGGGGGCGACGGGCCGGGCGAGGCCAAGCTGACCCACCGTGGGGAAATGGGAGACCCCGCCCGTCGGCAGCATCGCTGTTTCACGTGGAATGGCGAGATAGACCGGCCCCTTGGCCTCGCTCTGCGCGATCTGCAGCAGGCGGCTGACGATCAGGCCCGGATTGTCCTGATGCTCCATCCGGTGATCGGCCTTGGTGAAATCGCGCAGGATGCCGTTCTGGTCGCGCGGCTCCTGATGCCATTGCACCAGCGAATCCCGCGCGCCCCGCATGGAGCCGGGGAAGGCGCGCGGCCCCGTGCCGCCCATGATGAGCACCGGATAGCCCCCGCGCCAGGCGGTGTGCAGCGCCGCCCCGTAATGGAACGTCCCCACGTCCACATGGACGATGGCCGCCGCAGGCCGGCCCGAGATCATGGAGGAGCCCAGCGCCGCATTGAGGGCGACGGATTCATGCACCATGGTGACGAGGCGCGGCGACGGGGTTCCGCGCGCCTGCGCCTTGGCGATCGCCTCCTGGAAGAAATTGATCTCCGTGCCCGAGACGAAGAACAAATGGTCCACGCCGCCGAGCTTCATGGCCGCGACGATGGCGTCGGACCATTCGTCGCTCGCATGCGCCTGCCAGAAATTGTCCACGCCCGCCCGCGGCGCGCCGCCCGCATCGCTCATCACGCACCCCGAAGGTTGAACGCCAGCCCTATTCCGCCTTGATGTTGTTGGCGCGGATCAGCGGCTCCCAGCGCGCGAATTCATCGGTCAGCAATTCGCCGAACTCCTTCGGCGAGGCGCCGATCACGTCGAGGCCCAATTGCTCCATCCGATCCTTGATCGCGGGATCCTTCAGACCCGCGAGGGAGTCGCGATAGATCTTGTCGATGATCGGCTGCGGCGTGCCCTTGGGGACCATGAGGCCGTTGATCGCGTAAACGAGCACGTTGGGATAGCCGAGCTCCGCGAAGGTCGGCGTGTTGGGGAATTGCGGCGCGCGCTCCTTGGCGCCGATGGCGATGGGCTTGATGCCCGGCGCGCTCTTCATCGCCGACATAGCCTGCGGGATGAGGCCGAGGGTCAGCTCCACCTCGCCGGTCGAAAAGGCCTGGCCCGACGGCGCGCTGCCGCGATAGGGCACGTGGACGAGCTTGATCCCCGCGGCGGCGGCGAACAGCTCCACCCCAAGATGGCCCGACAGGCCGACGCCGGAGGAGCCGTATTTCACCTTGCCCGGATTGGCTTTGGCGAAAGCGATCAGCTCCTGAAGGTTGGAGGCCGGCACTTTGGAGTTCGCCATCAGGATGTTGGGCGCGGAGGTGAGCAGGATCGCCGGCTCGAAGGCGTCGCGCGCGTAGGGCACGTTGGATTGCAGCAGATGCGCCATCACATTGGTGGCGAGCGTGCCCATGAGAATGGTGTGGCCGTCCGCCGGCGCGCGGGCGACCGCCTCGGTGCCGATGAGCCCGCTGGCGCCGCTGCGGTTCTCCACCACCATGGCGTAGGGCCAGACCTTCGACAAATGCTCCGCGATGAGGCGCGCGGCGATGTCGGTGGCGCCGGCCGGAGGGAACGGCACGATCAGCTTGACGACGCGGGTGGGGAATTCCTGCGCGGCGGCGGAGCCGGCCCCAAGGGCGCCGAAAGCCACGGGCGCCCATAGCGCGAGCGCGGCGGCCGCCCCGAAAACCCGGCGTTTCGTCAAGCGCATATCCATCCTCCCGTCGCATGCGGCGGCGCAAACCGCCCTTGGCGCGCCAAGGTAGGGAGCGCGCAGGGGGCGGTCAACCAAGGGTATTTGCGGAGACGCGCGCCGCCCTGCCGCCAGCGCGGCGGGGCGCCTGGATGGACCCAAACCGCGCGGCGCGGCATTCTCCCGTCTCGCAAGGACACTCGACCATGACCGCCGCCGCCCCCGATTCGCCCGCCCCGCCCTTCACCCTGCGCATCGAGCGCACGCTCGACGCGGCGCCCGAGGCCGTGTGGCGCTGCTGGAGCGAGCCTGACCTGCTGATGCGCTGGTATTGCCCCCTGCCCTGGCGCGTAACGGACGCGCGGATGGACATGCGGCCCGGCGGCGTCTTCGCGGTCGTGATGGAAGGGCCGAACGGCGAGCGCCAGGACGTTCCCGGCGTGTGGCTCGCCATCGAGCCGCGCAGCCGCCTCGTGTTCACGGACGCTTTCACGCAGGACTACAAGCCATCGGGCGCGCCGTTCATGACGGGCGAAATCCTGTTCGCGCCCACGGCTGACGGGCGCACGCATTACGTCGCCATGGCGCACCACTGGCGCGCGGAAGACATGCAGGCCCATCGCGACATGGGATTCGAGGCGGGATGGAACGCCGCCGCCGATCAGCTCGAGGCGCTGGCGAGGAGCTTGTGAGCCGCAAGCTCGCGCATGCATGACAAGAAGCGTCGCGCATGGCGAAGCATGAATCCGTCGAATTATCTGAGCGACAAAACGAAAACGCTAGCGGCCTCGCGCAACGCGCAAAATTGATGCGCATTTGAAGCTTACCCATGGACATTCCGCTGGGGAATTTTTACCATGTAGACGTTTCAAGAAGTAATTTTACAGGGGGACACTTTGCGCAAAATCATTCTTGTGGCCTGCCCCCTGAAAAGTGGTCCTCCCTGATGTATGGCTTATGAGCCTTGAGGAGGAATGCGCATGGCTAGGAAAAGGCACAAGGCGGAAGAGATCGTCGCCAAACTTCGGCAGGTTGAAGTTC
>Ga0315903_10000451_pt1 | contig 61942 bp, 71 predicted proteins | sample LakEriMetagenome_7_FD_203524 | JGI IMG/M metagenome (GOLD analysis project Ga0315903, IMG submission 203524) | Freshwater fungal communities from buoy surface, Lake Erie, Ohio, United States - Buoy 2 MA119 | ecosystem: Environmental > Aquatic > Freshwater > Lake | place: USA: Lake Erie, Ohio... | reverse complement strand
TTTGACAATCCGAAGATGATGATTGCAGAACAAATCATCCCCGCATAGAAATCATATCTCTCAATATGAAGGATCCGGCATCGAAAGGTGTCGGATTCTACTGTAAAAAAAGTTTAAACAAAGTTGCCAAAAGATTAGGATCCGAACATAATAAACCTTATCTTTATATAAATAAAAAGATAGAGATATGACAAAGAAAGCAATCATCACAAAGATCCAAGAGTTAGAGCGTCAAGCATGGAGCTCATACCAAAACGCTCAAGAGTTAGCCAACTCAGATAAGTTCGGCAACATTGCAAAAGAAATGGAAAAACAATCCAGAACACGTTGGGCCACATTGTATGAGTTAATGTCGGACTTAGAAGTAGGCCCTAAAGCATAAGCATAAAGAGTATAGAGTAAGTAACCAAATAAATAAACAAAGAGATATGAAAGAAATCATCGCAGCAGAATTACAAGCATTAGAGAGAGGCTTAGTAGCAACACCAGCAACCGAAGCAGACTTAGTAGCATTCGCAAAAGCAAATGGAGGTAGCATGGATATCATCCTAATGCAAATGGCAATCCAATTTGGAGCCAAGCTAGCATTCGAACGAATGCAAGGCATCATGACAGAGTCGCGAGTTAATGCAGACACCAGAGTTGACTTTCTAGAGAATGCATTATCATATGCATGGAACATGGGCCGCGGCGCCAACACAATTGATATGCGTGATATGGCTCAATCCACAATTGCAGATCTGTTCGGCGAATAAGGATTCATATATATAAGGGGTAGCAATGGGGGGTGTAATAGCCCCCCTTTTTTTATGGGGCAGCCCCCCTGGTTTGACCCCCTATTAGCCCCCCTAAAACATGGGGGTGGGGGAGGGTTTCGTTAAGGGGTAGATCACCCCCTGGTTGAGGATGGTGATTATATATGTTTCTCCCGCGCGGGTAAAATTTTTGCTATATAGGTGCTCTTTATTGAAATGACGGTGTCATAGGAGCTATATAATAAGGGTATTACGTTTCGGACCTTCCCTTCGGTCACATCCTCACCGTATTCCCATGACTCTATATTTATATTAAACTAAATACGGATATACCATGAAAAATACATTAGCAGAAAATATGCGTCGTTTCGGCACCAAGAACTTGACGGAACAGACCGAACCTCCTATGGCCACACCATTACCAATCGAACAACAAGGCTTGTATCTGTGGGTAACCGAGTGGGCGGTGCCACGTGGCTTTAAACTATTCCAACACAAAACTCTTACACGCATATGGAAATTGAATACGTTGCGTGGCGAAGTGTACATCGAGATGCGCATCTTACCCACAGGCGTCATTGGAAACATGTCGATTGATGTGTATCGCAGTGGTGTTAGTCGCGCGGAAGATTCATTGTATACGGTAACTATAACACCAGAAGAGTTTACGAAGGAGCGCATGGCAGCCATTCAACGACAATTGGAACCATACGTTAAACGTTGATATGATACGCCTACAAGACATATTAACGGAAATTACTTTGGGGAGCGTGGAACCCTACGCGACCAATGTAACATGGGACGACTCTTATGGCGATGCCGGTCAATGGAACGCGCGTTTCACCGCAGAAGAGCCTGGTCGAGAACCCCAGGAAATACTAATGAACATGCATCATTGGAGTAAAAGTCAATTAGCTGATTCAGGTGTATGGGAATTTGCATTTTATACGCGTACACCTCGAGACTCTGGACCTGGTTGGACGGTACGAGGAGATCGTAGCGCGGCCCAAGGTCAAGTATCATATCTGCGCCTAATAAAGACTATCGGTTTAGCACTTCGTGATTTTGCACGTCAAGTACCTGGTGTGGATGTGATCGATATTACGGGTAGCGATGAGGGCATGGGCGAAAAGGGCGCGCAGAAAAGCGCTATCTATCGCCGTCTGCTCGATGCGAACCCCGTGTTGGGTGAATTTGGTACCCATGAGTTCCGCGGTAAACTCTATCTAGTGCGAAAAGCGGCCGATACCCATTTCAATGCTGCAGAAGCTGAGGCTGCTGAACGTCGAGAACAAGAGGACCTGATTGCGGCTGGACGCGCTGCTTTCCAACGGGCGCAAGCTGCAGCCCGGACACCCGCCGCTCCTGTTACCTTGACAGCTGCGGAACGGGAACGCATTGCGAATCCATGATACGGTCGGAGCGTGCCCGGTAGGGACGCTCTATCAAAACAAGCGTACTAACGTTCTACAACACGTTATATTTATTCATATATGATTCGCTTAAAACAACTTTTAATGGAGGAACTCCGAGACAATGGTATCGTGGCATCCATCGAGCCTTTTCGTGCTGTTGCGGAGTGGGATTCAGCATATCAGCGTTTTGTATTCGATGGAAAGGTTTGGGCTAAATTGCAAATCAAAACATTGAGCAATACTCTTAAAGCCAAAATGAAATGGAAGTTTATACAAGCTGGAGAAAGTGTTACACAAACAATTCAAGTTGTTGAGTTACTTAGCATACATACTCTTAAGTCACAACAAGGTAAAGGATTGGCTCGTGCAGCAATGCAAAAGATTACAGGCGTAGCAGATGCAAACAATATGTGGATGATGCTCGAAGCTATTCCATTTGGAAATGATAAAAGCATGACAAGTTGGCAATTAGTTGAGTTTTATAAGACAGTTGGATTTGAAGTTGTTTCATATGGTTTTAGGCCATTGATGTTACGTCGTCCTATTCAACAAGATTTTTCTGGAATAAAAGATACGTTATAGTATATTTATAATATATTAAAGGAACAAGATGATCAAACTAAAAAATATTTTATCTGAAGGATATGCTTGGGAACGCCGCGCTGATGGTTCGTTACCAACATTAAAAGACGTACAAGAGGCATATGATGCTAAAGGTGTAGAGGATGCAGCAGACGAAGCCAATGAGGCAGCTAAGCCTGATTATATCGATGCAGATGGCGACGGCGATGAAAAAGAATCTATGAAAAAAGCATTTGCTGATAAAAAAGCTAAAGAAGTAAATGAAGAAGAAACAGAAGAAGAGGCCGATCACGCCGCCGATGAAGCTGGAGAAGATTTAGATACATTAAACATGGGATCTTTGGAAGAAGGCTTTTGGAGTCGTGTTAAAGGCAACTTGCATGGCCATGAATATATTTTAAGAGAGACTTTTAAAAAATAGTGCAAACCGGTGACAAATAAATTAGTGCGTCTTATGGCGCACTTTTTTTATGTTCGATATTTATTAATATGAATAGGTTATTTGCTTTTATTAGTGGCATTGTAATATTTTGCTTTGCTGGGTTATTTTCGTTATATGAAATTATAAAAAAGGAAATAAATGGCAGCAAAAGCAAAAACAAATGCAGTTAGTAGTTACATTGCAAAACCAAAAGTTAAAAGACCTGGAGTTCATGCAAAAAGTAAACATAGTAAAAGTAAAACAAGTAAAAATTACGTAAAAGCGTATAGAGCACAAGGCAAATAAAAAGGATATAATGTTTGAAAAATTAATTTCCACATTAATGGCTTCTAGAGACCAAGCACATATTTTTCATTGGCAAACTACCGGCGCAGGTTCATTTGCTGCACATATGGCGTTAGGCGGCTATTATGATGCCATCCCTGGTATGGTTGATGCATTAGTAGAAGCACATCAAGGTAAACATGGAATCTTAAAAGGATATGAACCGGCAGAACGATTTGATGAGTATTCAAAAGAAGGTGCAATTAAATATTTCAAAGCATTAGCTACATATGTCGATCGCGTATACAATAAGATTCCAAAAGAAGATACAAACATTATTAATCAACTAGATGGATTTAAAGATTTAATTTATACTACAATCTATAAATTGGAGAACTTGCAATAATGAAACTTTTTGATCATACAAACCCAGATCATATTCGTATTCTTAAAGAAGAAATAGCTCGTGCTAAGCGAATTTTAAAAGAAGCATATTCTGCAGATCGTCTTTGGGGTACAATGTTGCCAGATGAACGCAAAGGTGCTTTGTATACAGCTAAGGTAGAAAATCCGGATGAATATTTAGATGTACGTTGGGATGATATACCAGCTGATATTCAAGACTTGATTGATTTATCAGATTATGAACGAGCAACTGAAAATCAAACTGGTAGAAGTTTGTATCGTGGCACAAAATATGCAATGACTCAAGATCCAATGGCTAATCGTTTTGTAATGACATTTTTAAAACAACGTAATAAAGCTGCTATTGAAGAATTAACGGTTGCAGAGATGTCTGACTTAAATGTTAAACTTTGGCGTTTTGTAAAACGCAATGAACCAAAAATTACCTCTTCAGGTAAATCATCGATGACAGCTGATGATTATAAAGCAGGTCAAGGCCGCGGCGGCTGGCAAGGAGATTAGAATGGAATCAGGGAGTTACACGTTTTATTTATATTATTGATACTGATAAACAAGGCAATGAAACAAAACGTTTTTTAAATGTTGCATGCATTCAACAAATATTTCAACAAGGCGATGATGTATATATTGAAATGACAGATTATACGGAAATGTGTGTAAAAAATACTAATATCAACATATTTATGGATCGATTTATTTGATCTAAATATTTATTATAAATTAAAAAAGGTTTTTATGACAACATCACAAGAATTATTCGAAGTAATGAAAGAACATTGGTTATCTTTTGAAGAAAATCACGTACGTTTCCAAGAAAAGGGAACTAAAGCTGCTGGCGTTAGAGCACGTAAATCAATTAACGAATTAAAAAAATTATCAAGCAAATATCGTTCAACACAATTAGCAGAATCTAAAGTAAAATGACATCATTAATGGAACAGGTATTGACGCCGATTCTTAAACAGCTTATAAGCGAACAAGATGATTTAGCGGCTGCAGCACCGGCACCAGCATCAGCTGGGCCTGCAGGTCCTGGTCCAGATGTTGAAACAAACAATGCTCCATCAGATAATAAAACATCTCCATTTACTCCAGCTGAAAAAAAGTTTCTAGGTAAATTTGATGCATATGGTTCTAAGCAGTTAGGTGTAATTTATTCCATATCAGATATAGGTATACGTGAATTTTTAGCCAGATCTGGTAAAGATTTAAATTTAAATTCAAACGTTTTACTTTCTTTATTACATAATGGTGTGATAAAAATCGTTCCATATACCGGATGGGGTAGAAATGATGATTATACTATAGAATTGCAACTTTCATTAGATGATATTGCAGGCTTAGGCGATGAAGATCGCAAAAAAATAGAAAAATCCGCAGAAACGACTGCTAGTGCTAGCGGCGTTGAAGTAGCTGGAACTATAAAATATGGCAATTTACTTGCAGAAAGCGTAAAAATTGCTAAAAAATTATTAAAAAGCAAACTTGATGAAGCTAAGAAATCAGATATAAAAATTTATACTGATAATTCTCGCTTACTTAAACGATTTCCAAAGGAATTTATATATCATTTACGTAAAATTGTTCGTACGATGGATAAAAAAACCAAAAATAACTTGGAAAAAGAGCGTTTAGTTGCTGATATTTTGGATAATTTGCAAGTTAACTTAAAATTATCGCCAAAAGATGTTAAACGTTCATATGAATTTCATAGAAATCAAAAACGTTTACAAAAAATATTGAATAAAGAGTCATAATTTTTTGAAATTATTGTTTTTTTCTATATTATATTAATGTAAATTAAAATTTTTAATAAAATGAGTTATTATATTGCAAAGATCCAATTAACGGATACGGTGGACACTCCAAAAGGTCCAAAAGAAAAGAAAGTTACAGAAACGTATTTAGTAGAAGCACTTTCAGTAACGGAAGCAGAAGCTAAAGTAATACAAGATTTTCAAGGTTATACTATGGACTTCGAAGTAAAGTCAGTTTCAGCAAGTAAAATCATCAAAATTATTGAATAATGTCATATAAGGCAGGAGACGAAGTAATCGTAACATCTGAAGGTGTTAATCGTGTCGGTGTAATATTAGATCGACGAGTTATAAACAAAACATCGGTATATGATGTATTGTTAGAAAATCGAAGTGCATTAGTTATGTTAAATACTTCACAAAACGCACGTAATTTTATTAATAAAACTCTTACTGAAAAATTATGTATTAGCGGACAAATTCAATCTACCATTCCATATAAAGATTTAGTAGCAAACGAACAGCTTCCACATTTAGATGCAAATTCTGCAGGAAAAGCTTCTTGGTAATCATAAACTATATAATATGGATGTTAAAGAATTAAAAGAACAGATTCTAAATAATATTCAGAATTCTGATGAACAATATCAACGCTGGGATGCATTACAACCTACCGACCCAGAGTATATGATGTATAATCCAAAACCGGTAGGTTATAATACAACAGCCGAACAACGATATTTAATGCAAAATCTATTAACAGGATTTGCTGGAGGCACTTTATTAGATATCGGCTGTGGCAGATGTGATTTATATGGCGTAGCAAATGAAATAGCTGCGTTAAACAATGACATTGTATTGTATAATGCCATAGACCATAATCCTATAATGACCGCCTTAGGTGAACAAAAATGGGGCTTAAAAGGCATTCAAGTAGGCGCCTTTGAAACAACAAAAGTTAATCCAGCAGAATGGGTAGTAGCATCTGGAGTATTTACTCAACGAAGATGCGAGACAGAAGATGCTGATTTACAAAAATTGTTTGAAGATATTGATATCTTATATAACAATGCAACGCAAGTTGTGTCATTCAATTTACTTTCACCAATTAACACTACTCATCATGATGGATTCTTTTATGTCCACCCTGGTTTAATGTTAGATATGTTAATTGAAAAATATCAAAATGTTGTGTTGCGACACAATTATTCTCCAGATGTATATACAGTATTAATTTATAAATTTTAAAAAATCATTATGTTGAAAAGTATTAATCAACCATGGGCTATTTCAGAAAAATATGCAAACCGGTACGGCATCACATGGACTAATTTAGATTTCGTCTTCGAAGATAAAATTTCAGAGGAAAATTTTAAAACAGATCCAATGAATTGTACAATTGGAACATTGCATGTTTCCGGACAAAAGATTTTGATGCGTTATAAAGATTTAATTTCATATGCAAAACAAATCAGTACATTTACTAATAACATGTATGCAACTAGACCAAAGAAAACGGATCAATTTTCAATTGATGTTAAAGGTAGAACATTGTTATTAGCAAAACACGAAATGGCAAAATTAAATGAAACTTTAAATGATGCATTAGATGTTTCTATGAGAAATTACGAGTTAGGATTATATTTATAATAAATGAAACAGGCAATTTACATTTATTATTATAAAAACGATATTAAGTGTGAAACTGTGGGACGTGTAATGGCAACGGGTTTGGACGACGCACTAGAATTAATTGCAGAAAAAAAGGCATTGGATGTTAAATTTATTTCTGAATTGTTTGTAATTAAAAAACTCGAAGATCATGAAAACAATATTCAACTTAATTCAAATTGATAAGATTCAATTTAATTATTTTATGCAGTTAGATGCTGCAGATAAAATGTTTTATTTGTTTGATGTATACGAAATGCATACCGTCGGTAAGACTAAAGCTTTAGATTTAACATCGTTTTTTGAAGACGTACGAGATTCTATAGATAATGGAGCTGCTGTTTCTAGAGATGTTTTTCCTGATAATGTTGATAGAGTCGATGTAATGATTGATGATCAAAACATCATGATTGAATCTAATAAATTAAGTGCTATTCGTTATGTTGCTAATAAATTCATGGAATCTGGTTATATTTTAAGCAGAGATAAAAACATGGAAAAAATGTTTCGCAAAGATAAAATAACTCGCTATATGCGAATATTTAAAATAATTAATCAGGTATCTATAATTTGTCCCAATTAATGGCAAAAAAACAATCAATTCCAGAAAACATTCAAAAACAATTTGAGAAGCCGCAGTTCCGAGAAGGAGATGCGGTTTTCTTTATTTGGTTAGGGTCAAAAAAATATGGCTATGTTACAACATTTAAAAAGGTTAATTGGGGCATTCAATATACAGTTGAATCAGAAGGTGTCCGGTATCCTTGCGGCATTCAAATTAAAACGCATAAGACTGCGTATACAACGGGATGCATCTACGCCGATGAAACAAGATCATTGGGACAACAAGAACTCATTACACGCATCCAAACCGGACATCCAAGCACATATTCAGAACTTTTTATTGACACCCGAAGGACAGAAGTACAAAGCACAAGCAAGTCTGGAACTAGCAAACGCGTACTTGTACAAAATAGTAAACGAGTTAAATCAGCCGGATCTGACAACCCGACAACAAATGCTATTCAATCTAGCATTAATGGAGATACTTCGAGAAATGGAAAAAAACGAAAAAATTCTGAACTCGACGCAGCAATTCAACGACAACGAGATTTCTTAAATGGGTTTGTTAACTAAGATTAACATTTTCCCAATAATATCTTTGCAAATTATATTCTGTTTGATTGATTTTATCAAAATTAGTTAACGACATATCTTTCGCCCATTGTTCGTATGACGGAAATTTTGATTGTCTTAAATAAAATGGAAATGTACGGGTGCCTTTTGAACCATTGATCCAATATTTAAAATCATTCATCCATCCCATATAACCAGATATACCTCGACTACGAAGATATCTACTTATTGCACCATCAGCAGTCCCGCCTCTTTGTATTGCTGTTTCTATAGCATCGGCTAATTCATTAAATATTCGTTGATCCATTTGAATATTTAAATGTTTTTTATTTAAGTCAAACCAGCGTTTCATAGTTTTCGAATTAATATTCCAATTGGAAGTGATGAATCGACCTACTTGTCTAGCTAATATTTTTTCTTTATTTATTGTAGTTGTAATATTATCAGCATTATCTGCAGCTCGTTTATTTACGTAATGATCTTCAATTTTTTGCAATTGAGCTTGAACTTTTTTATCTAATTCATATTTTTGACCCCATGCTTTTGAAATTCGTTCTGCATCACCTTTTTTAATATTTTCAGGATGTTCCATCCATTCAGCCATAGTTACAGACATTTTTGTTTTTTGTAATGCTCGAGCCATTTGTATTCGTTCTGCACGGCTTAATTTTTTTAAAGCATCTGCATCTGCTTTTGTAATATTACCTTTTGTTACTTCACTATCTAAAAGTTCAAATAATCGTTTTCTAGACAATTTACCGCTAGCTAAAAAATAATTATCAATTGCTTTAAAGAATGGACTGTCTGGATTATCAATAGCAGACGTTCCGCGTCGAGCTGTTTTATATGTTTTTAGAATAAATTTACCAATTGTAGGGCTTACTTTTTTGGCGACCCAAAGTACTGCTACTAAAGCTACAATACCACCGGGGCCTAACTCAGCCATTAAATTACCTAATACTTTAGATACTTCTCTAACTTCTTTTTCTTCTTTTTTGTCTATTTGTTTGTTTGGCTGTTTTAAATATGTACTAACTTTCTTGCCTAACGCAGAATCTTTTCCAGTTAATGGTCCTACGCCGTCAGTTTTAGACATAATATTTCGAATAGCTTGATCGTCTTTTAAAGACAATATACTAGTTAAATGTTTCAATATCGGAATCCAAACTTCCCATTCGTCTGTATCTAATATTTCATCTCCAATAAATTGAGAAAGTGTTTTTTGTCTATTTGTTTTAATTAAATCATTTACTCGGTAGAATACCGCAGAATTCGGTATACGTTGAATAGCTTTAATTAATCTTTCTTCATCATCGTCCCAACCTGCAGAATTTATTATTTCTGTAGCAATATCATACGCCAATTGTTGTGTACGAATCACAGGTTTAGGTTTTTTTGTATCGTCTGGCTTAGGCTTTGGGTCTAGTTTATCATCTGGTTTAGGTTTTGGGTCAATCTTTGGTTTTGGTTTTATAGTATCCGTAGGTTTAGGTTTAATTACCGGCTCCGGTGTTGGCGTAGTAGTTACTCGTTTATTTGGATCTAATTTTAAACCCCCTTGCTCGGAAATATTTTTAGTATTTTGTTTAATTAAAGCAGCTTTAATTGACTCTTCTAATACAATTGTTGATATCGTTTTCATATTAATAAATATTTTTATTGATTGTTTTTTACTTTTGATAATTCATATGTTTTAACCCAAAATTCAATTTTTTCTCCAGGTGTTTGCATTTCTTTTGGTATAGTTATATATGAATATTCTCCTAAACGTTTTTCTTCTTGTACTACAATTAAACCGTTTGTTCCTGGTTGTCCGTTTATAGTTTTATTTCCAATATTAATCCATTCTAGTTCGCTGTTTGGATCATGTGCATATATTGCAATACTTTGTCCTGGTTTTTTCTTGAATGAACGAGATTTAGCTTCAAATCTTTTAATAATTGTGTCTACGTCTTTGCCCCATTTCGCTCGTTGTTTTTCATCCATTTGTTTCATGGTCCAATCATTCCACCAATTTAATGCTGGTTCTAGATTTTTCATTACTTGATTGAAATACCAAAAATTTACGCCTACTTTAGTTCCTTTCGCAATCGGTACAACCCATTCTGATTTAATTCCTAATCGACGTGCTAAATCTAATACTGCAGTTTCCGGTGCCTTAAAGAATTCTTTAACAACGCGTGCTAACAATTTCATTGTATCAAACATTGGTTTCAATTCTTCTATGTAGTAATTAATTGAAACTTGTTTTAACGAATCTAATGCATTTGCTGCCCAACGTTTTATCGGATCAGGCATCGATGATTTTAGTTTTTGCAATATGCCTTTAAGTGTTGATATTGACTTAGCAAATACGGAACGAATTGTAGACTGTAATGCAATAACGGCTGATTCTCCTTTTGCTAAAATTTTTCCTAATGGAGTATCTGCAATCGATTTAACCACAGAAAACAATATCTTAAACATTCCTTGTGATATCTTTAAAAGAATACCACCATTCTTAACCCATTCAAATAATGTGCGAAATTTATCTTTAATTGCTTTGAATAGTTTACCACCAGTGCCACCAAACGCCATTCCTAACGAATCGCCAAATAAATCTAACCATGCAAAAGAATCGCCTTGTGATATTCTATTAATATCATCAATAGCTAAAATACCAAATAATATAGCTACTGGAATTTTTGTCCATGGTGTTGGAATTAAAGATGCTGCGGTAGTAGCACCTATTCCTAATGGCGAATAAACCATTTCTCGGAATCCACCTGGTGAATTGATCCATGCTGATAAAGATTTATATTTTAAATAATATTCTGTAGATACAAATGGTCGAAATAAAATATCGCTAGCATCAAAACCATCTGAATCAGATTCAGCATCCTGTTGCGCAACGGACTTATACATTGCTGGATCATTGAACATTTTTTGAATTTGATTTATAGCACGTTCTGGTAAATTTGAATACTGTATACTATTATACATTGAGCCGCGGCCTGATAATGCTGATAATGCTGATTTTAATTCATCATATGAAACTAATTTCTTTACGGTCCAATCAAATTGTGATGCAGGTAATACATCATATAAATGTATAGCTGCTTCAATGCGATCAGAAGCACTCATAAAACTTTTTAAATATGATGCAATATTTCTAGGTTTATCACCATCAACTAAACGATTTGGTAATTTTTTTAATGCAAAAAATACTTGTTTATATTGATCAATATTTTTAATTTGACGAATTGCATTTAGTGCCGATTCATCATCATCTACAAAAGTGCCTTTTGCATTATAAAGTTGTTTTGCAATACGATTAGCATTAAATTTTGAAGAAGGCGCTGATTTAAATACTGCACTACCTGGTTGTTCGGATAATATTGCCGCTAATTCTTCTTGAATAATTTGCTCTAATGTTAATGTTGCTCGCATATAATATAAATATCAAGTAAAAAAGTTTAAGGTTTGATTGGATTGTATTGATTTATTCATTATATTAATAGTATAATTAACCAGTTAATCATTTAAAATAAGAGACATGAAACGTTTATTTATTTCTGCAATTTTTGCCGTAGTAGCATTTACGAGTAATGCACAATATGATGCAATTTTAAATAAGTATCAGAATTATTATTTGAATCAATATAATATTTCGTATACTAGTCCGCATAAACAACTAGTAAAAGACACTAGTTCTGTTATTAGTTATGGTGATGTTTATATTTCATTGAGACCTACAAATGAAGTTTTTCTAACTGTGTTATTCAATGAAACTATCAAAATCACTAAACTAAAAACAGTAGTTGTTAATGATAAAGAAAATGATATTCACTGCATTGAAATTGTAGAATATGTTTCAAATAACTATTCAGGCTTGCAATTTGTAATCATGAAAAAATCATTTGATGGTTCATGGGATATTATTAATCAACCAGAATTTGATAATAATACAATTCAATATGTAAATTATCCTATTGAAATTGGAGATTGTCCAATCTGTCCAGCAGAATAAAACATAAAAAATGGGGTAGCTAATAACTACCCCATTATTACTATTATGTTGTTAAGCTATTATCCAACTAACATTGCTTTTGCATTACCAGTTAATGATGCTGCTAATGTTTGTTGCGCACTTCTTGTACCTGGTTGTGTTTGAGCTACTGTATTTTTAAATGTAGCAATCATTTTATCATATGTTGCTTTACTTGGATTATTTGCATAAGCTGCTTGTAGAATTGCAAGTGGTAATTTATTAAACGAATCATTTAATTGTTTAGCATAGATATTAATAGCAGGTGCTTTTGTATTAATATCAGCTGCTGCTTGAACTACGTCGATTGATGCGTATTCCAAATCCTTATATCTACCATATGCATTATTTAATGGGTTCAAAAACGGTAAACCATAATAACCAGTAGTAAATGTAGTTATAATTCCTATACCACTTGGATCAGTTGGTACGAATATATATTGTCCAACATTATATGGCGTCATGCTACCTTCTGGTTGTTTTGCTGCTACAGCATCAATAGCTTTTTTCCATTTAGGATCTGCGTATAAATCTTTATTAATAACTGCCTCTGTTAATACAGCTTGTTCAATCTTTTTAACATCGTCTGCTTTTAGGTTTTTTACGCCAAATCGAAGCATATTTTCTGCTAATGTGTTTTTCATATTATTTCCTTTAAAAGGTTCTTTTTTTTAAATAAATATTTGGATTCATGAAAAATACTTCTTATTATAATAATATAATTAAATAGTTAAATAATTAAAAAGTAAGAGTTATGAAAAAAGTATTGTCTATCACAAATGTAGTTGTTATCAACTTGTTTTTGTTGTTTGTATTTTTAACAAACGTTAATCCATTTGATCTTTCACTGAGTGAAATTATTAAACGAGATATTGAATGGATTTTTTCTCCAAGTCCACTTCAAAATATTTTGATGATTGGAAGTTTTATCGGATTGATTATCTTTAATGTTAGTTTAATTCGAAATCGAAAAAATAATAAATAAAAACATAAAAATGGGGTAGTTATTAAGCTACCCCATTTATACTATTAATATTATCAGATTAATACCCGCCGGCGTCTGGTTCATTGCCGTGATAACTCATTCGATCCCATTTTTCATTAGGATTAAATTGTTGTAAATGGCGTTCAATACCTTCGGTAATTCTTTCATTTGATGGATCAAATAACATTTCAAATGAATTCGGAGCATATTGAGACATATCCGTACTCAACCAATTGATTATAGTTTTATATCCTTTTTGTTTAACCATTTTTAATACAGCATCATAAGTTGCTTTATTGCGAATTTGACCTACAATTACTTTATAAATAGCTTGTTCGTCAGTACCTAAACCTTTCATTGCAATTCGCACAGCTTTTACAATTTGTACTGGTGCCATTGCTTCAGTCAATGCATTACGTACTTCTTTTTGTAAACCATGTTGGTCGATTGTTTCCATGATTGATTTAAGTACTAATTCTTTTTGAGCCGCTTCAGATAAATTTTTGGTTCCGAAACGCATCATGTTTTCTGAAAGTAAATTTTTCATTGTATTTATATCCTTTAAGATTATTTTCTTTCTAATAAATATAATGATGATAAAAAAACGTCATTACTTTGAATCTTGCAAAAAATTTTATATAATATAAAAAAATTCTATGATACGTTATGGTTATTGTTGTATCAATATGCAACTATCGTCCCAAGGTATACGTACCGGACGTGCAATGATTGACCGCAAATTCAAGCTTGGTGGTTTACAACTAGCTTCAGACATTGCTTTGGCAAATGCCAAGGACTTATTGACTATTCTGCAATGGAATGAATCACAAGGTATTCGACTATTCCGTGTTGGTAGCGAGCTTTTTCCGCGTTGGAATCATTATCGCCTAGAAGATTTGCCAGGTATTGATGAAATTGCCCGGCATCTACGTGCTGCTGGTGATTATGCTTTAGCACATGGCCATCGCATTACAACGCATCCTGGTCCATTCCATATCTTAGGTAGTCCCGATGCGGTAGTTGTTGACAATTCTATTATTGGTCTTGAACGACACGCTGAGCTTTTTGACCTTATGGGTTTTGCACCTAGCTTTGAGAATCTTATCAATATTCATATCGGTGCTACATATGGTGACAAACCCGGCACTGTTGATCGTTGGTTGCGTAACTATGATCGTTTATCTGATAGCGTCAAGGCGCGTTTAGTTATCGAGAATGATGACAAGGCATCTATGTATTCGGTTCGTGAATTGTACAATACATTGTATGCGTCTGCAGGTATTCCAGTTACATTTGATTATTGGCATCATACTTTCAATACTGGTGACTTATCCGAGCAAGAAGCATTCTTTATGGCTCGCGAAACGTGGGAGCATCATGGTGTTACTCAATGCACTCATTACAGTGAGTCTCGCCGGCGCGAGCAGCAACTTCTTATTGAGCGTATGTTTGATCACCATGGCATTTCGTTAGAAGATTTACCTAAATGGCCTACCTTCCATAAGGCATACAAAGAGTTTACCAAGATCAAGGAGCAAGCTCATGCTGATTATATTACAACTACTCCGAATACATATGGCGTATTTGATTTGGATATTGAGGTTGAAGCTAAGGCTAAAGAATTAGCTTGGAGCAATTTAAATTTAGAGTATTGTCAAAATACAGCATTAATTTTAGAATAATATATTTATTATATATAATATTAATATAATTTAAATTAATAAAAGGTTATTTATGAAAGCGTATTACAAATACAAAAATAAAGTTACTGACGATTTAGAAGATGCATATGAAATCATTAAAAGTATTGGTCGTGCATTAACTGAAAATAAAACTGATAAAGCATCTACTTTAGATAATTTAGCTCGAGCAATGAAAAAAATTGAATCTGCTCGTTATTATATCGACCGAGAATAAAAATCAAAAAAACATGAAATCAAAATCAACTCCGCCCCCAAAAGGGTTTAAACGATTACAGTGCAAATATTGCGATAATGTATGTGAACGAGTCGATGAAAAAGCAACGGCTGTTACATGTTGGCAATGCACTTCTAAATTAGTTCATGGTCAACATTTGGAAGTACGAAAATAATTTCATAATATATTTTTATGTTAGAAGCAGAAAAAATTAAATCAAATTGGGAACAATACCGTCAAGCAGTAAATGATTATTTCCCAACCAGAAAAGATCAACTCAATCAAATGTATGATGATTTTGAAGATCGCATGGTAATGATGCCAGCATCTTCAATAGCACATTTTCATAATGCGTTTGCTGGCGGTTATGTAGATCACGTACTTCGTGTTATTGCGTGCACTGAAAAACTTTATGAATCTTGGTCTGAAATGGGTGCTGATATGTCTGGTTATACAATTGAAGAACTTCGTTTTGCAGCAATGCATCATGATTTGGGTAAAGTAGGATTTCCTGGAGATGGTAATGAAGTTTATCAAGTAGAAACATCAGATTGGCATCGTAAGAATCAAAACAAGATGTATAAACATAACGAAAATATTCCATTCACTATGGTACCAGATCTTTCAATTTGGTTGCTACAGCAATATGATGTTAAAATGTCATGGACGGAATATCAAGCAATTAAGATTCATGATGGAATGTATGATGATGCAAATAAACCGTATTTTGTTGCTCGTTCAGCACAAGCTAAATTAAAAACAAATTTGCCAATTTTATTACATCATGGTGATCATATGGCGGCACAAATTGAATTTGAACGCTGGCGTAATAAAGATAAAGTTACTCCTAAAGTATCTTCAGAAAAAAGTAGAATTCAAAAAAGTAATGGTTTAAAAAATCTAGCAGAAAATAATCCGGATGTTGAAAAAACATTAACAGATATTTTTAGTGCTTTTAATGAGGATTAATATGATAGCTGGTTTACTAATAGTCATATTGTTATTGTCTGTAACGTATCTTTCTTTTAGAATTTGGTATCTTGCAGGTGCATTAGCAGACGCACAAGAATATGTTGAAGAATTGGAATCAACAAATCAATACATGTTTGATAGAATTTCTAAATCTTACGATGCCATGAAACAAATTGATCGTTTAGGTGCATTTGAATCAGAAGATGAAGCGGGCACAACGTTTCAACTTTTAAAACAAGTAATTGATGAATTAAACGGAGAATTTGATAATGGCGCGCAAGAAAAAGAGTAATGTTTATTTCACAAAAGTTACTGATATTGCAATTTCTGCATACAATAAATCAGAAAGTAATTTAGCTCTTCGCGAAAAAATTTATCGAAGATTTATATATCCAGCATTCATGAAACTTGCTGAAAATATAATCAACAAAGTAAAACCTGATTATATTGATTCATCATTTCAAGATTTACAAACAGATTTAGTTACATACTTAACTGCTCGTTTAGATAAATTTAATGCTGCAGCAGGCAAGGCATATTCATATTATACTAGAACATCATTTAACTATTTGATTGCAGAGAATCAAAAAGGATATGCAAAAGTTAAAGCAGATGCCTTAGAAATCGATGTTGATGAACAACGCAATGTAATTACAGAAATGCATAATGAAGATATGTTAGAAACATTAGAATACTTCATGGATGCATATATTGATTATTGTTATGATAATTTAAATTATATTTTTAGTAATCCTACCGATATACATGTAGCTGATTCAATTCTTCATATTTTTGAAACTCGTCAAAATATTGAAAATTTCAATAAAAAAGCCCTTTATATTTTTATACGAGAACGTACGGGTTTGGAAACAACTAATATTACGCGCGTAATTAAAGTTTTAAAACAAATCTACGAAGAGAAATTTAAAGAATACGAACAAACAGAATTCATAAAACTGCCGTTTTAATATTTATTATTAAAGGATTTACGGTATGGATAGGAATGATGAATTATTCAAAGGAACAACCTTTGCAGATTTAATGTCTGATGTTTATCATAATTCAAAAAAGAAAGATAGGCAAATAAATCAGCTTATCGCTCAGTTACAACCATTAATTAAAAATGCATCTGATGCAACAATCATTGTTCCGTTAATCAAAGAATATTTAGATGTTGCTGTAAAAAATGATGATCATTTAGTAAAGTTAACTGCAATTGTTCAACGATATATTTCAACTAAACAAACTATTTCTGGTGCAGATAGTTTATTAAGCGATGAGGAAAAACAACAACTTTTACGCGTTGCTGAACAAACTCTATCTGCAGAATTAACAGATGAGTTAGATGCAATAACATATGAAAGCACAGCATTAACTGAAAAAATTGATATTGCTAAACGCAAGTTAGAAAAGGACGTTAATGAACATTGAATGGGATGTTGCAGAAGTATTAGGATATGATAGAACATACAAATATGTTTCAACACCTACCGAAGATTCTAATATTTCAGAATTATTTGCATTGCAAGTAAGATCTTGTGCACAATTGTATAATCAAAAATTATATATTGCTAAACCAGGAAATCTTAGTATTAAAAAAATTCCATTGATTGGAGAATTTGTTTTAATATACAAAACATTTAATCAACAATCAACTGATACAACGTGGAGAGAAAATTGGTATTATCTTTCAACAGTTGATTTACAATCTTCAATTAATGAAAATATGATACCGGGTATATCCGGTCAACTTTCCGAAGAACAAATTAATAATATACAACCTGGTTATACATTTAAAAGAAAATCTATTTCTCCAATACAACCATATGAAGGAGATGTTTTAATTGAAGGGCGAGTTGGTAATAGTATTAGATTTGGAAGTACTATATCTAATAACTATCCAGCATCTTATTATTTTAAACAACCAACTTGGTCTGGAGCTAATTCAACATCCGGTGATCCAATTATCATATTATCAAATCGTACGATAAATAAAGATAAAAAAGAATTTGTTGTAGAAGATATTGAACGAGATGCATCATCATTGTATTTAACTAGTACTCAACAATTGGATACAATTAAATTGTCCAATTCATTAACTGTAAATAATAATTTTATTGGCTCTCAATTAATTGGTGGCGCTGATAGAATTATATTGCGTGCAAAAAAAGATATTGCTATAATTGATTCAGAAAAAGGCATTGTATTAAATACGCCAGGCGATATAAAATTAGGAGATGATTCTGCAGACCAATCCATGGTGCATGGTGAAGTATTAACTAGAATTATAAATAAATTAGCACGTGCAATTTTAGCCGGCGGCACTGCATCTGGTGCTATGGTTACTAGTAATGCTGCTACGTTATTAACAGATATATCTGCAGATTTAGAAGAATTAACTAGTAAAAAATATAAAATAAAGAAAACATGATATGGCAGTAGCTCCACCATTTGATTTAGTTGTTCAAAAAGTACCAACAGCAATTAATAAATTGCAAGGGGCTTTAAACAAATTGATTGATCGATTAAATGAAAAAGTAAGTGATGCAATATCTGATGCTAGTAAATTATCAGAACGTATTGATTGCAATGATCCTCGAGTTAAAAAAATTAAAGCAACTTTACAATCAATTCAACAAATTATACAAAAAATTCAAGAAGTATTAAGAATATTACAAATCGTTGTGCCAGCATTAACAGTTGCAGCTCAAATTGCAGCTGCATTAATTAATATTCAATTGGGAGTACCAACTCCAGCCCCGCCAGTTTTAGTTCAAGGATTAGCATTACAGAATGAATTAATTGCAACTATTATAGGTGCATTAAAACAAGCATCGATTATAATTACTGTAGTAAATGGGGGCGTAATTTTAGCATCAGCTGGGCTAGCTGCAGTTATTAATAAATTATCTTCAATATGTAATGATGACGTATTTGAAGTTTCTGCAATTACTCAATTGGCAATAAATGAACTAAATATAGAATTTAATACACAATTTAATAATTACGCACCATCTGAATTCTATAATGTAAAAAATACATCAATTGATGATTTAGATAATCGAGAACTACTCATACAACAACTTAATTCTAAACAACTTAGTATTATTGAAAATTTATTAGAATTGCCTAGCAAAGTTATTAGATTTAGACAACCCGGTGCACCAGCTGAAAATATTGGCAAACAAGGAGATTTTGCTATTAATGAAACTACAAAAACGTTTTACGGACCAAAAGTTTCAGATACCGATTGGGGTATAGGCATAAATTACTAATCTACATATTTATTAATAAAGTATTCATATGGATTCTAAAACACTTATAAAAGCACTTAAAACCGCCGTACGTGAAGTTATTAAAGAAGAATTAACGGAAATTCTTCGTGAAGGTTTACAATCAACAATTACAGAGATGAAACAATCCGCTGCAACAGTACGAGTACAAAAAAATGTATCGGCCGCACCGGCAAAGAAATCTAAAGTTCACTTTTCAGAAAATAAATGGGCATCAGTTTTAAATGAAACAGACGCATTAATGGAACAAGGACCTTTAGCAATGAATAGTTTTTCAGATATAATGAATGAAGGTATAGATGAAATACGAATGACGTCTGCAAATGCACAGGGTTTTGGAGCAATGCGTCAAAACATGAAACAAGCAATGGGTATTGCACCAACAGCTCCGAAAATAATGGAAGATCCCGAAACCGGTAAAACGTATGAAGTAGCACCAGAAGTAGCTCAAGCAATGACTCGAGACTATTCAGCATTAATGAAAGCATTAAATAAAAAGAAAGCTAATTAAAAATGCCATATGTAATTGTTGATCCAGGAAATATTCAAACGGCAACTGCGACACCTAATGGTTTAGATATATCATTCGGATCAGTATCTCCATTTTCAACAGTTTATACATCAGAGCAAGCCGTTTTCAATAAATTAAAAAATTTATTATTAACAAGATTAGGTGAAAGACCAATTCAGCCAACATTTGGAACTGATTTATTTAGAATATTATTTGAAGTAAATTCTAGAGAATTACAGCAAAGTGTTGAAGATTATATATTGCCAGCAATTTCTTTTTGGATACCTGAAATTACTATATCAAATATTTTAGTAAAAACGATTGAAGATGATCCAACTTTAAATCATTCAATTATAATTACTTTAGAATATTCGAATACTGGTATTAATTTAAATACACTTACATTAACTATAGATGATAATGGCATAGTACAAGTAGAACAAGGATAATAGTATGGAAACAAAAAAAGATGTTTCTTATTTAGGTAAAGATTTTAGTCAAATTCGAAAAAACTTAATTGAATTTACTAAACAATATTTTCCTACAACATATACTGATTTTAGTGAAGCTTCATCTGGAATGATTTTACTAGAATTATCAGCATATGTTGGCGATGTATTGTCATATTATGCTGATAATAATCTTAAAGAATCGTTATTGGAACAAGCATCTGAACGAGGAAATATATATGATATTGCTAACATGTTAGGATATCGTCCAAAAAATTCAATACCAGCATATGTTACATTAGATGTATTTCAATTAGTTCCATCTATAGGATCAGGTAGCAATGTTGCACCAGATTATACATATGCTTTATCTATAAAACCTGGAATGCAAGTTGGAGCTAACAATGGCTCATCTGTATTTAGAACTTTAGATTTAGTTGATTTCTCATATTCATCTTCTTTTGATCCAACGGAAGTTACAGTATATGAAAGTGATGATGCTACTAAACAACCTACATATTATTTATTGAAAAAACAAGTACAAGCTGTATCAGGAAAGGTTGTTACTAGAACGTTTACATTTGGTTCTCCCGTAGCATATGATAAAGTTGTTTTACCAGAATCAAATATTATTGATATAATTTCAGTAACTGAATCTGATGGTGATAATTGGTATGAAGTTCCATATTTAGCTCAAGACACAATTTTTGAATCAATACCAAACTTAGCAGAAAATGATCCAGATTTATATCAATATAGATCATCATCGCCTAGTTTATTAAAAATGAAACGAACTGCAAAACGTTTTGTTACAAGATTACGTAGTGATAATTTATTAGAATTACAATTTGGCGCCGGCGTTTCAGATAACAATGATGAAGAAATTATTCCAAACCCAACTAATGTAGGAAATGGTTTATCGGGAGTACGTAAAAATATTGATGTTGATATTGACCCTTCTAATTTTTTATATACAAGAACATACGGACAAGCTCCTGCAAATACAACGTTAACTGTAACATATACTATAGGTAATGGATTATCGGATAACGTTGTAGCAAATGTATTAACTAATATTCAACAAATTAATTATGATGAAGATGTTAATTCTTTAGGAGCAGTTCCAGTATTTAATTTTGTTAAAAATACAGTAGCAGTTACGAATCCAGTACCAGCAGCCGGAGCAAAAAATTCTGATACATTACAAGATATAAAAAATAATGCATTATCAAATTTTGCAACTCAGAATCGTATGGTAACTAGAGATGACTATATTATACGAGCATATTCAATGCCAGCTAAATTTGGTAGTATATCAAAAGCATACATTGTTCCGGATGATCAAATTATACAAGAAGATTACACACAAAATCGTTTACCTAATCCTTTAGCACTTAATATGTACATATTAGGATTTAATGAAAATAAACAATTAACTGCATTGAATACAGCCGTTAAAGAAAATTTAAAAACATATTTGAGTCAATATCGTATATTAACAGATGCTGTAAATATAAAAGATGCTTTTATAATTAATATAGGAGTACAGTTTGAAATTTCTGTATTATCTAATTATAACAGTAATGAAGTTTTATTAAATTGTATTAACACATTAAAAACATATTTTGATGTTGATCGTTGGCAAATCAATCAACCTATACTTAAAACAGAAGTAATGAATGTTATTTCAAATGTTAAAGGTGTACAAAATTTAGTTAATCTTACATTTAATAATGTATATGATACTACATTAGGATATTCTGGAAATGTTTATGATTTAGCATCTGCTACAAAAAATGGCGTTATATATCCATCTTTAGATCCTAGTATATTTGAAGTAAAATTTCCAAATCAAGATATTAAAGGTCGGGTTGTTAATTATTAAGGAATATAATGTTTAGAATATTTTATGCAGAAAAAGATACAACGTTGTATGAAGCATATCCAACATACAATACTGGATTAGATGAAATACTAGAAATTGGTAAACGTCTAGGTACCGATGGCGAGACATTATTAAAAGCAAGAAGTATCGTAAAATTTGATATGTCAGAAATTTCTGCATCATTATCTACATATAATAAATCTGTAACAGACTGTAAATTTGTATTGCAATTATTTACAACTGATGCAAAAAATTTGCCTGCTGAATATGACATTAACGTAAAAATGTTAGGTCAAAATTGGGTGAATGGTACTGGTTATTTATCTGAAATAATTACAGATGGTGCATGTTGGAATACTCCGCAATCTGGTTCAAATTGGATATCTGGTAGTCAACAAACAGAAATTGGAACAAGTGATTTATATATTTCTGGATCTGGGTTAGGTGGAAATTATTTATACTATTCTGGATCAAGCACAGCTCCTACCTTAATTACATCTGAATCATTTTCTTATAGAACTAGCGATATTAATATAGATGTTACTAATCAAATAAGAATATGGTTAAGTGGGAGTAATGGAAATACGATACCAAACTACGGATTCTTAATACAATATTCAGATGCAGATGAAGCAGATGATAACGTAAAAGGATATGTTAGATTTTTTAGTAGAGAAACACATACTATATATGTCCCTAAGTTAACAATGTACTGGGATAATAGTGCTTTTACAACGGGTTCATTGGCTGCGGCTAATCTAGAGTCATATATTGTATATACCAATGTTAAACCGTCTTATAAAGACACTGAAATTTCTAAGATTAGAATTTTTGCTAGAGACAAATATCCGCAAAAATCTCCTACAAATTTATATCCACTTGATACAGTTAAGTATTTACCTTCAGGTTCATATTATTCCGTTTTAGATGCTGCAACTGACGAAGTCATAATTCCATATGATAATATTTATACTAAATTAAGTTGCGATAGTACCAGCAATTATATTTACATAGATATGAACGGTTTTATGCCAGAACGATATTATCGTTTACAACTTAAAATTGTAGATGGATTTACGGTACAATATGTTGATGATCAAATTTATTTTAAAGTAGTTAGATAATGGATAGCGTTTCACTTCGACAAGACTCATTTTATGAAGAAAAAGGTATCACTGCATTATCAAATGATAACGTAGTAGTACCTAGAGACCTTGCTGGTAATATTTTAGCGCAAACTACATCATCATTATTAGTTATAGAAGCAATTACAACAAATGTATTAGCTGAATCAGTATTACCATTATTAGATACTCAATTTAATTATTTTAAATTTCCTGCGCGCACTGCTGTTGTTGACGAAACATTAGATTTAGATTTAGATTTAAATTTAGATTTATCTCTAGAGTTAGAATCTGAAATTGCTACGGTTGAATCAAATATACCACTTACTCCATCTACGTATAAACCTAGTGCGAATCAACAAGTAAGTAAAATTAGCAAAGACAGTTTAGATGGAACAAAAACTGAAGCTCAGATTGTAGAATTATCAAATGTAACTCAAGGTCCGCCGCAACAATATAAAAATGCATTTACTATAACACAAGATTTAATTGAACAAGGAAAAGATTTAAAAGTAACCGGTGTTATAACAACACAATATAATTCAAATAGAAATTCAGAAGTTGGATTCTTTTTTGGTTTAGGTAAAAATGGAGAAATAACTGATTTATCTTCAGCATTATTTACTAATTATTTTACTCCGGATAATGTAAATAGTAGAAATCAGGTTACAAAAGAAGGCATATATACTACCGTTATTGATGAAACAGTAACTAATGCTTCATTAGTTGCTCTTGGAGCTGGCACAGATATATTCTTACGAGGATTTGCAGAAGACCAACAAGAAAATAGAAATCATACAATATTAGCAAATTCAACATTTATTAAATTCGAATCAGTATAATTATGTTAACGCAGTATAAAAATATCACACAAATTAATACAACTACTAATGCAGTAGCTGCACAGCGTTTAACTGACCAACAAATTGATTTACTATCATATCCTAATTATGAACGAAAATATCTTCCAGTAAATGATATAAAAGAAAATGCAGGAGATTCTAGAATAGAATTACATGTATATGCTGCAGATTCTTGGTTGTCCGGAAATCATAAAGTTCAACAATTAACAAAAATTCCGGAATACGTTGATCCAATAACAAATCGTAAAATTGATTTATATAATCCAATTGCAATTGATATTCGCAAGGAATTTGATACATTAAAATTAACAGCTGGCACATTAAAAATTGTTGTTAACTTCTTTAAAAACTTGATAGGTAGTTATGAACAACAATATTTAAGAATTGATGAAATTTCTCCAGATAGAACTGAAATTCGTTTACGTGCGATTGACATAAGAAATCCACAATTTTTAACGCAATTAACTAATTATATAGATACTGTAAATCAAACATCTACTGTAGATGTAGAATATGAAACGGTTTCTAGCGCCAGAAATCAAGAATCTATACTTAATGAAATTGTAACTCCTAAAAAATTCAAAACATATTTATTGAATTTTAGTAGAAATCAAACGTTTCAATTTGTTAATAGCGTAGTTGTTGGCGAATATGTTTACGTAAAACTTAATCAACCGCTACCTAATGAATTTCAAAAAGATTTTAAATGTTGGATTGTTGAAGAACTAAAACTTCCATACGTTGATAATGTTACTTTACAAACAGAATCAACTACTCGTACATTTAATAAATTAGCAAATCCAAATTGGCAAGCAGTATCTACATTAAATACTTCAACAGATACTGGATTGAAAACTTGGACTGAATTGTTAGGTTCATCAACACAAACATCACAACAAATTGTCGATGCATATTTTTCCGGCAGTCTGTCTGGAATGAAATTGAATATTGATTATTCCGATTTTAATAACTTTATTTTTTATAGTTCAGCAACTGAACGATTAGAAAATTTTAGATATAAACTACAATTATTAGAAACATATACATCACAAAGTTTTGCAGTTGCACAATTGTCTGGAAGTGTTGCTATATCAAATCAACAAGAATATGCAACATTAAAAAATAATTTGATAGGAGGCTTTGATAATTTCGAACAATGGTTGTATTATGAATCATCATCAAAATTAACAACATATGATTTACCACGCGAATATTCTACGGTAGCATCAATTACTGGTAGTTACATAACCCCGGCACCTAAATTTAATTCTACGGTGCCATATACATTATATTCTGTAACTAGTTCTCAATTTCAAACTTGGTATGATTCTATATATGTTAGTGCATCATTATATGATCAATTAAATTATAATGCATTATATTATTCAGTTCCAGAATACCTTCGTTTAGATCAATCTAATCAAAATCTAAATACATTTATAAACATGTTAGGTCATCACTATGATATATTCTATACATATATCAATCATATGACCAAACTTAATAAGCGTGAAGAAAATCCTAAATTAGGTATGCCAAATGAATTATTATATTCAGTTGCAAAACAATTTGGGTGGACTTTAACAAATGGTTCTCAAAATCAAGATTTATGGCAATACGTTTTAGGAACTAATGAAGCTGGTATTCCGTTAACTGGTTCAAATACTGTAGGTGATCCTTCAGTACCAGGACAAAATATGACGTACACAATTTGGAGACGAATTGTAAATAATTTGCCATTACTTTTAAAAAGTAAAGGAACTAAACGTAGTATTCAAGCATTGTTATCATGTTATGGAATACCACAATCAATAATCAGTATAAATGAATATGGCGGACCAAGATTAGACCGTGCGCCAATTTATGAAAAATTAAATTTTGATTATGCTTTAGATTTAAGTGGAAGTGTTGCTGGTACAGTTACTGTAAATTATTCGCAATCTATAAACTCTGTAGAGTTGCGTTTTAGAACGGCTGATGTATTAAAATATCCAACAATACCAAATACAATGAATTTGTATACAATTGGATCTAACGCAGTTACTATTGATTTTAGTAGCGGCACATTGGGTAGTATACAAATTAACGGAACATCGTCAGCTAATTTTGAATTATTTAATGGCGATTGGATTACTACAGTACTTCGTAAAAATGGAACTAATTTAGATTTAATTGCAAAAAAATCTAAATATGGTAAAATTGTAACAACAGTATCGGCATCTGCTACAGCATCATTACCATATTCTGGTACATTAACATTGGGTAGTACATCTACTGGTGCTAGCAGATTAGTTGGCCAATTACAAGAATTACGTTTATGGTCTTCTAGTTTACAAAACGATGCATTAAATAATCATACGAAAGCACCTGGTGCATATGATGGAAATACTGATGCATATTCTGAATTAATATTTAGATTACCATTAAATCAAAATATCAATCATAGTTTAACATCTAGTTTACAAGGCATACAGCCTGCGCCTTCAACTATTTCTGCTTCATTTTCAAGTTGGACTTTAGCAACTCCATATGATTCAATTGAAGAGACATATTATTATGACGGTGTATCGTTAGGCGCCGGAACGTATGATGATAATAAAATACGTTTAGAATCAAATCAATTGATTGGAATGTTAGATGTTAAAACTAGAGCCGAACGAAGTCAATTTGATACAGCGCCGTTAGATAGTAAAAAATTAGGAGTATATTTTTCTCCACAAACAATGATAGATGAAGATATTATTGCACAGTTTGGATTTACATCATTAGATGAATATATAGGAGATCCAGGCGTATCTGATTCAAAATCATATCCACAACTTATACAAGCAGCACAATCATATTGGAAAAAATATGAAAATCGAAATGATATAAATGCTTATATTAGTATGTTTACATTATTTGATTTATCATTTTTCAAACAATTAGAACAATTATTACCTGCACGCGTAAATAAATTAACTGGTTTATTAATTCAACCTAATTTATTAGAACGAAGCAAAGATACAATTTTACCTAAAATACAAAACTTTTTACCTTCATACACGGCTATTTTAGATTCAATATCTCCTTCAGCTGAAGGATTGTATTCATTATATGATGGATCTGTATCAGGACGTATAATGAATTTGTCTGCAATAGATGATGATCAATGGCAAGCATATTTAACGGCATCTAATTCTGAAAAATATGATAGTGTACCATATTCATATGAATATTTATTAAGATCTGGAAGTACGTGGATTACCGGTTCATCTCCTTATTGGTTAAGTGATGCAGTACAACCTATTTATTTTGATGCAATTTTTTCTACAACTAAATTTAAATCGGGTTCTGCAGTATTTAGTACAGGTAGTGGTGGCAGTGGTATAACTGCTACATACGGTGCAGGTACATATGGGTCAAGTACATACTATTTAGATCCAGTTGGACCAGGTTGGACCGGTGAATTGGCAAGAGTACAGGATTATTTACCACTTGGTATTGAAAATCAAAGATATGCTGGATGTAAACTTACATCTCCCGGATTTAATATTAATTCAACACAAACTATTGATGGTAAACCAGTTGTAGAATTTAGATCAGCAAATCCAAATCAATTGATATATCAAAACCTAGACAATACTAATGGTAGTTTTGTATTGGTATAATTTTTATAATACTGATATTTATTAAAAAGTAAAAGGAAACATATGGGTTATCTAGATAATTCGAGCGTAACGGTCGACGCAATATTAACTTTAAAGGGCCGAGAATTATTAGCGAAGGGTGGTAATGCATTTAACATTACTCAATTTGCAGTAGGTGATGATGAGATTGATTATTCGTTATGGAACCCAGATCACCCGCTAGGTACGGAATATTATGGTACTATTATTGAAAATATGCCAATTACTGAAGCTATTCCGGATGAAACTCAAGCGCTTCGATATAAATTAGTAACATTACCAAAACAAACTACAAATATACCAGTTGTTAATGTTGGTAATACTAGTATCATTTTAAATGCACCAGGAGATAGTTCAATAATTGCTCCAAATACAAGTAATTTCCAAGGCGGAAATAGTAACTTAGGATATACAGCAATTCTTTCTGATTCAACAGTAGCTGATATACAAGTAACAAGAGCTTTACAAAATTCAGTATTGCCAACGACACCTAGATTTATTGGTGATAATCAAGATGCTCAAAGTGTTGCTGTTGCTGGGTTTGAATTCCGTATTACTGCTAAAACTCAAATGCTTGCAGATAAAACTGCAACTATTTCAATTATTGGTAATGAAACAGGCGGAAGTGTTACTATTAATTTAACTGTTAAAAAAGTAACAACTGCGACTGTAAATAGTGCAACGGCATAAAAAAGGTAAACATGAAAATGAAAAATTTCATTGAAACATTAAAACAACAACCGCGCCAAGGTGGCGTACCTGCAAACTTATTAGCTGCGGTAGGAGCTGCTAATCAAGCAACTAGAACGGCTGCAACTCCGACACCTGCACCTGCTGCTGCTGGTACGGCTGCAGTGACACAACAAGTACAACAATTAGCGCAACAGTTAGCTAATCAAATGGTTGCTGAAATGCAGCAATCTCAAATTTTAGCTCGTAACGGTAGAGTGTTTACAAAATTTGATATAGTTAATGATATTGTTAGTAATCAAATTGAAGTTGTAACAGCCGGTGTTTGGAGTGATGGTATTGCTAGTTTAACTACTTTCTTTACTTCATCTACACAAACAAATACACAACGTACTTATTATGTTGATGTTTCGCAAAAAACTCCTGCAGCAACCGGGTCTGCAGTTCAATTTTCTTTAGCATTTGGTCATGCTTTAGGTAGCGGTTCAGATTCTCAAGGTCAATTAGAAGATGCAGCAAGTAAAGCAATATATTCACAATATCGTCAACTTTTATTGAATCCTAATGATACCAGATTTACAACTGCTGGATCTGGTAGTACAAATTATATATACGTTGTTAATTTTAAACGTGATAGAATTAAAGAACGTTTAGATGCAGGAAATTGGGAATTGCCTTTAGTTGCAATTTCATCTAGAGCGACTAACGCAACAGGTTCTGTAGTTACAAGCACTGGTGTTATTAAATTAATTGATGATTCATCTGTTGCATCTGCAACATTAGGTGATTCAGGAAAAATTTATAATATTGTTTCTGGATCAATTAGTGCTGGAGTTTATAATCCAACAACTCCAACATATTACGGATTAGCATATCCAGATCATGGCGTATTGGTATTAGATGGAAAAATGTTGGATCAAAAATTAGGATTTGCAACTAATACTGGTTCAAGTTCAGAAGGAAATAATCATTTTGTATTATTTCATTCAATTTCTGGATCTAGTTTGTTTACAGATTCACAAACAGGCGATCCATATGGTTTCCAAGCACGTAATTCTGAAAAAGTAACTAGCACACATTATTTTGTTAGAATTAAAAACGCAGAATATAATTTCTCAAATAATCCTTCATATGTAACCGGTTCAGTAGGCGAACTTTCACAAACGACGTTCGTAGGAGATCCTAAAACATATATCACAACGGTTGGATTATATAATGATAGTCAGGAATTATTAGCAGTAGCTAAACTTTCTAAACCATTATTGAAATCATTCCAAAGAGAAGCTCTTATACGAGTTAAATTAGATTTCTAAATTAACATAGATTTAAGCCCCGTTATATTTATATAAAATGTATCGGGGCTTTTAACTATATGGCACAATCAAAATTACAAAATACAGATAATCCATATCAAGGATCTTATCCATCAGTTTTTAAAAAAATTGATACTACCGATGTACAAGTTAATCCATTTCAATCATATAAAACGTGGACAGTATATTCTGGAAGTTTGACATCTAGTATACTTCCATTGCAAGGAGTATATACCGATGTTAATTTTTTACCAGCAATTGGAACAACATTAACATTTAACGATGCAGCAAATATTGACGGTAGTTTGCAATCAATAACTTATTTTTCTATAAATCATTTATTTTATAAGTATAAAGATCAACCGTATAATACATTTGGCCCGACTAATTTAAACAGAACTAAAAAGTTTTTGTTTCAAACTGCGTCTATCTTTTCAATTCCATTAAATAAAATTGGACAAGGAATTAAACCTGCATCATTTAATTTTACTTCATCAGTTTCTGGATCGTTTTCTAGTGATAGATATGGTAATATAATTGACACCGCATTTAATACTGCATCAATTATATCACAAGTTAAATTGTATGAAGGGTTTAATGAATATTTTGATATTAACAGAATTTCATACATTTCAAATAATGTAACGTATATTCCAGGTGTTCCTACAACTAATGGACAACAACGAACTGTTGGTTTAGCAGCTAAATTTACTGGTTCTTCTTATATAGAAACATCATTAGATGGGTATTATGATCGCGATCATGATTATGCTATTTCATTTTTTATTAGTTCATCTAATAATGGTTCATCAAATCAATTAATTTTTACAAAAGCTTCTAGTTCATTAGATCCGGTATATCCGTTTAAAATTGAACTAAGTGGTAGTAAACAATTGTTATTTTCTGCTGCAGGTGCAACTAATTTTGTAGCACAAATTTCATCTTCAACAGCTGTTTCTTCTTCGTGGACACATATAGTTTGTCAAAAAACTGGTAGTTCTTTACATATGTATGTTAACGGAACATTGCAATCATCTGTATCTAGTACATTGTTAAGTGTTTATGATTCTCCATATACTGCATCTGCTAGAATTGATAATAATCATAATTTAAAAATTGGAGGATATAATTCAATAACTGCAAATTTAAATGGATTGATTGACGAAATACGAATCTATAATAAATCATTAACTAGTACAGAAATTGGATATTTAGCAGATAGAACCGAAGGCGGAACATTTTTACAAACAAACCAAGTTGGCAATGTTTTTGAAAAACAAGGCGTTGTTGTTTTTTCTAGTCCCGATTATCGAATACACAATATTACGCAAACACCGTTTACTGCATCATATAAAAGTACAGTTTCTATATATGAAATGTCTGTAGTTGCAAAGTTAGATGCTGGTGATTTTAATATGTCTACTAATTTAACTTTAACGAAGGATGATGATTCTACATATTATCCGTTTGTTAGTAGTAGTGCGTTTGCGCCATATATAACTACAATTGGTTTATATAATGATGCTGGGCAACTTTTAGCTATTGGTAAATTAGCTCAGCCAATTAAAAAACGTAGTGATGTTGATATGAATTTTTTAATACGTTTAGATTTAGATAATAACGTTGTATTTAAAGGATAATGATGATACGATTAAAACAACTTCTTTTTGAAATGTCTGATGCTGATATAAAACGTTGTTTAGATAAAATAAAAAACAAACAGTTTAAATTGATAGGTGCTGGCGACAATGGTCGGGTTTATGAAATTGATGGCGAAGATAAAGCATTTAAAATTACTAAAGAACGAGATGAATATGCTGTAGCTGAAAAATTAGTTAATCAATATTCTAAATATACAACATTTATTCCAGTATATTATGTTAATGGCAATGATATGTATATAATGGCTAATGCATCTGAATTATCTGGTACTGATAAAGTAAAGATTAATCGTTTTATCATTGAATATAAAAATTATGCACGCGAACAAGGCGGGGAAGTTTCTATATTTGATTTTACTAAAGCCATAGATAATATTGACCCAATGCTTGATAATTTTTTAAATTCATTAGAATCAGATATCAATAAATTGAATATTCCAGAATTTGATTTAGATTTAGATTTTAGAACAGATAACATCATGATGTGGAACGGTAAAATGGTAATGGTTGACTGGTGATACATATTTATATAAAATTGGATTATAATGTTAGATCAACTTATTAGAAAACATGTACAGCGTTATTTAAATGAATCAAAACAATTATCAGAAGATACTGTAAATATTAAAACGCAATCAGGTTGGAATTTTGAAATTCCTAGTGCCGATTCTCTTCGAGGACAGAAGGCTCAACGCAATGCAGTTAAAAATGGAGCTTTTACTGGGTTAATGATTATTGCAACACGCCGTAGTTATCAATTTTTTGGATATACTAGTCCAAACAAAAAAACATTCGATGATGCAGAATTAGATAATGATGTTAAAAAAATGTTTAATGCAATCGCCCGTAGAGATTTTCCAGATAAATATGACCCAGAAAAAACATTGTTTGTATATTTTAAAGCTGTTGATAAAAAATATAAAAAAATATGGAATGTTTGGGCTTTTGATAAACAAGAGCTTGGCATTAATGACATTGTAAAAAATTGGAAAACTGCATTACAAAAATCAACATATTTTACTCAATCGGAACTTGAAATTAATCGCATACAATCAATTTCATTGATGAGTTATAGTCAAGCTGAAAAATGGTTTTCTTCTTTAGAAAAAGCAAAACAAGATTTTAAAATAGATACGAAAATAAAATTACCTAATTTATCTGCAATTAAAACTGCTGATGATACTGCCGATGATACTTTAACATCACAAACAGTTACTATTGATGCAGAAGGCCGTGTTTTTGATAGTAAAAAACAAGAAATTTTTGTTTACACTGCCGGATTTCGTGATGGTATAGCAGAATTAAGGCCGGCACTAGATGGCGAAAGTGTAATATTGATACCAATTTCTGGAACTCAAGATATACATGAAATTAATACTAATAGAGATGGAACGTTTCAAGGGGAATTTAAAGAAGGCGCGCCTTTTAAAGGTACTTTAATATTCGAAACAGCTGGTGCTGATCAAGTAAAACAATTTATAGGGGAAGTATCTTCTAAAATTTCAACTAAAGATGATGACCAAGATTTTAGATTCGATAAAATTAAAGGTCGGGCAACATATGGTAATGGTGTTGTATTTGATGGCGAATTTAAAAATAACGAACGATGGAATGGAGAAATTTTTAATAATAAAGGTCAAGCTTTAGGTGTTGTTAAAAATGGAGAATACTCTAGAGGTTTGAAATATCCATTAGAATGGCAAACTAAAAATGGTGCTATAACTGTATATGATGGTGGTAATAAAGTATTCATGAATGCTGCGGATAATTCGTGGGGTGAGTTAGATAAAACGTATTTTGAAAATGAGGCTTTTTTTAGTGAAGATATAAGTAATGTAGATTCTATAAATGATGCAAATAGAATTAGGAAACTAAATAAAGAATTCAAAGGACTTGTATCATACATACGTATTAAATCAACTCCTATAGATTTATATACACTAAATGGTACAGATTTTATATTAACATATCAAGGTCTGCCTGTTAATTTGACTGATACAAATGAAACAGATTTTATATTTAAACAAGAAAAACTAGATTATTATCTTATTACAGTAGAAAATACTGATTTTTGGATTCCGTCTAAATTTATAGATATCATTGAAAAGTAACCTATGATTAAATTAAATCAAATATTATCAGAAGCAACTATAACACCTAGAGCAGCTGCATGCAAAAAAGATGTATTAAATCATTTTGGTCAAAATGCATATACTGGTGTTGAAGTTTTTAATTATAGGACTAAACGAGGTAGTACTTCAATGTCTGAGCATGCATATGGTAATGCTGTAGATTTTAGAGTAAGTAAACCGTATATCGAAAAAGCAGAAGATGCAACATCGGAACAGAAACGACTAGGAGATGATACTTTAAATTATTTGCTAGATAATGCAGATCGATTTGCTATACAAAATATAGTATGGTTTAAAAAAATTTACAGTAGGCCATCTTTTCAAGCTAGAAATTATGGAGGCGTGCATCCACATTATGATCATGTACATGTAGATTTTGTTCCTCAAAATAAAAAAGATTTTGATACATCTACAAGGCCTATATCGGCTGCTGCTACTAACAAATATTTGGTTGAAGTTATAAAGTCATATTATAAAATATCAACTACCGATCCTGAATCATATTTTGAAGAATTTAGAAGTTGGAATCCGTTTTCTAAAGGTATTGGAGATGATGAAGAAGGCGCGTCAAATAAATTAATGACACGATTTTTAAAAATATATGAACCTAAATTAAATGAATTAGAACGCAATCCATCGACATCGATCGAAGATAAAGAAAACATACAAATAATTAGAAAAATTGTATATACATTAAACGAAGCAATATTAGATGGCAAAAGTGTAGACTTTTCTGTCCCATATTACAAATTTGTTCCATCTGCAGGGAAATATCAAAACGCTGTATTAATCTTTAAATGGAATTATTTATAAAAAATAGTTATGGCAAAAAATCATTTTCATAGCTCAGGAAATAGTAAACGAGCTAATGCATTAAAACATGGTTATAAATCTGGTTTAGAATTATCTGTATCAATGCAAATAAATCAGACTGAATATCCTTTGAATTACGAGACAGAAACATTAAAATATATAGTACCAGAGCGTAAAGCAAAATATACACCTGATTTTGTTTTTACGAAACGTAATGGCGATATCATGTATGTTGAAACAAAAGGTCGTTGGACTACTGCCGATCGTACTAAAATGAAACATGTATTAGCATCGAATCCTGGAATTGATATACGAATGGTATTTCAAAACCCGGGTCAAAAAATATCTAAAGGATCGCCTACTACATATGAAATGTATGCTCAAAAATTAGGCATACAACATGTTGCAAAAAAAGATATTCCAAGCGAATGGCTCGAAGAATGTTTAAAAAAAGGTGAAGAACCAAAAATAGTTAAGAAATTCTTTTGATTTACGAAAAATTTTTAATATATTGTTCATGTATTAATGAAATTTATTTTATTAATAGATTGATGAATTTATTGAATCGATCGTTAAGCCAGGAATGTAATGTATGTGCTTAACTAATATTAATTATTATATTAATTGGAATCCTTACAGAATTTTATTATTATTTAAATAATGAAGAATCTTAAGTTATTACAATTACTAGAATCAGTATTAGGTAAAGGTAAACCTACATCTGGTAATAATATTGCTTTCTTTTCTCCATTTACTTCACATTACAAACCGAAGTTAGAAATCGATATCAATACAACACACGCCGGCGAAAATGCTTGGCATTGTTGGATATCAGATAAAAAAGGTCGATCTATTTCTAGTTTGTTTAAGCAAATGAACTTGCCTAAACAATATCATGAACAATTAGAACGCATTGTGCAATCATCTCGTTATAGAACTCAAGAAGAAACAAAACGAGAAAATGCTAGTATACAATTACCGCAAGATTATATTCCATTATGGAAACCAAAGAAAACTCCTGATTATAGAAATGCAATCGCATATTTAAAAAAACGAGGAGTAACAATGTTTGATATTTTAAAGTATCGAATTGGTTATTGTGAAAATGGTGAATATTCTGGTAAAATAATCATACCAAGTTATGATGATGCAGGACAATTGAATTATTTTGTTAGTCGAGCTTTTTATAAGGCAGACAAACAAAAACATAAGAATCCTAAAATTTCAAAAGATATCATTGGCTTTGATTTGACTATCAATTGGAATGAGCCAATTATTCTTTGTGAAGGTGCATTTGATGCAATTGCAATAAAACGCAATGCTATTCCATTGTTTGGAAAAATCATTCAGCCAGCTTTACAAAAAAAGATTATAGAAAAACGAGTACGAGACATTTACATTTGCTTAGATTCTGATGCATTAAAGAATGCAATTCAAATTGCAGAACGATTTATGGCAGAAGGATTAAATGTACATTTTGTAGAACTGCAAGATGCAGATGCATCTGAATTAGGATTCGAACGTATTCGCGAAATATTAAATGATACGGATATTTTAACTTTTGAGGGCATAATGCAACTCAAAATGGGCATGTTATGGACATAAGACATATAGACACTAGTATTAAAAAAATTGACAAAATATTTCACATTTCAGATGTGCATATTCGTACATTGAAACGACATAAAGAATATCGTCAGGTATTTGAAAATTTATTTAACTATATTGAAACTCACGCAACTGGAAACAGTGTTGCAGTAGTTACTGGAGATATTGTTCATAGCAAATTAGATATGTCTCCGGAGCTAGTTCAAATGCTTGTAGATTTTTTTAATGGATTTACAATTCCTACCGTTGTTATTTTAGGTAATCATGATATGAACCTAAACAATATGCACCGCGTAGATGCAGTCTCGCCAGTCTTAGATGTTATCAAGAATCCTAATATACATTTTATTAAAGAAAATGGTTTATTTGAATTAGGAGGTGCTACATGGAATCATATGGCGGTTGATAAGACACCTGCAGACTATATTCGTGCAAAAGATTTTGATGCTACATATAAAATTGCAATGCACCATGGTGCAGTAAATACTGCAAAAACAGATATTGGTTATCAAATATCAAATGAGCATGTTGGTATTGATTTATTTGAAGGACATGACATTACGTTGTTAGGAGATATTCATAAGCCAGCACAATTTTTAGATAATGAAAAAACAATTGCATATCCAGGCTCATTGATTCAACAAAATCATGGTGAGACACTTATACATGGTATATTAGTTTGGGATCTAGAAAGACGCACTGCAGATTTTGCTGAAATTGAAAATGAATATGGTTATGTGACAATTGAAACGCAAGGAGCTTCGATAGTTAATGCCCCGGCACGAATGCCAAAACGTCCTAGGATTCGTATTAAATTTAATGATACATCTGCTGCAGATATGAAAAAACTTATTGCATCATTACGCAAAAAGTATACCGTAGAAGACATTACAATTCAAAGAACAATTGGTAGTGCTGCAACTGCTGCATCTTCGTCATTAGCAATAGGCAATGTACGAGATGTTGAATATCAAAACGTATTGTTAACGGAATTTATTGATAATCATTTTCCACAAGCAACGCCGGCAGAGATTGATGCAATTCGACATATTAATAGAACTATCAATTCAAAACTACCAGCAGTAGAATCGGTACGTCATACAACATGGCATCCTATATCATTTGAATTTGATAACATGTTTTCATATGGCGAAGGCAACATTTTAAATTTTGAAAATTTGCAAGATGTATGTGGTTTATTTGCTGCAAATACATCTGGTAAGTCTTCGTTGCTTGATGCAATTACTTATACTATTTTTGATAAATGTAGTAAAACAGGCAAAGCAAATGAAGTATTAAACAATAAAAAAACTTGGTTTCGTAGCACATTTAAATTTGAAATGAATGGCACGGTATATACTATCGAAAGACGTGGCACGCAAAACAAGAAAAAAGAAACACACGTTAAAGTAGATGTTGATTTTTATACTGAATCAGAAAATTTAAATGGAGAAGAGCGCAGTGAAACAAATAAAAATATTCGTCGTTATTTAGGCACATATGATGATTTTATTTTAACTGCATTTTCTTTACAAGCTGATAATAATAATTTTATTGAAAAGTCTCAACGAGAAAGAAAAGACTTGTTATCCCAATTTTTAGATATTACAGTATTCGAACAACTTTACCAACTTGCTGCAGATGAAATTAAAGAAACTGCAGGTAAATTGAAAGAATATAAGAAAACAGATTTTGCTCAAATCATAATAGATGCTGATGCTATTATAAATGAAAACCATGAAACTATTCAATCATTAGAAACATCAGAAGATGAATTTCAAGAACAACGAAATACTTTACAAAATGAAATTGTAACTTTAATTGAATCTAAATTACCAACTACATATGATGGTCCAGATATCGAAATACTAGAACAACAAGAATCTGGTTTAGTTGAAAAAATTGAAACAATACAACAAGATATTGAAACTGCAGAGCAACGAATATTTGAGTTAAAACAACAAAATGCTTCACAAAAGTCTATCATTCAGTCTCAATACAACTTAACAGAAATACAAACAAACATTGAAACGCATAAAAAACTGATTGAAACACATAATGACATCAGCTCGCGTATAAAAGAACAAAAAGGAGTAATTGATGCAAAAGAAGAAAAAATTAAGCATCTCGAATCTCACGAATATGATCCAAACTGCAAATACTGTACATCTAACGTTTTTGTGCAAGATGCAGTCGAAGCCCAAGATACGATTGATCAAGATAGAGCAATACTAACAGAACTTGAACGTCGCATTGATAAACTAGAAACAGAAATTGAAGCAGTTTCAATATATCAAGTTCAATATGATGAATTGACACAATATTCGCAAACTATTAGAACAACTGCAACTAATATTGAACGAAAAGAACTTCAATTACAACTTGCAGAATCTGAATTACAAACTCGCGAATCTGAATTAGAAACTGTTTTAGAACGACAAGATTCATTTAGAAAAAATGAAACAGCAATACTTCATAATACTCAAATTGATGTAAAAATTACATTATGTAAACGGAACATTGAATCATTTAGTGAACAAATAAAAACAATACAAGAACAAATTAAATCATTGTTTGGTGCTATTGAAGTTGCAAAAACAAAACGAAGTGCAGCAATGTCACAATTAGATTCATATCGTCAATTAGAAACTGAATATAAGGCATATGAATATTACTTAGAATCAGTTAAACGAGATGGCGTTCCGTATGAAATAGTTGCAAAAGCTCTACCTAAAATTGAATCTGAAATCAACAATGTACTTAATCAGATAGTTGATTTTAACATGGTATTGAATACGGATGGTAAAAATATCAACGGATATATTATTTATGATGAAGATAACTATTGGCCATTAGAATTAACCAGCGGAATGGAAAGATTTATTTCATCGTTAGCAATTCGCATCGCACTTATCAACGTTTCTGCATTACCTCGCCCAAATTTTATTGCAATTGACGAAGGTTGGGGTTCGTTAGATTCAGAACATATTTCATCGGTAGTAAATTTATTTGATTATTTCCGAACTAAGTTTGATTTCTCAATCATTATTTCACACGTTGATTCTATGCGCGATATGGTTGATAATTTAATTGAAGTAAACAAAACAAACGGATTCAGCCAGATTCATCATTCCTAATATTTATATTAAAGAATGTAAGTAGCGTATGAAACGCAAAGAAGCTGTTTATAAAGGTTTAGAATTTATCGATGTTTATTTTACTGATACTTCGGCTACATCGCCGAATTATTTCCAAATAACTGAATTTCCATTACGTTTAACTGCTGGTAAAAATTTATTTAAACTTCGAGGACATCCTACGAATTTAAAAGTAGGCGGCATTTTAAATTTCGAAATTTTAGATTATAATGGAAATCCTATATATTCAGAAGTTATTAGTTATATTGATGAAGACAAAAGTCGCGTAATTGCAATTTATATTTATGAAGATACGTCACCCGGTGATTGCACAATAACAATATTGGCTGAAGCTGCAACAATTAACGGATTGCCAGTACCTATAGAATGGCAAGGCCGAGCTAATGTTAAATGGACTAGAACAGTACCCGTTAATCCAAATATATCAAACGTTTCAGAAATTATTTTTGAAAGTACGCCTACGGTAACCGTTGATGAATTAATTGGAGTACAATTAGATAGAACATATCCAAACAACAATCAATTTGTAACATATTCTACAGGCACTGTAAAATATTTTTCTTATAACGGTACGCCAGCTGTTGAAATACAAGGCGGCACATTTACAAGTGATATGTCAACCGGAACAATAACAGTAAATACGCCAGTTAATCCTACGCCTACGCCTAATTTCCCTATATCTACAACGCCATATGTATCTACGATTAAAAAGATATTAAACCCAACCGTAGCGCTATTAGATACTGCGTATACAGCACTAAGTAGCCAAAGTATATCAGTTCATACATATACTAATTTTGATTATTCTTCATTTTCTTTATATTATGAACAAACTCCCACTTATGTTGAAACTGAAAATTCACAATCATTTGCATATATACAAATTCAAGGTTTAGAACCAGCAACTGGCGATGTATCTAGAATCAAAGTTTTTACAAATAATAATGGTACTGTAGGAACATGGGAATTAATTAATGATATTGAATTAGAAGAAACGGAAATATTTGTTCCTGCTACATCATCATTGTATCCAGATAAATCAATTGGAATTTTTACAACTCAGAGTATTATCAATACATATTGGGAAGGCATATCATATAATGGAGTTCAAACATTAGCTCCTGCTACGTTAACATGGACTACTGCTTCTATAGAAAATGGAATGCGTATTACATCTGCATCATTAAATTTAGATGCAGATAACCAAATATTAATAGCACAAATCAAATCTAATTATGCTGGCGTATTTTTAGCAAGTTCTTCATATAAAGTTTCATTAGATGCTATAGGAACAAAAACAACATCCACTCAAGCAAAGTTATCAATATATTTGTCTGGTAGTTCTTTTTATCAAGATCCAACTGACTATTTTAATCAAACATTTCCTAAAAAATTAGGAAAACGAATTGGAGAAATAACAGTTACTGGCACTACACAAAGATTTGATGATCAAACATTTAGTTTTGAATCAAATTATAATGGCTCCGGAGTTTTATTGCTAGTAGTAGAATCTGGCGATTGGGTTGTATCTGATATACATGTAACATCGGATAACGATGCAGGGTATTCTCCAAATTATACTAGAATTAAATCATTTGTTAATACGACACATAAAAATGACAATCAAATTAATTTTAAAGTTGAATATTACAATGTTAATGGAGAAAAAAGCAAACAAATATCATATGTAAACAATAAAGATTGGGAAGGCGGCAATCGTTATATTGATGGAAACTTCTCAATGCTTACAGGATCACTTTATGTTGCAGATTCATTAAATAGCGGAGTAGCAATAAGCGGATATCCAAACGCAGGCTTTGTTCGATCATTAGGATATGAAGGATTTGATGCAGGATTTGCTGGCTTTTTATTATGGTCTGGATCTGCGTTACCCGGGCAAACATCAAATGGACAACCATATTCTGGAGTTGGTTTAGAACTTTATGCTAATACTGCTAGTTATTTTAGATATAGCACAACAGATTCTATTATAGATGTTCGAACTGATAAATTCTTTTTCGGAAATCCAAATACAGCATTTATTAGTGGATCAAATGGATTGATTGAAATTTCATCATCTAAATTTCATTTAACAAATCAAGGAAATTTAACTGCTAGCAATGCATTATTTTCCGGAAATGTTACTGCAGTTAATTTTTCAAAACGAGTAGTTACTGTTACAGACGCTAATTCTGGTTCATATTTACGAACGGTAACTGGAGGCAAAAATTTAGTATTTAACGGTTCATTGGGCGGACAGATAATAGCAGATATAGCAATTAATACTATTGGTAGTTTTCTTATTAAAGATATTGAACTACCAAATACTGGTTCAAATATTAATAATGAAGTTAATGTGTATATACAAACACCTGGAATTCAATTTGACAATTCAACAATTGGGCCGACACTTGCAGATGCATATGCCCCAGCATAATAAATAACGAACATGGCAAATATAAATTTAACACCTGGAGAACGATATACATTTGGTAAATTGAAAGGTATATCTGTAATTACAGATAGTACCGATAATGCACAATCTCCTAAATATATTAGAAATACGTTATATATAACATCATCTGCTCCGACATTTTACGTAAAAGGAGGCGGCGCAACTAGTAATGCAATATCACAAATAGAAACTGAAGGTACCGGTGATCCAATATTTCGTTTATCAGTAGGCAACGCTGCAGCTGAAAATTGGATTATCGGTATCGATAATAGTGATAATGATACATTTAAAATACAAAATGGAACTACATTAGGTTCTGCCGCTACATTAGCGTTATCAATTGATACTAATGAAAATATATCAATACCAAATAATTTAACAGTAACTGGTTCTGTAATTATTTCTGGCTCTACTATTCCAATTAATACAGCATGGACTGCATATACACCTCAATGGACAGCAGCTTCAGTAAACCCAGCTATCGGAAACGGAACATTAGAAGGTTGGTATAAAGTAATTGGCAAAACATGTTTTGTTAGAGGCAATATTGTAATGGGTTCAACTACTACGTTTGGTACAGGCGAGTGGTATGTATCAATGCCATTTACAGCATCACACGCCGATGCTATCTTAATGACCGCAAACTTACTAGATAATGGTTCAGCTTGGTATAATGCAACGTTGAATGGAGCACGAGCTGGATTTAATTTTAAGACAGCAATACAATATCAATCAACAGGCGGTACAGCGGTAGATGTAAGATCAAATCAACCATTTACGTGGGCAAGCACCGATCGATTCATTTGGAACGGTAGTTTCGAAATGGCATAATATATAAAATAATATATTTATATAAAACGGAAACACAATGAATAAAATAACAGTTTTATTTCCAGGTGGGTTTAAACCTTTAACGGGAGCTCATTTAGCATTAGCACAACGTTATGCTGAACATCCTGAAGTTGACCGCGTAATTCTTTTAATTGGTTCAAAAGAACGAGAAGGAATTACCCGAGAAAAAACCATGGAAATGTTTAACATTTTAAATGATAATCCTAACATAGAAATACAACCAACTGAATTCAATTCTCCCATCATGGCTGCATATGAATATCTATTTGCATTGCCAGAAGATGCAACAGGTCGTTATGCTATGGCGGCATCTACTAAAGGAGATGATTACGTTCGTGCAAAAGATTTTGTTCCTAATGTAGATAAGTATGTTACAATTGGCGATAAAAAAGGACGCAGAATGCCCATGGGTATTGACGCAACTGAATTAAGTATCGATGTAGATCCAGAAACATACGCAAATGGTACTCCCATTTCAGCTACCGTTGTACGTCAATCATTAATGAATGATGATTATGAAACATTCCGTGCATCATATCCACAATTTAATGATGCTAAAGTAAAAAATGCTTGGCAAATACTTAAAGGAGTACAAGAAGCATCGATATTTTCTAAAGATTGGTGGGCTTCTGCATTACAAGAAGATGTTGATGAAGTATTTGCTGCAACAATGAATAAAGCAGAAACAAAACGACATAAAAAGAAAATTAATAAACTAAGTAATTTTTTAGATCGCCAAGACGATGAAAGTTTTGTTTATGATTTTGATCAATTTCCAAAAACAGTAATGGGTGCTAAATTAATTGAAAATCAAATATTAACAGAAGGCGGCGCTGCAGGACATATGGCACACCCATATGACGATCATGGATTAACTTTCAATGAAATGAAAGAATTGGTTTCTAGAGCATTAGAAGGACGATTAGATATAGAATCTGCAGTTACTGAAAAAACAGATGGTCAAAATATTCAAGTAACATGGAAAGATGGACAAATTGGTTTTGCCCGTAATAAAGGAACTGTAATTAACCCAATGTCTGTACAGGAATTACAAGATAAATTCGGAGGCCGCGGCCCTATATCAGATGCATTTGGTGGTGCAGCAGAAGATTTAGCTGAAGCATTTAGTAAAATTAATTCAACTGAATTAGAACGAATATTTAAAAACGGCCGGGTATTTGCTAACATGGAAATTATTTATCCAGCAACTAAAAATGTAATATCATATAATGTAGCAGTATTGCAATTTCATAATTTAGTTGAATATGATGATAAAGCAAATGTTGTAGAAACTGATATGACAGGCGGCGCAACGTTGCAACGCATTATTCAAGATGCAAACGCACATCTTCAAAAAACATTTTCATTTATTCCTCCACAAAAAATTAAATTAGGCCGCGTATACGATTTCGAAGATCAACAAGACGCATTCTTTAACGAAATTGATCAGTTACGAAATCGTTATAATTTAAAAGAAACAGACCGTGTTACTGAATATCATAAAGCTTGGTGGAAAGATATTATTCAAACTAAAGCTAAAGAATTAGGATATGATATTCCAGAAAATATTTTAAACACATTAATTTATCGCTGGGCATTTAATGATAAATCTACTAATATTTCTGTATTAAAAAAAGAAATTACAAACCCAGAATTTGAATCATGGGTAACTGAATTTGATAAAAAAGATTTTAAAATGTACCAAAAACAAAATATGGAACCGTTTGAAACAATTTTTTTAAGATTAGGCGCTGTAGTATTAAAAAATGCAGAAAATTTCTTAGCAGCAAATCCGGCAGAATCAGTTCAAGAATTAAAAGCAGATTTAGCTGAATTAATTAAAGAATTACAAGTAAGTGAAGATCCTGGTACAATTAAAAAATTAGAACACGAATTGCGACGTATACAACGATTAGGAGGTTTTGATGCAATTATACCGTCTGAAGGTATAGTATTTGTATTCGGAGGACACACATATAAATTAACAGGAGCGTTTGCTCCAGTTAACCAACTACTAGGAGTATTGAAATACGCACGTTGATATATTTATATTAAAATTGGATTATAATCATGGCTGAAAAACATAAAAGCAAATATAAAGCACCAAAAGATTTAGAAAAATCTCAAAAACCAAAAACTAGAAAAGATTTAAAAGATTATACTGCCGACGACAAAAACGGCGGGTTGAATCCTAATTCTACTAAAGAAAAACATCTTAATGTACTTCGCAAAACTGATAAAGAAATGCAAGATGATGGTAAAATGTATCCAACATATAATGCTGATGATCGTTTATACAAAGATATTGAAGATGGAAATTATGATCCAAAAACAGCTGCAAAACGTTTGAAAAAACGCCAAGATGATGAAGAAAAAGATGTTAAAGATGTTTTAAAAGATAAAATTGAAAATTTAACTCGCGAGCAAAAAGAACGTTTAGTTAGAGAATATGTTCGTAGAAAAATTGAAAAAATATTATTAGAACAACCAACAACCGAAGAACCGCCAGCAGAAGAAACACCTATAGAAGAACCAGCAGCTGAAGAACCAGCAGCTGAAGAACCAACAGCAGCACCTGCAGAAGATCCGACAGCCACCGCGGCAATTGATCCTACATTAGCCGGCGCCGCAGTTGGAGCTGGAGCAGCAGCAGCCGGAACGGCAGCAGCAACTGCAACAACCCCAGAACCAACACCAGCTGCTGCAACAACTAAATCAACCGAAGAGCCTGGACCTGAAGAACGTCAAACGTTAAACGTTTCTAAAATTAAAGATGTATTATCTGCAGAGCGTTCTAATTTGAGTAGAATTGAAACATTATTTAAAGGCATTAATCAAACATTTGAAGATGCTGATCCAATAGATATTAAAAATTTCTATAGATTGATGTTGCGAACAATTGCTAAAAATTATAAAAAAATAACAGAACCTAAAGAAACTGAATAAAGTTATATGTCAAATAAGTTACAAAATGTTAAAGCTATTCAACAAATGTTGGATGGTACTCATAAGTTCCAAACTAAAAAAACTGTAGGATTTTCTGATGCCAAAGATGTAGCAAAAAAATCTGAGCATCATGAAGTAGGGGATGTTTGGGAAGAAACTGATGCATCGGGCAATGTGTATGTTGTAGAACAACGAGACGGGTTCCGAATTCGCAAAACAAAAAATTCAGATGTATTTCAATCAATACGAGAAGAACTTCGGGCATTTCCAAATTGTAGAAAAGAAACATGTACGTGTATAGGAACACATCCACTTGATGTTAAAATGCGTGGTATACATGGTATGTGTTTTGATTGCGTTATTGAAATGGAACATGAAATGAAAAAAGATGGTACATTTGATGAATATGCAAAAAACAAAGTACGAGAAAATGCATTAGCATGGTTACGAGATGCTGAACGAGATGTAGAGCTTTTAAAACAAGCATATACGCAAGCAGCTAATTTTGTTACTAATGCTGAAGGAGAAACAGAATCTTGGGCAGCAAAAATGACCCCAGAAGAATTTGAAAACACTATACAAAAAGAATTTGATAAATTCAAAGAAAATTTTTTAAATAAACTAAATGGAGTTGAAACTACAAATGAAAACAATTAAAAACATTGCATTAGCAGTTGCTGGAATCGTTGGAGCAATTATTGCATTTTTCTTATTTACAGGAAAAAGAAAATCAAACAAAATTGAAAAACTTGATCAAGCTGTTGAAAAAAACAAACAACATGTTGAGCGTATTGAAAACGAAGTAAAACAAGTTGAAAAGAAACGCAAAGCAGTTAAAAAAGAAATTGCTGAAGTAAAACAAGAAATTGCGGAGTTAGAAACAGCTAAAGAAAATTTAGTAATAGAAGAAAAACCTGCAGAAGAAGTAAAAGAAAATATTCTAAAACAAACACGCAGAGGTCGTCCTAAAAAGGCATAATATGAAAAAGATATTGTTTTTATCATTGTTTGTTGCAACATTGAGTTATGCTCAAAAAACTAAAAAAGTTGCACCCGATACTGTTTGTTTTACAAAACAACAAGCAGCAGACATTTCTTTTGTTTTAGATTCATTGTGGGCAGCTGATGATATTAATAATGAATTAATTAGTTCATATAAAAAACTAGTAAAAAAACAAGATTCGTTAATTGCATTAGATTCTACACAAATTATCAAACAAGATAGTATCATTACATATCAAAAAAATGTTATTACAGATTTAGAAACAAAAATTGAATTAATGAAACCAAAATGGTATGATAAAAAATCAGTTTGGTTTGGATTTGGTTTTTTATCTACTTTAGGAACTGGTATTTTAATCAATCAAATTATTAAATAATATGTCTCAAAACATAAAACAGATCATACAACAACAGTACACGATGTGTGCTAAAGATCCTGTTTTTTTCATGAAACAATATTGTTATATTCAACATCCTAAACGAGGCAAAATTAAATTTAATCTATATCCGTTTCAGGAAGATTCATTAACAGAATTACGAGACAATCGATACAATGTAATTCTTAAGTCTCGTCAGTTAGGTATATCAACTCTTTCTGCCGGCTTTGCTCTATGGAGCATGTTGTTTAAAGAAGATTTCAACGTACTTGTTATTGCAACAACTCAAGAAGTAGCAAAAAACTTAGTAACAAAAGTACGTGTTATGCACGACAATTTACCTAGTTGGTTAAAAGGTAATATTGAAGCAGATAACAAATTATCTCTTAAATTTAAAAACGGTTCACAAATTAAAGCAGTATCATCAGCAACTACCGGTGCTCGTTCTGAAGCACTTTCATTGCTAATTATAGATGAGGCCGCCTTCATTCGTAACATTGAAGAAATTTGGGTAGCATCGCAAGCAACATTATCTACGGGCGGGGGCGCTATTGTATTGTCAACGCCAAATGGAGTTGGTAATTGGTTTCACTCTGTATGGTCTGAAGCTGAACAAGAAATAAATGGATTTCATACAATCAAGTTGCATTGGACCGTACATCCGGATCGAGATCAAGAATGGCGAGATGAACAAACTAAATTATTAGGCGAGCGCGGAGCTGCACAAGAATGTGATTGTGACTTTATTTCATCTGGTCATACTGTAGTAGATGGTGCTATATTAATGGATTATGAATTAAAATGTACTGATCCTATTGAAAAACGAGGCTTTGATAATGCATATTGGGTTTGGGAATATCCAAATTACGAAAAAGACTATATAGTAGTAGCAGACGTCGCTCGCGGCGATGGCGGTGACTGGTCTACATTTCACGTTATTGATGTACAAGATGTTATACAAGTTGCAGAATATAAAGGTAAATTGCCTCCTAAAGACTTTGGTAATATGTTAGTATCAGTTGCAACCGAATGGAATAACGCACTACTTGCAATTGAAAATGCCAATATTGGTTGGGCAGCAATTCAACCTGTATTAGATCGAGGCTATGAAAATTTGTTCTATACATATAAAGATGATGGGTATGTAGATGTTGATGTGCAACTTAAAAAAGGATATGATATGAAAGATAAGAGCCAGATGGTTCCTGGAGTATCAACAACATCTCGTACACGCCCATTAATGATATCTGCTCTCGAAATGTATATGCGAGAAAAAACACCAATTATACGAAGTAAACGTTTGATTCAAGAATTGTTTGTATTCGTTTGGTTGAATGGTAAAGCTCAAGCACAAAATGGATACAATGACGATTTAGTAATGTCATTTTGTATTGGATTATGGTTGCGAGATACATCATTAAAATTACGACAACAAGGAATTGAACTTCATAAAAAAACTTTAAGTCAATTTCATAAATCGTCTGAACAAGTTATATTCACCGGAAAACCAGCTAATGGAACTGATGGGTGGAATTGGAACAACGGTCATTACAACGAAAATTTGACCTGGCTTCTGTAACTAGTTATATTTATAATAAAGTAAAATAATATTATGGCGTCTTTAAGAAAACGTTTACAGAATCTATTTGCAACGAATGTTATTGTTCGAGCTTATGGAAAAGATAAATTACGCGTAGTCGATACTAATCGTTTACAAGGCGTAGGCAACTTAAATCAAACTAAAGTAGCAGATCGATATACTAGAATGCATGGTGCTAATAAGCACATGGTTGGTGGTAACGGAGGTTACGATTCCAATTACTACATGCATCAAAATCGTATGCAACTTTATGCTGATTATGAAATGATGGATCGCGACCCTATTATTTCTTCAGCATTAGATATATATTCTGATGAATCTACATTAGCAGATCAATTCGGCGATATTTTAACTATTAAAACCAATAAAACACAAATACAAAAAATTCTTTATAATTTATTTTATGATATTTTAAATATTGAATTTAATCTGTGGACTTGGATTCGTAACATGACCAAATATGGCGATTTCTTTTTAAAGTTAGATATTGCAGATGAAATTGGAATTGTTAATGCTCGACCATTTTCTAGTTATGAAATAGAGCGTTGGGAAGAATATGATGAAGCAACAGGAGAATATAAAATACGTTTTAAACATGTTGCTGATTCTAGAAAAGATTATGAAGTTTTTGAAATAGCACATTTCCGAATGTTGTCAGATTCTAACTTTTTACCATATGGTAGATCTATGTTAGAAGGTGCACGTAAAGAATTTCAAAAATTGATGATGATGGAAGATGCAATGCTTATACATCGTATTATGCGGGCACCAGAAAAACGTGTATTTAAAATTGATATTGGTAATATTCCACCAAATGAAGTTGATTCATTCATGGAACAGATTATTACTAAAATGAAAAAAATTCCACATATTGATCAACAAACTGGTAACTATAATCTTAAATTCAACTTGATGAACATGTTAGAAGATTATTATCTACCAGTACGAGGCGGAAATTCAACTACATCGATTGATACATTACCTGGAATGACTTGGACAGGTACTGAAGATTTAGAATATATAAAAGACAAAATGATGGCTGCATTAAAAGTTCCTAAACCATTCTTAGGCTATGCAGAAGCAGTAGAAGGAAAAACTACATTGGCGTCCATGGATATTCGTTTTGCAAGAACAATCGAACGCATTCAACGAATAGTAATGTCTGAATTAACTAAAATTGCAATTGTACATTTGTATGCACAAGGTTATGAAGGAGAAGATTTAGTTGGGTTTGAATTAGAATTAACAGCTCCGTCAATTATTTATGATCAACAAAAAGTTGCATTGATGACTGAAAAAATGACATTAGCAACTGCTATGAAAGATAGCAAATTAGTTTCTGATAAATACATTTATGAGTTTATCTTTAATATGTCAGAAGATGAATGGTTGCAACAACGTACGGATGTTGTAGAAGATCTTAAACTTCGTTTCCGTCAAAATCAAATTGAACAAGAAGGAAATGATCCTGCAGTAACCGGCGTTTCATTTGGTACTCCACATGATTTAGCATCAATGCATATGTCATCTGATGATGTAGAGCAAAAAGATCAAGGTGGTCGACCTAAAGAAGGTATTAAATTTGGTCAACATAAAAATGCATTTGGCTGGGATCCAACGGGCAAAAAAGAAATTGATCAAGCATTTAATCCTGAAAATCAACAAACAACATTTATGCCCGATAAACGTTTTGATAGAACAGTTAGACCAGTAGCAACGGAAAGCAATAACATACTTCGTTATTTAAATAAATCAAAAGGACCTAACATTATAACAGAAACGTTGAAAAATAAGAAAAGAGATTCAGATCAAGGCACCATACTAGATGAAGGTAACATTTTATAATTTCAACCATATTTATTAAATAAAAAAGAACTGTATTAAATATGAAAAAATTAAAACATTCGAAATATAAAAATACCGGAATTCTTTTCGAAATGTTAGTTAGAAAATTAACATCAGAAACATTATCATCTAACAAAACTACAACTGTTGATATAATTAAAAAATATTTCGGAAAAAATACAGAACTTGCTAAAGAATTGTATTTATATAATGCTTTATTAAAAGAACAATATAAAAGTGAAGCACAAGCATTAGATTATATACGAACAATTAAATCAACGCATTCAAAATTAAATCAAAGTTTATTAAAACGTCAACGTTATAATTTAGTTAAAGAAATTTCAGACCGTTTTAATTTTGATGATATTTCTAAAATTCATATCAATAATTATAAAACGTTGGCATCTATTTACATGATATTTGAATATCAAGAAACAGATAATCCAAAACAATTATTGGAATGTAAAAATGTTATTTTAGAAAATGGAATGCTTGTTGAAAGAAAACAGCCAACAAAAGATTTAACATTAGAAACATTTGAAACTCAACCAAAAGATGTACGTTTATTAACATACAAATTAATGATTGATAAATTTAATGAAAAATATTCAAAAAATTTAGATGAATCTCAAAAACAACTTTTAAATAAGTACATTACCAATGTTAATGATACAACAGCATTAAAAGAATATATTCAAACTATTATACCAAAAATCAAAAAAGATTTAGCATCGCAAGCAAAATTAATAGTAGATCCTGCAACACAAATCAAAGTGTCTAAACTTTCTGAAATGTTATGCACCGTTGAAAATATGAAAACAATTAAAGAATCACACGTACTTTCTTTATTACGTTATTTTGATTTAGTTAGAGAATTAAAGGAGATGCATCAATGAAATCTTTCTTAAGAGAAATGGAAGAGAAATTCATGGAATTGGAAGATTACTGTGATTCTTGTGATCGAGTGAAATCTCAATGTGTATGTGATGAATCTGAACTTGATGAAATATCTACCACTGGCGGCGTAGCTGGTTATAATACTCCAAATGCATTTAGCAAAAAAGGCGCAGATGATGATACAGTTGAAGCGTTAGGAATGAAACGAGTAAAAATTAAAGAATCTGTAAACACTCCAGCATCATTTAGATGGAAAGATACAGGCTATCAAAAACCAGAATCGCCAGAAGAAACATCTCAAGATAAATTTCCATTTTCCAATGACATGGAAAAATGGCCAAATAAAGATCAAGAGTATCCAGTTAAGTTTACAAATCAACCATATGGTACTGCAAATATTACAGATAAATCATCTAAAGTATACGAAATGATGGATCAAAAATATGAACAACTTATTGAATCATATAGGAGATTTGCAACGGAAGATAAACATCTAAGCCCTGAAAAAAAAGTAAAAAATACAATCAAGGAGCTAGCTAAAAAATTACAAGAAATTGAAACATTAGTTAATTATAATACAAAATTAAAAACAGAATCTGGAGTAGCAGCTTCATCATATGGTTCTAGTACGCAAACTGCATTAACTAAAATTTCAGAAAAATTAATTAAAATATCAGAGCGAGTTAGAGCATTAGGAGAATAAGATGTCAAAAACATTGATCGTAGAATATATTCCATTTAAACCAATTGGTTCATTAACTGAATCATCTGGTAATGCATATGGCGTACCTGGCGGTTTTGTTGTTCAAGGAGTTTTACAAAGAGCTGGGGCTAAAAATCAAAATGGACGAATATATCCTAAACGCATTTTAGAAAGAGAATGCCAACGATATCAAAAAGAATATATTGATCAACATCGAGCATTAGGTGAATTAGATCATCCAGAATCATCAATTGTTAACTTAAATAATGTTTCGCATAATGTTTTAAAAATTTGGTGGAATGGAGATGATCTATTAGGAGCAGTTCAAATTTTAGAAACGCCTTCAGGTAAAATTTTAAAAGAATTATTTAAAGCAGGTATTACATTAGGTATTTCATCGCGAGGCTTAGGCTCAGTTAAAGAATTACGTAGTGAAGGCGTAGTTGAAGTTCAAGAAGATTTTGAATTAATTTGTTGGGACTTTGTTTCTAATCCTTCTACTCATGGGGCTTTTATGCGGCCTATGGGCATGTATGAGTCCGTAAATAAAAATATACCAAATAACAAATATAATAAAGTAAACGACATCATTACATCAATTTTATGTGAAGATGGTAAATGCAGGATAATATAATGAGAACGCCAAATTTGAAATTCATTCTAGAAACTATTTTAGAAGATCAACCAAACCCAATGTCTCGAGAAGAGAAACAACAATTTGTACAAGAAGTAGCAAACTTTTCAGCATTAGGTGAATCAGTATATGGTAAAGGTGATTTAGAACAAATTGTTGAGCGTGTTAAAAATATAGTAGAACGAGCAGATAAAATCATGACTGAAAGTGATGATTGGATGTCAAATGTTGCACATAAAAAGAACAATAAACGAATGCACGAAGATTATCGTGATTTTGAACAAGCCGCACGAGAATTAAAAGAAGCACAAGATCGAATGGCATTAGCATATGAAAATATAGGCCAGCATTTGAGTCGTTATTTTGATGTTAATTAATTTGGATATTCAAAATATTATTACTATAATATAGGTAGAATGATGAAAACCCTTAAAAAATTATATAAAGAGTTTTTTGGATTAACAGAACAACCAACACCCGTTGCGCAACAAGCGGGCATACCAAAGTTTACAAAAGATGATGTACAAAATGCTAAAGATATGGCTGTAGCATTAAAAGGTATGAAAGATGCCATGAAAATGGAATCGGATCTAGAAGAAGCTCAATTGGTTAATAATATCACGGATTATCGAGGTGGTATTGAATATGTATTAAGAAATCCAAGCGAAGCACAAGCAGTTGCACAAGAAATAAAAGAGTGGGCTGAAAGAAAAGGATTTACCGTAGTTAAACACACTATATCACCATCAGGCAAAATTGGATATTTTTATTTTAGATTGGGAACTGATCCTGGTTTAGAATCACAAAAATTACAAGGATATTTAGCACAAAAACCTGAATTAAAACATTTTAGATTTAACGTTAGACAACAAAAACCAAAAGCACCGCAACCAGAAATTTAAATAAAAATATATGAATAAAAAACAAAAACAACATTTAACAACAGTTCCAGGAAGTCCTTTAGCAGTTAATGTAACAGGTACGCAGCGAGAAGATTTAGCATATGCTCTTAAATCATGGAAACGTAAAATTAAAACATCTGGAATTTTAGAACGTATAAAAGATCGAAAAGAATTTGAAAAACCTAGTGTTAGTAAAAGAAAACAACTTCAAGCAGCAAAATTTTTACAAAAAATTCGAGATTTAAATTCTTTTTAAGAAAAAATGTATAAGGCCCTAACAAAAGTTAGGGCTTTTTTACTGGTTTTTCAAACATGTCTATATTTATAGAAAAATACGCTATCCTCTATATAGTGTCTAGTAATTAATATTTTCTATTAAGATTCTCAATAATCTTATTTCCAAAAAACAAATTTAAGGAGAAACAATGGCAAAATCAGACTTGCTAAAAGAAGCAATCGCTGATGCAAAAGCTGTTAAAGAAACTGCTTTAGCAAACGCTAAAATTGCTTTACAAGAAGCCTTTGCACCTCGTTTAGAAAGAATGTTAGCAACAAAACTAACAAATGAAATCGAAGGTGACGAAGAAGAAATGTCAGTAGACGAACCAATTGACGCAGACACAGAAATGGGTGACGAAATGGGTGCAGAAGCTGGAGCTGGAAATGATGTAGGTGATTTATCAATCGACGTAGACGGAGACGGCGAATTTGATGAGTTTGATATCTACTCACAAGAAGGCGAAGAAGAAATGCCGGAAGAAGAACCAGTAATGGGCGATGAAGAAATGACCGACGAATATAACGAAGGTTATGAAGATGATTTAAATCTTGAGTCTATCATTCGTGAATTAGAAGGTGATTTAGAAGGCGAAGATCCAAATTTAGAAGATGGATTAGCTGCTGAAGGAGATATGGGTATGGATCATGAAGAAATGCCAGAAGATGATTTTACTTCAGAATCAATCGATGAAATTTTAGAAGCTATCCTTCGTGAAGAAGATGAAGAAAAAGAAGAAGAAGAAGAGTCTAAAATGAAAATGGAAGGCGAAGATCATGAGAAAAAAGAAATGAAAGAAGAATTAGAAGAAGCTTATGCAACTGTTAAAAAGCTTCAAGATATTCTTTCTGAAGTAAATCTTTTGAATGCAAAACTTCTTTACACAAACAAATTATTCCGTAATTTTGAATTATCTGAAAATCAAAAAATGAAAGTAATTGAAAATTTTGATCGTGCAGGTAATACAAGAGAAGTAAAATTAGTATTCACAACATTGGCAGAGTCATTCAACCGCCCAACTAAAAAACGTGTAGTTAAAGAATCTTATGCATCAAAAGCGTCAGCATCGACAGCTCCAAGCAAAGAAACAACTCAAGTTTTATCAGAAGGATTTGAATTGGCAAACCGTTGGAAAAAATTAGCAGGATTGCTATAAATTAAAAAAAAGGAATTTAAAAATGGAAATGTCTAATTTATTACAGACAAATGATTTCGTTCAACGCAATCAAGCTAAAGCGTTGGCATCGAAATGGGAAAAGACCGGTCTATTAGAAGGTCTTCGTACCGAAACTGAAAAAGCCGGTATGGCACAATTGCTTGAGAACCAAGCACGTCAATTAGTAAAAGAAGCTTCATCTACAGGTGTAGCAGCTGGTTCAGAAGAGTGGGCTGGCGTAGCACTTCCTTTAGTGCGTCGTATCTTTGCAGAATTTGCTGCTAAAGAATTCGTTTCAGTTCAACCAATGAACTTGCCATCAGGTCTTATTTTTTACTTAGACTTTAAATATGGTACAGCTGTACCTGGATTCGATGATGATAACAGCAACCGCACAGGTGATCCATTTGGTAACCCTAATGCATTAGATTCAATGTTCGGTGTTACAACAACTGGTTCTGATGCCGCAGGTGGTCTTTATGGTGCTGGTCGTTTTGGATATTCTATCCCATTCACTGCATCAGCTGGTTTAAATGCTAACTCAGCCGCAACAAGTTCAGCCGCTGCAACATCTGCTTCATTAAACTTTGATAGCAGTTTTGTTAACAGTAATTACAAAACCGTAACAGTTAATGTACCAACTGATGCTGATTTATATGCAGTTCGTTCTTGGACATTCTTATCAGGTTCATCTGAAATCGTTCCGGTTCAAGCATTCTCTACAATTACTAGCAATTACACTGCATCTTTCGTTGTTACCAACGCACAAGCTGCATTCATTTCTGGTTCAATTGGTGCTGGTACATTAAAACTTCAGTATAGCAAACAACCAACTGATATCACTCGTGGTGATTTCGAAGACAAAAATCCATTTGCAGGAACACGCTACGGAACATCAGGTATGAATGAAGGTACTGATATTGATATCCCAGAAATCAACCTTGAAATGCAATCTGAGCCAATCGTTGCTAAAACACGTAAGTTGAAAGCAGTATGGACTCCAGAATTTGCTCAAGATTTGAACGCATACCATTCAATTGATGCTGAAGCTGAATTGACTTCAATGTTGTCTGAGTATGTATCAATGGAGATTGACTTAGAGATCTTGGATATGTTGATTGCAGCTGCTCCAACAACTGAGTATTGGTCAGCATTGAACAACAACTTCTGGAACGGAAGCGGTTTCAGCCAAGCACAAGCTGGTGGCGGTGTAAGTACTTACGGAGATGGATACTACAACACACAAGGTGGATGGTTCCAAACTTTAGGTACCAAACTTCAAAAAGTATCTAATAAAATTCACCAAAAAACATTGCGTGGTGGTGCTAACTTCTTAGTAACATCTCCTGCAGTAGCAACAATCCTTGAGTCTATCCCAGGATTTGCAGCTGACACAGATGGTAACAAAATGGAATTTGCAGCAGGTGTACAAAAAATTGGTTCAATCAATAACCGTTACACTGTATACAAAAACCCATACATGTTAGAGAACGTAATCTTAATGGGCTTCAGAGGAGCACAGTTCCTTGAAACAGGTGCTGTATTTAGTCCTTATATTCCATTAATTATGACTCCGTTAGTATACGATCCAGTTAACTTCACTCCACGTAAAGGTGTCATGACACGTTACGCGAAGAAAGTGGTTCGTCCAGAATTCTACGGAAAAGTATATGTTCATGGATTAAACACTCTTTAATAGTTAATTTTAGTTAATTATTTAACGACTTAATTAGTTAAGGAAATAAGAGAGGGTGGCTTCGGTCACCCTTTCTTACTGTATGAATATTTATATTAAAAGATTATGGCAGTACCACACAATAAGTATTCAATGCAAGCCATTATACGCTATGATGGCCGTTTGGTTGATGTATTAGATCGTATTAGAGCGATTGAATTAGTACTAATGGTTCATATAGAACAAGACTTAGGTCCAGATAGAGAATTAGTTACTATTAAAATAATGACTTCATATCCTCCTAGAAAAACTTACTTAGCAATTCGTCAAGCATGTTTAGGAAAAATAGAAACACTTAAGGATATGACACTTCAAGAATCTACACTTACAAAATTGTTTTAATTAATAAGGTTAGTATGGCTACACAAAACCGGGAGAAAACTCCTCCAAAAAATGACATTAAATTTTCAATTACATTATCAGAAGAACAAAAACAAGCAAAAGCAAAAATTATAGAAACACCTTTTAATTTTATATTAGGAAAAGCTGGTTCTGGAAAAACATTGTTAGCAGTTCAAATTGCATTAGATATGTTTTTCAAAAGACAAATCAATAAAATCATCGTAACACGTCCTACTGTATCAAATGAAGATAATGGTTTTTTACCAGGTTCATTAGAAGAAAAAATGGAACCATGGTTAGTTCCTTTGCGTAGCAATATGCGTAAAGTATATAATAAACCAGAAATTCTAGAAAAAATGGAAAAGGAAGAAAATATTGAATTGGTTTCTTTAGCACATTTCCGAGGTCGTACTTTTGATCATGCTATTTGCATTGTAGATGAATTTCAAAACTTAACAAAACAACAACTTCAAATGGTGTTGTCTCGTCTAGGCAAAGACAGTATTATGATCTTAACAGGAGATAGATATCAAATAGATTTAAAATTTAGTAACGATTCGGCAGTGCACGAAGTTCCTAAATTAACTAAATCAAAATGGGTCAATGAAATTATATTGCTTGATAATCATCGTCATGAAGCATTAGATGAAATTTTAAAACTGCTAAATGAAAGATATTGATATTTATATTTAAAAGGGAAACATCATGGATTATTCAGAAAACAAACCAATTTGGCCCGGCTCATCATCATTTACAGTGGGTTCTACACCATTTGGTTTTTTTGATGGAGATTTAGTTTTTCGAGCGCATGCAGATAAATTTGCAAAAGCAGCGGCTCAACATTTAGGATATCCCATCATGGATGTTGAAATGCAAGCAATAAATTTTTATACTGCATTTGAAGCAGCAGTAATTGAATATTCAAATCAAGTAAATCAAGTTAATATTGTTAACAACTTAATGAATACATTAGGTGTTCAAACAGCATCTGCATTTTTAAGTGGATCTAGTTTCACTGGTGCAATGATTGGCAATTCATTTGGTTATATAACTAAACTTTCAAAAACATATGGAACTGAAGCAGATAGTGGAGGTTCTTTGCGTTGGCACACTGCATCAATCAATATTATACCGGGTCAACAAACTTATAGTTTACGAGCAGCAGTATCTCAATCTACGGGCGTAAATGTTACAACTTCTTCTATAGAAGTTAAACGAGTACTTCATAATGCTCCACCGGCAATAGTTCGTTACTTTGACCCATTTGTAGGAACGGGTTTAGGTTCGCAACAATTACTTGATGCATTTGATTTTGGAGGTTTTTCTCCTTCAGTATCATTCATGATGATGCCAATTAATGCAGATTTATTTAGATTGCAATCAATTGAATTTAATGATCAAATACGCAAATCTAGTTACTCATTTGAAATACATGGAGATGATATTAAAATATGGCCAGTGCCAGTATCAGGTACCGGTTCATCATCAGCAACACCATTTTTTTCCAAAGTATATTTTGATTTTATATTTGATGATGAAAAAAATAACGATGCACTTTTATTCGGCAATACAGCACTTTTAAACAATGTTGTAAGTGACGCATCAAATATACCATATACATATCAAAACTACGGGAATATTAATGATATGGGGCGTGCGTGGATAATTAAATATGGTATTGCTCTTGCAAAAGAAATGTTAGGATTAATTCGCAATAAATATAGTAGTGTTCCTATTCCAAATGGAGAAGTAACACTTAATGGAACTGAATTAGTATCACAAGGCCAAGCTGAAAAAGAAACATTGATTACGCAGTTACGTGAATTTTTAGATAAATTAACAAAAGAACAAATGATGACTCGTCAAAATGCTGAGGCAACTCAAATGCACGAAATGTTATCAAAAGTACCATTAAAAATATACATTGGATAAGGAGATAAACATATGGCACTTTTTGGTGGTATTAGAGATGCAAGATTTTTAGCCGCAGTTAATTCAGAATTAATTAATGCAATTATCGATACTGAAATTGAATTCTACAAATTAGTTGTAGAAAAAAGTGCATCCAATTTATATGGCGAATCAGAAAAAAAAGCATATTATGATTCAATACTTATTCCTTGCATCATAACTAAAGAAACTAAAACGGCAAATATGGATGATTATGGTCATTCATATACGCGAACGGCGCAATTTGCTATATCTAGAGATATTTTAGAACGTGCAAATTTTTATCCAGAAGTTGGCGATATTATCTTTTGGGACAATGAATATTATGAATTAGATAATGTTGATGCAAATCAATATTTTGCCGGCAAGAATCCAGAAACATGGCCAAACGGCGATCAATTTGGTTATAGTGTTTCTGTTTTATGTGATGCTCATGCAACTCGTCAAACACCAACAGGTATTACTAATTTAAGAAAAGGCGGTAACAATCTATCTCCTGCATATAAAGGTTAAGGAAAGTAATGCCTAGATTAAATAGACAAGACATTGATAGAAAAACAAATAAACCAAACCCAACCCGTACAGAAGGAATAACTCCAGATTTGTTATTAAATCGAGCTAATCAAACTCGTAGGGATGATGACATCGTACGAAGTGCAAAACGTACAATATATGATATCGACTATGCAATAAAATGGTATATTGAAAATGAAATTCAACCGCAAATTACCGCAAATGAACAAATGTTATCAGTACCTGTAATTTATGCTGCAGGAGAAAAGTGGGACAATGTTCGACGATTAGGATATTTGCGAGATGAAAAAGGAATGTTACAATCTCCATTAATTATGCTAAAAAGAAACAGCGTAGTTGAACGTGATGAACAACGTACGTTGGATGTTAATAGACCATACCCGGGCAATTCTATAGTATATAAAGGACGCTACAATGAGCGTAATCGGTATGAGGATGAATTATTTCCAATTCCAAAAAACGAACCACAACCATCGCAAAAAGTTTATGTTGTAGATATACCTAAATATGTTACTATAGAATATGAAATGATGCTGTGGTGTGATTTTACGCCACAAATTACAACTTTAGTAGATCAAATTTTAACATACAATAGATTTTCTTGGGGTAATGAAGGAAATAAATTTCCAGCATCAATGGGTTCGGTATCATTTGAAACAGTAAATGCAGTAGGCGAAGATCGATTAGTTCGAGCAACAATTCCTATAACAGTTAATGCAACATTATTAGCAGAACAAGAAACAAGATTGGAAACAATTAAAAAAATGTATTCTGTTAAAAAAGTTGTATTTGATAGTGTTGTTGATGTAGATGCTAATTTATTTACTACAACTACTGTACCACAACAAGTATTACAAGTTAAAAATTATGTAATGTCTGGAGGTATTGTTGCCGTTACAGGAGGCGGCGGCTCTACAACGTTGAACGCAGCTACAATGAATTATTTAGTTAATTTAACTGAAAAGGTTGGAGTGTATGCAAATGTTAATTCAATTACGATAAATGCACAAGCCGCAATCAATCCTGTAACATTACAGCCAGCTACTAAAGATGAGTTTGATATTTACATCAACGGCCAATATGTAGATAAAGCAACATATACATGGACGCCTAGTGATGTAACAACACAAACAATTGTATTTGATATAAATGAATTAGGATATCCAATCGAATCTACAGATGTAATTATAGTGAAAGGTAGGTGGTCGTAATGGGAAGACAGTTTAAACCAGGACAATTACAGACCGGATCATTATATAATATATCTTCAAGTTATGCTGTAACTGCATCATATGCACTTAATAGTACCACTGGCGGCACATTTCCTTTTAGCGGTAGTGCTATTATAACCGGCTCGTTAGAAATTAAAAGTGATATAAATGACATTTTTATCATTAAAAAATTTAACGGTCAACCGGTATTAACGGTATCGCAAAGTGGAGTTATAATTGTAGCAACACAGAGTGCAGAATTAACTGGAACGGCTCCGAATGGTGGGATATATTTTACATCTGGTTCTTTTTTTGTTGGGTTGGATTAGAAAATAAAACAATGTAATATTTATATTAAAATAAAACAAAAGAAATAGGAATTGCTATGGCAGAATGGAAAAAGGTAGTAGTCTCAGGCTCGGCTGCGATATTAAGTCAAGTTAACGTTGGCGCTAATCAACAAATTACAACGGCACAATCAACAACGTTTTTAACCGGTTCATTTACAGGATCATTCACAGGTAATGGCGCTGGTTTAACGGGAGTAACGAATGCTACAACATTAGCATCATTGACTCAAGGTACTGGTATTACTGCGTTTACGTTTAATGGTAGTACAGCTCAAACCGTTTCACTAAAAAATGCTGGATCATTAACTAACAACCTTATTACTAAATGGGATTCAAGTAATGGTCAATTGGTAAATAGTTCATTAACTGATAATGGTACTACTATTTCAACTACATTGCCAATTCAATCAACGGGTGCGACATCAATATTATCCGGCTCATTCTCAGGTTCATTCCAAGGTAATGGTGCAGGATTAACAGGCGTTACAGCAACAGCAATTTTCCCTACCACTGCAAAAACAGATTTAGCAACTACCGATCAAATTTATATTAATGATGGTGCTAACAAATATGTTACATATGGTAACTTAGTAACAGATTTAGCAGGTTCTGGACAAGGTACTAGTAATTTAACAACAACTGATACTGGTGACAGT